>JAEEGJ010015758.1_pt1 | contig 17538 bp, 13 predicted proteins | sample 8958761 | NCBI WGS metagenome assembly JAEEGJ01 (sample SAMN16246546, study PRJNA631951) | gut metagenome | biome: gut microbiome; feature: rumen; material: RS-attached | host: Bos | place: Iran: Karaj | collected 2018-10 | reverse complement strand
TCAGGCAGGCAGAGAGATTCGTGTTATCGTTTCACCTGATAAGGTATCAGATGATGAGATGACTCTTAAGGCTCGTGATATCTGCAAGAAGATTGAGGATGAACTCGATTATCCCGGACAGATCAAAGTGAATGTCATCAGAGAGACGAGGGCAACTGACGTTGCTAAATAATTATTTATCGCATTTATATATATTTATTTAACGCGTTAGGTTTCATCGTTCAAAACAAAATCAGACCTTTGGTTAAGTATCATTGAGATACATAACCGAAGGTCTTTTTGTTTGCCCGTTTTTTGCTATAATTATTAAATAATAAATAGAAATGGGGTATTGCATTTGAGAGTTTGCTTTGTCGGCGATGTGGTCGGTGGTGCGGGACGCCGTGCTTTCCGTGCGGTAATGCCCGGTTTCTTAAAAAGCAATGCAATCGACTGCTGCATTGTAAATGCCGAGAACAGCGTTCACGGTCTTGGTGTATCCATTAATATCTTGAGAGATTTGGAAGCGGCAGGTGCCGATCTGTTTACGTTGGGAAATCATACTTTTTCCAACAGGGATTTCTTAAGCCAGATCACAAAGGTCAGAAATGTCGCAAGACCTGCCAACATGACTCCGTCATGGCCAGGCTACGACTATTGTACTTTCGAGAAGAACGGAGAGAAGATCGGCGTATTTAACATGCTGGGTCAGGTCTATGCCAATGTAAGTCCTGATAATCCTTTTATGTATGCCGATAAACTTCTCGATAAGCTTAAGAACGAGGAAGGATGCACGACAACATTCCTGGATTTCCATTGCGACGCAACTTCTGAGAAGTGCGCGATGGGATATTACTTAGACGGCAGGATCTCAGTTGTTGCCGGAACGCATACTCATGTACAGACAGCAGACGAGACAATACTTCCCATGGGTACTGGTTATATCACTGATGCCGGAATGACCGGTGCAAAGATATCCGTGCTCGGAATGGAAAAAGAGACTTCAATCAGGAGGCTGGCATATAAGCTTCCTGCTAAGTACGAACCCGCAGACGGTCCCGGTTTCGTATGTGGTATTATCTTTGAGACCGATAAAAACGGAAGGTGTACCGATATCAGACGGTTTTGTGAATATGAGTGATAATAGCGAATTAAAGACCAATACTAACAATAAAAAAGACATATATCTCTGCCTGTTCTATTGCTTTCTTTTTGTTTTACTGATTGCGATCGACCAGTTTACCAAGAAGATCATTGATTCGGAGATGTATTTTAACTCACGAAAGATAATAATCCCGGATTTCTTCTCACTCCATTATGTCCGCAATACGGGAAGTGCATTCTCGCTTTTTGCTGACAAGGCATGGGGTATCTATATGTTATCCGGCGTTTCGATAATCCTGGGCACAGCGATATTCATTCTCATGCTCAAATCTTCAACCAGGGGAATGAAGCTTATTTCGCTGTCTTTCTGCCTGTTGTCTTCAGGTGCGATCGGCAATCTCATCGACAGGGTCATGCTCAGATACGTAATCGACTTTTTGAGATTCGATTTCGGTTCTTACACATTCCCGATCTTCAATTTTGCTGATATCTGCGCTGTTTGCGGAACATTCCTGCTTATCGGAATAATTATATTTGATTCGAAATCTTTCGAGACTTTACTTAGCCTGTTTACCAACAAGAAGGCAGAGAAGACTGAGATAGCTGAAGAAGTAAAGGAAGAAAAGAATGCCGATTGAATCCAAGATTTGTGATCAGGACGGAGTAAGACTCGACAGCTTTGCTGCTGATGTTTTCGACAGCACTTATTCCAGATCTTTTTACAGAAAACTCATTGATGACAGAAAGATACAGGTTAACGGCAAGGTCATCACAAAGGCAGGAACAAAGCTTGCAAAGGGCGATGTCGTTGAAGCCGAGATTCCCGAACCCACACCTGATGATTCTTTCGTCGCTCAGGATATTCCTCTGAATATCGTTTATGAAGATTCAGACCTGCTGGTTATCAATAAGCCGCAGGGTATGGTAGTTCATCCGGCTGCAGGACACAGCGAGGGAACACTTGTTAATGCTCTTCTGGCTCACTGCAAGGATGATCTGTCCGATATAAACGGCGTATTAAGACCCGGTATCGTACACAGAATCGATAAGGATACATCAGGACTGATGCTTGCCTGCAAGAATAATTTTACGCATCTTAAGCTCGCTGACATGCTCTCAAGACACGAGATCGTCAGAGAGTACAGAGCTCTTGTTTACGGTTATGTAAAAGAAGACAAGGGCATGATCGACGCTCCCATCGGCAGGTCTGCAAATGACAGACGCAAGATGGCTGTCATCAAGGACGGAAAGCCCGCGGTTACTCATTTTGAAGTAATCGAAAGATTAGGTGAAATAACCGATCTTAAACTGATACTTGAGACGGGCAGAACACATCAGATCAGAGTTCACATGGGTTATATCGGACACCCCGTTGTAGGCGATCCGGTATACGCATCCAGACGTAAGAATTACGGATTAATGGGACAGGCTCTGCACAGCCAGGCTATCACATTCGTTCACCCGAGAACCGGAGAAACCATGCATTTCGAGACAGAACTCCCTGATTACTACACCGCGGTGCTTAACAGTTTTAAGGCCTGATATTGTTGACGGGATATTCAATTAGCATAATAATTCTTTATATAGGAGATCGTAATTGGAAGACAGAATCGAACAGCTTAGAAATTCAACACAGACGGCCGGCGTTTACGCTTCAAAAGTAGCCGATTTTTTTGATGTCGATGTTGAGCACGACGGCAAAGGATTCGTGATCTCAGGCGACTCCGAAAATGTCATGTGCGCAAAGGATGCATTCATTGCACTCGATAAGCTGACAGCTGATTCCGAAGAGATCGATGAGACTGATATCCAGTACATCATGAATCTCTCAAGAGACGGCAGACTCGAAGAATTCCTTAAGACTTCCGATGAAGTTTTCTATATGACACCTTCAGGCAGAGCAATCAAGGCAAGAACACTGGGACAGAGACTCTATGTTGATTCACTGAAACAATCTGAACTTGTTATCTGCGCCGGTCCTGCCGGATCAGGCAAGACTTTCCTCGGTGTTGCAATGGCCGTTAAGGCCTTGAAGGCAAGGGAAGTTTCAAGAATAATACTTACCAGACCTGCGATCGAAGCAGGTGAGCGTTTGGGCTTCCTGCCTGGTGATATCGAAGAAAAGGTAAATCCTTATATGCGTCCTATTTACGATGCTTTGTCAGCATTGCTGGGACAGGAAATGTTTGAACGTTATTACGACAAGGGCGTTATCGAAGTTTCTCCTCTGGCATTCATGAGAGGAAGAAATCTTGACGATTGTTTTGTTCTGCTCGATGAAGCGCAGAATACAACACCTGAACAGATGAAGATGTTCTTAACAAGACTCGGCGTTAACTGCAGAGCATGTGTTTGCGGAGACTTTACGCAGATCGATCTTCCGCGTGGAGTTGAGAGCGGTCTTAAGGATGCGATCACTGTTCTGCCCGGTGTTGAAGGTATCAGGATAGTTACTCTGAACGATACTGATATCGTTAGAAACAGCCTTGTCGCAAGGATAGTTAAAGCTTATGAGAATGCTAACAGAAGCAAAGGTGAGTTATGAGTAATAACAAGTTCGTAAAACCTCAGTTCCATCAGATTCTCTCGTTGGTGCTCGCTGCACTTACCATTATCTTCATGGTATTCTACGGATCACTTCCGATAAGCTATGACTATGTTGTAGGTTCAATTGCAAACCAGGATATTTATGCTCCAAGAGCTTTCGCAGATTCATATGAAACAGAGAAGAGAGCTGTTATAGCAAGAGATACAGTTGACGATATTTTTGTAAGATCAGACAAACAGTCACAGGACTGCATTGACAGAGTCGATGACTTCTTCGATCTCGCAGAGCAGGAGAGACAGACATATACACAGTCAAGAAGCTCACAGAATCCTTTGTCTCCCGCTGAAGCAGCTTTGGAATTATGCAATAACGTTGAGCAGACTTTTAATGTCACGATTGCACCTGAAAATATCGTTGTTTTCTTTGAGATGTCCAATCCGACATTCACTTATATCAGAGAGAAGACAACATCCCTTGCTGAGCTCATTATGCTTGGTGATGTTAATGACGCAGTACTGAATACAAAGATCGATGAACAGATCAGTTCATTCCGTGAATCCAATCCTTCATATTCCAAGTATTCTGACGGAATGCATGTAGTTCTCTCATCAATGCTCGAACCTAATACGATCTACGATGAGAAGGCAACTGCAGACTCTGCAAACAACGCATATCTCGCTGTTAAAAACGATCCCGTCATGATCGACAAGGGTTCAAGACTTGTTGAAGCAGGTGCGATAATCGACGAGCACGTTTACAGCAATCTTGTAGAACTTGAGCTCATCAGAGACTCTTCATTCAACCTTGTCATCCTCGCCAGAGTTGCGCTTTATGTATTGATCATTTCAGGATGCGCTCTGGTATATCTTAATATCGAGCGTAAGAAGCTTAACATCAGCATGCCTGTATTCTATATGCTCATCGCTACGTTCCTCATTACGATCGGAACATCAGTTTATCTGTCGAGCATTTCAACGCTGCTTACCATCGTAATCTTCTTTACCGCGGTATGCGCTACTTATCTCGGAACACAGGACGGCATTATCTTATCCGTATTTAATCTTCTGTTCGTATGGCCGATGTATAATTTTGAACCTGAGATGTTCTTCATCAGCCTCGTAGGCATTATCCTCACATCCATATTTGCCGGCAGAACAGACAGGATAATCAATAACGCAGCGCTCATTTTCTTCCCGACGCTCGCTACGATCACAACGAGCCTTGCATACAATTTCCTTATCGGTAACGCAAGAACGGAATACCTGAATTCATTTATCTTCACGTTCGTAAGCTGTATTGCTTCACTCGTTGCAGCAATCGGTCTGTCTCCTATCTATGAGCTTATCAGTAATGCAGCTTCACCTGTAAAACTCATCGCGTTGAGCCAGCCCGGACAGCATCTGCTTAAACGATTGTTCCTCGAAGCATCAGGTACACACTCACATTCCATGATGGTCGCAAATCTTGCTGACTCAGCTGCTGAAGCTATCGGTGCAGATGCTTTGCTCTGTAAGGTTGCTGCGTATTATCATGATATCGGTAAGCTTGAGAATCCTCAGTATTTCACGGAGAACCAGCATGACGGAATCAATCCGCACGACCAGCTCACAGTTATGGAGAGCGTTGCGATAATCACAAAGCATCCTGAAGACGGTGTTAAGCTCGCAAAGAAGGAGAGACTCCCTAATGCCATCGTTAAGATCATTGATGAGCATCACGGTACGACATATCCGTCCTACTTCTACCGCAAGGCCGTAGAAGACGCAAAGACCAAGGGCTTGGAACCGCCGGATCTAAACAACTTCAGATACAGAGGACATATTCCTTCATCAAGAGAATCCGCTATCGTTATGCTCGCGGATACATGTGAAGCAGCAGTAAGATCAATGAAGACGACTGATGTTCAGAGCGCTGAGCAGCTTATCCGTGCGCTTATCAAGGATAAGATCGATCAGGACCAGCTGAGCAATTCAGGTCTGTCTTTTGATGATCTCGAAGAAATAGTCATAGCATTCAAGCAGGTTTATGCCGGTGTCTTCCACGAAAGGATCAAGTACCCTGAATGAAAATAAATATTGTTAATAATGCGGAAGGTTTTTCCGAAGATAAACTCACATCACTGAATGGTTTTATCGATCAGCTCAGCGATGTAATTGCAGGTGAGGATTATTGCTCACCGAAGGTGTCCAGATCTCTTAAAGATGCATACGCAACGCTGACATTTGTTACGCCTGAAGAGATCCGCGAGATCAACCGCGAGCAGAGAGAAATCGATAAAGAGACAGACTGTCTGTCATTTCCGATGCTCGAATTAAGAGACGGTGATTTTGAGATGATCCCTGACAGCGGAGATTTTGAGACTGATGAAGAAGGTAATCAGATTCTCTGCTATGGTGATATCCTCATTAATCCCGTTGCATGCGAAGCACAGGCTGATAGCTTCGGACATTCTTTCGAGCGTGAAGCAATGTTCCTCATTGCTCATTCTCTTTTGCATCTGATGGGTTATGACCACATTGATCCCACTGATGAGAAGATCATGATCGACCGTCAGAAGAGACTCATGAAGGAACTGGGTCTTGCTTTTGATGATGAGATCCAGGATGTATACGAGATGGACAACCACAGAGACGGAGTCCAGACAGAAGGATTCATTCCTGCGGGAACACCCTGTAAGCATTGCGGTACAGTAGCTTTGCTCGGCCGTCCTAATGTTGGTAAATCAACGCTTTTGAACTACATTACGGGCATGAAGATCGCCATCGTTTCTCATAAGCCGCAGACGACCAGAACAAACATCAGAACAATCTATAACACTGAAGATACACAGATAATCTTTACGGATACACCTGGAATCCATAAGCCCACATCCAAAATGGGTGAGTTCATGGTCGACCGTTCTTACAAGGCTGCACTCGGCGCTGACTGCGTTGTGCTCCTTGCTGACGGCAGATTCCCTGAACCCGGCGCTGTTGAGAAGAAGCTCATGACACTTCTTAAGGACAGCAATAAGAAGGTTATCCTCGTTATCAACAAATACGATGAAGCAGGACAAGATAAACTCCTGCCTCTTACTCAGAAATATTCCGAGCTCTACGACTTCGAAGACGTTGTTCCGGTAAGCGCGAAGACAGGCAGAAACGTTGATCTTCTCCTGTCTGTAATTACCAAGATGCTTCCCGAAGGCCCTAGGCTCTATGACAGTGAATACATGACTGACCAGACTGAGCGTGTAATCGCAGCAGAGCTCATCCGTGAGCAGGTTCTGCACTATACTGATCAGGAGATTCCTCATGGCACCGCGGTTATCATTACCGAGTTCAAGGAAAAGAATGACGACGGTGAGATAACAGACGGTGACGACCGTACAATGGCAGTAATCAAGGCTGACATTATCTGTGCGAGAGATTCACACAAGGGAATTATCATCGGCAGAGACGGACAGATGATCAAGCGCATCGGTACGGCAGCAAGAAGAAATATCGAGAAGATGCTCGACTGCAAAGTGTTCCTGGATCTTTATGTTAAGGTCAGAAACGACTGGCAGAATAACGATGCATTGCTCGGTGAGACAGGCCTCGGAAAAGACATTGACGACTGATGGATCCGTTCAACTGCCGCGGTCTTATTATCCGTTCCAACGAATATAAGGATAAGGACAGGCTCTTATCTGTACTCACTGCAGACAGGGGTCTGATTACCATCTGCGCGAAAGGTGTTGCTAAACCCAACAGTTCATTGGGATGCTTTTCAATGCCTTATATGCTCTGTGATTTTGTAGTATCAGTATCACATGGTTACTATTATCTGAAAGATGCTTCCATCATAGAGAGTAATTCAAAGATAATGGAGAGCCTGGAACAGATGACTGTTGCAGCTCATATCTCATCATGTTTGATGGATTGCACACTGCAGAGTGAGAATGCCAAGGAAGCATACGAACTTGCAGTTTATGCTTACTACATGCTCGCAAACAACAAGGATAAGTATCTTCTTATCTATTCCGCATTTAATTGGAGACTGCTTACGATAGCTGGTTTTACGGTGCTTTACGATCTTGACGATCCGCTTTATAAAGCAACCGGAGATAAACAGGGAAGATACATGATCAACATCTCCGGAGGAAGCAGTGACAGCCAGAACAGAAGCTTTAACAGACTTCTCGAAGAACCTTCCGTAAGAGCTCTGAATTTCTTTGCCACATGTGATCTAAAGAGAATGTTTACTTCATCAGCTGATAAGAAAACGGAAGAAGAATTAAGAGACTTTACGACAGATTATCTGTCAGTGCATTTCGAGAAAGTATACGATTCATTATCGGTGCTAAATTTATAAGATTTCTGTCCTTAGTTTTTTTTATCAAAGAAATCATAAATATAAAGACAGAATACTATTATTCAAAGGCTTTTTATCTGTTAGACTCTTGCTAACGTTGCATCTCGAAAGGGGATAATCTATGAATATCAATACTACTCCAGCACACAGAATCGGTGAAGGAATTGTCAGAGTTACAGATAAGAACGGCCAGCCCGTTGCAAACAAAGAACTGGTTTTAAATCAGAAATCACATCAGTTCCTCTTCGGATCCGGAGCCTTTGATTTCCTTGATTTCCCGGGCAGAGAACCTAATGATGTAAGACGCAATGAATGGCTCGCACTCTTAAACTACGGAACACTTCCTTTCTATTGGGGAAGATATGAACCTGTAGAGGGACAGCCTAATTACGAGATGCTCATGGATGCAGCAAAGCGCCTCACGGCAAAAGGCGTCACATTAAAGGGACATCCTCTCTGCTGGCATACAGTATGCGCTGACTGGCTCATGGAATATCCTGATGAAGTTATCATGCAGAAGCAGCTCGACAGAATCAACAGAGAAGTTACTGCATTCAAGGGTGTTATCGATTTCTGGGATGTAATCAATGAAGTAGTAATCATGCCCGTATTCGATAAGTACGATAATGCCGTTACGAGACTTTGCAAGAGATACGGCAGAGTAGGACTCGTTAAGGAAGTTTTCGCTGCTGCAAAGGCTGCCAATCCGGACGCAACATTACTCATTAACGATTTCAATACATCACCCAATTATGAGAAGCTTATCGAAGAGTGCCTCGAAGCAGGTGTTGAGTTCAGTGCCATCGGCATTCAGTCCCACCAGCATCAGGGATACTGGGGCGAAGAAAAGCTCCGTGATGTTCTGAAGAGATTCGGAAGATTCGGTCTCCCGATCCACTTTACTGAGAATACATTGATCTCCGGTGAGATCATGCCTGCTTATATCGAAGACCTCAACGACTGGCAGGTTGATGAGTGGCCTACAACACCTGAAGGTGAAGAGAGACAGGCAAAAGAATGGGAAGAGATGTACAGAATCCTCTTTGCTGATCCTAACATCAAGGCAATCACAGGTTGGGATTTTGCTGACGGCGCATGGCTCAATGCACCCAGCGGTCTCGTTACTGTTGATAACAGATGCAAGCCTGCTTATGACAAGCTCTTAAGCCTTGTTAAGGGTGAGTGGTGGACAAGGGGTGAATTCATCCGCACCAACGCTGACGGTATCGTTAACATCAAGGGTACAAAGGGTACTTACGAGATCGAAGGATGCGAGGGCATCATTACTCTCGGCGATGAGCCTTCAAACACAACAGTGATCCTGTAAGATTCAGATCTTCCAGTGATCAGGATATAGCATTATATACTCAGGTTTTGCGAGTCTTTCATCTATGAGGAGCGCAAAACCTGTGTCTGTTTCTGTCCTTATAACTCTGCCAACAGCCTGGAGGACTTTCTGCCATCCGGGGAATCTGTATGCGAACGCGAATCCGTCACCGAATTTCTCGGAATAGTAATTGCTCAATATCTGTCTCTCAGGCGTTATCTTAGGCAGTCCGACACCGACGATTATTACTCCTGTCAGTCTATCACCGACAAGGTCGATTCCTTCGCCGAAGTGACCGCCTAAAACTGCTGCACCTATAAGTATTCCCTTATACGGAACGGAGAATGCATCAAGGAATTCTTCCTTTGCAGTTGCTGTCATCTCAGTTACCTGTGAGATGATCTTATAATCCTTGATTCCCTTTGCCTGAAGTTCCTGTTCGATCCTGGGCATTATCTGATTCAAATATTCAAATGAAGGGAAGAATATCATGTGATTTCCGGTTCTTCCGCTGAGGCATTTTGTTATCTTTGAAACCAGTTCTTCCTGCGTAAGCGAACGGTTCTTGTATGTTGTTGATATATCTGAATCGATCATGATCTCCAGATTCTCAGGAGGGAAAGGAGACGGGAGTCTCAAGAACGAAGAGTAATCGCAGTCAGGTCCGACAAGGCAGTTGCGGTAATATTCATAAGGCGTAAACGTAGCAGAGAAGAATATTACTGACATTCTGTCCCTGATTATGTAATCGAGTTTTGAAGCGCAGTCGAGACAGTTGAGAGTTAATACGATATCGCCGTTTTCTCTTGATGCCGTTGTTATGTAAGCGCTGTCAAAATAGTGCTCAAGAACGGTAAGAAAATACCTTGCTTCGAAAAAGAATTTAACGGCAGTCTTTCTGCACTGGCCCTGTTCCAGACTGTCCAATACAAAAGACAGCTGTCTTATCGTATACCACATCTTTGCATAGAGCTGTCTGGGCGGCTGTCTCATAGCTTCCCAGTTATCCGTCATCAGTATCTTATGCTCGTCAGCCTGTTCAAGTAATTTGAAGCAAGAACTTGAAGCATCGAAACATGTTCCGATGTTTGCGAAATAGTTTCGAAGTTGGAATATCATGGCCTCGATCTTCGGATTGCGTCCCTTGAAATCCTTGAGCATCTCGTCAATAACAGACAGCGAGAATGAAGCAGAGAACATCTCGCGTCCTCTGTCTATCATGTTATGTGCCTCGTCAACGAGAACAGCGATCCGCTGGTTAACGGGATCTTTCTCGATGAGTGAAACTCTCGGGCTGAATATGTGGTTATAGTCACCAATGACTACCGTGCAGTAGTTCATCGTATCGATCATGAATTCGTGAGGGCAGATGCCGTGTCTCAATGCGATCTCGGTAATCTTCTCAGGCGTAATCTCATCAAGTACCAATGATTCAGCCAGAGCGTCCTTGAGCTTGCCGTAGTAATCTTTCGCAAGGGGGCAGAATTTCGCATCACACTCGGTTCCCATAGGACACATCTTTTCCTTGGATCTTAATGTGATGGATCTGATAATGAGCCCTGATCTTCTCATGGCGTTCAGTGTTGCCTCGGCTACGCCTCGTGTGGCTTCCTTGGCTGTGAGATAGAAGATCTGGTCATATCTGTTTTTGACGAGTCCCTTGATCGCAGGGTAGAGGACTGATACGGTCTTACCGATGCCTGTAGGTGCCTCAACAAAGAAAGCTTCCTGTGAATTCAAAGCCAGCAGGGCCTTCTTCATGAATTCCTTCTGTCCCGGTCTGATCGTTTCGAAAGGGAATCTGATCTGCGTGACTGAATCCATGAGGCTGTTCTGATAATCAAGCAAAGTCTTTGCAAAAATGCAGTATTCAGAACAGATCTCTTCCCAGTAAGCCTCAGCCTCTTCGTATGACATTGTGTATGTGTTCTCAAAGCTCTCAAGACTGGTGATGGATACATATCTCAGAGTCAGTGAGATGTCCAGAACATCAGCATTTGTAAGCAGATACATGGCACCGTAAAGCTTTAACTGGGTAAGATGCTCGGGACGGACCAATGCTTCGAAGTTTTCCTTCGTCGAATTGAATGACTTGATCTCAAACAGCATCGGAGGTTTACCCGGATTTGCGAGCATGGCATCAAATCTGCCGTTAACTGACAGGCAGATGCCTGATTCGGCTATGTAATCGTAAATAAGGGATTCCTCAGTGATTACGATGTCTCCGTAAGCTTTTTTGAGATCGGCGAAAACCCTCTGGTGGAGCTTTGTTCCTTCAACAGCGGAAACAGAACCGTAAGAGCCACCGGCAAGGTTGCCGCGGCGTGAAACGTATGAAGCCAGATCTGTAACGGAGACACTTATCTTATCCATACGGAGATTATAATAATAAAAGCCTGTGATTTATAGGACAATATGATTTGCAAGCCTTATTGAAAAAAATACTTTCATGTTATAAAATCTAACCCGCACGCAGATGTGGTGGAATTGGCAGACGCGCTAGCTTCAGGTGCTAGTGGGAGCAATCTCGTGCGGGTTCAAGTCCCGCCATCTGCACCAGCATTTAGGCTCTTCATGGTTTTTCATGGAGAGCCTTTTTCTTGAAATTTATTGTGTTTAGTTCATTTGCCTGTTCAGTATATGTATGTCATTTGCTTTCGAATTTACTTAAGTGGTAGTAAATTTGGTAGTAATGTAACCCGGTAACGGATAGATATTTCCGTGGATCCTAATTGCCACATTCTTAATTTTTTCTGATATTTCGTAATTTCGGCTCATTGTTATATACTTATTTAGATTTATTAGAAACACATATCGAGGAGATATTTAATGGCTAAAGCTAAAAAAGAGAGTGGCTTAGTATTTGCTATAGCATTACTTGTAATCATGGTAGTTGCTGTTGTGGCTACTATCGTTACTGCCTATTCAGAACCTGTTCCTACTGAGGCAACTACGGTTGAGACTTCAGAGACAACACCTGAGACAGAAGCATATAAGGAGATCAGGATCGCGCTTTTCGAGACGAGCAATCTCCACGGATACATTATGGACACTGCTGGCGGTGATAAGAATGACTTCCAGTACAGACTTGCTTTTATCGCAAATGTTTTCAACAATGCCAGAACATCAGGCGACTACGATGACGTTATGCTCTTAGATGCAGGTGACTTGTATCAGGGTTCTCCCATTTCAAATCTTAGCGAAGGTGCAGCAGTCAGAGCAGCATACGATTACATGGGTTACGACGCGGTTGCTGCAGGAAACCATGAATTCGACTGGGATTTCACAAAATACGGTGCGGATGTATCTGCTACTGTTCCTGCATATGAATTCGGTTCATACAGCGGTGATCCGGATATCCCTGTTTTGTCAGCAAACATCTACAACGTTACAAACCACAGAAGATCACTTCTTACTAAGGATTACGTTATCATTGAAAAGGCTGGTGTCAGAATTGCCGTAATAGGTTATACACCTGATTATTCTTCTGAGATCCGCAGCTCCAAGATCGAGGAATTCGAGTTCCACGGTGACATTACTGAGTTCGCAGCACGCGTTAAGGAGATCAATGAGGCTGAGCAGCCTGCAGTTACTGTCGTTTTGGCGCATGAGGCAGCTGATGCAGTAGCTGAAGCAATGGATCCCGCTGACGTTGATCTCGTTGCAGGTTTACATTCTGAGAGCAAAGAGTCAGGTCTTGCATCAAACGGTATTCCTTACGTTCAGTCAGCTTCTGAAGCAGAAGGTTACGGACGTGCTACTCTTATCGTAGGAAGCGACGGCAGTGTTGCAGTTGAGAATCCTGTAAGCGTTTCCATCATGGATAATACCGATCTGCTTTACGATACATTGTCCAATGCAAGTAACCTGGATCCTGAGATCAAGGCTTTGTCACTTGCTGCATGGGATTCCATCAGCGAGCAGATGAAGGAAGCTCTGGGATACATCGATTCCAGCGTTGAGAAGGACGGCGTCATCAGCGGAAAGACAACTACAGGCGGTAACTTCATTACGGGCATCATGCTTGAATCCACACGTGATGAAGGCGTTGTTGCTGCATTCTATAATGCAGGCGGATTCCGTAAGGATCTGGTCGTCCAGCAGGATGGTATCTATCAGGTATCAGTCGGCGATATCTATGCTCTTTGCCCGTTCAACAACAGATGGATGATCTACGACCTGAGCGGTGAAGAGCTTGCACAGCAGATCGTTAACGGTCTCATCAATGGTGACTACGGCGATCAGGTATCAGGCCTTAAGTTTGAATACAACAATAATGGAACTGAAGAAGCTCCTGAATATGAGATCGTAAGCATCACTCTCGATAACGGTACAAAGGTAGACATTACAGGTACAGAAGCTAAGTACAGAGTAGTTGTTACAGATTTCAGTGCAAGCATTGAAGGCAGCGTTTTCGAAGGCAAGGAGCCTTTGCATTCTGAGCTCGACGCTCCTGTTGATAATGAAGCTATCATTGATTATCTCCGCGGCAGAAAAGAGAACAGTGATCTTCATATTCCGACAGATACAAATCCGAGAGGTGTTTGCCTGAACGCAGGTACATAACAAGAGGACTGATACATGAAGCTTTGCACGGAGTGCCGGTGGGATGGTTGGGACAGAATCGTTGATATCTATACGGATACATACGAATCCCTGCCCGAATACATCAATGCTGACAACCGTTATAAGATCGTCATTCTCGAGAAGGGTATTCTGAATGTCCAATCAAAAGACATCAGCGGTGAAGTCAAAGCTCCGGCACTTATTCTTTTGTCACAGAAGGATGAGATCTCCTATAAGATCGTAAAGGCCGTAAAGACAAACGTTATCTTCTTTAATCCTGATGTTATCCGCGAAGAGTTTTCTTTCGAGCGTATAGATTCAGGAGAGTTTGAAGCGTGTGAAGGCCAGGTAATCTATCAGGATTACATCCTTATAAAGAGTTTTATGGGCGGGTTTGATAAATCAGGCCGTGTCATATCTCTGCCTGTAACCGCGCTTAAGCATATCAACGTTCTTTTCGCATCAATGGATAAGGAACTCAGGGGACAGAAAGACGGTTTCTGGCCTTGCAGGAGCAGGTCGTTCCTTATGGAGATCCTGCATTTCGTTTTCTATTCGTTCTATATGCAGAATCCGGATGAGAATGCTGAAGAATCCGGTGATCAGGCTGAGTTTGCGAAGATTGCCGAATATCTTGAGCAGCACATGAGTGAGCCTATTTCGTTAAGCAAGATCACGACTGAATTTGCGATAAACAGGAATAAACTAAATGAGCTGTTCATGAAACATTCTTCGATGACGTGCATGAACTATCTGTTGAATCTCAGGATCGACCTGGCGAAGATCCTTTTGAGCAAGACGGAACTGCCCATCGGCGAGATCAGTTCACGCGTAGGATATCCTGATTCCAACTATTTTACCAAGGTGTTTAAGGACAAGACGGGCAAGACCCCGTCTGCTTTCAGACGTTCATGATAGTGCATTTTTTACTGTAATTTGTGCCTATATTTCTAATGGTCGGGTACATCGTTTTATTAGACTATTCTTAAACTGGTAAGTCAGTCTCTGTTGTTATGGAGGAGAATAGTAATGAAGAATATCAAGCTTTTATCCGTAATAGCCTCAGCAGGTATCCTGCTCGGCATGTTATCCGGATGCACAGGAGCTGCTGCAGGTGTTTCTTCTGTTGATGACGGTGTAGTTAAATCTTCAATGGGCGACGGCATACAGAATGTTTCAGTAAAGTCCCATAACACCGAAGCAGTCAGCGGTTCTGAATACGGTGAGCAGTATACGGTAAAGGATACCGTCAGCGTTTCATATAAAGCCGGAGACCTGGGAGGACTTGTTCCGCAGACGGTTACAAAGGAACTGTATTTCTATCAGGACAAGGATACACAGCAGTGGAGTCTCATGGGTGAGAAAACTACTGCCTGTGATGTAAATAATGATTCACTTAAGGGAACTACATGGAAGTGTGAGAACCTGGATCAGGATTCCGTTTCAAAGCTTTTCGGTGACGAAGTTCCTCAGGGTCAGACAGGTGTAGTTTATATCCGCATCATGAAGAAGATCGGACTCTTCGCAGTTAAACTTGATGATGCCAATACAACATCAACTGAGCGCTATTTCATGAGCGTCGGTACGAACGCAAACGTAGTCTGGGTGGGAGATAACGCTAAAGTTGAAACAAAGTGCAGCATCCCGAGCGGATTCGTTACTGATTCAGGCGTTCTGAACCTTGATTTTGAAGGCAAGGATTCTGTTGTAAATATCAGTTTCGGAGCTGACTGCGTTGCGATTCCGGAGCAGGAATACGATTCCGCAACAGGTAAGGAAGTTGATGCGTCTAAAGTTTACATGGACAGCCTGCCGGTCTTCAATGTTACGACTGCAAGTATCGAGAACGGTGAGTGGAAGCAGGAGACAGGTCTCATGATCGACAATGTGTCACCTGAACTCACATGGACTGCAGTCGACGGTGCAACGAAGTATGCGGTCATCATGCTCGACACATCAACAAACAACTGGCTCAGCTGGTTTGTAATCGTTGATGACATTACGCATCTTGATGAGGGAACTTATACGGAGAAAGAAGTTTACGTTGGACCTTATCCGCCGGGAACGCATACATATGAGGTATTCGTCATTGCGTTAAGGACTGAGCCCCAGCCCGTTTCTTTTCCGATGGATGCTTCGGGCGGAGACATCAATGCGAAGATGAATTTCCTTAACGTCGCATCAGACGGCAGCTACGGCAATGTATTGGCATACGGTACCATCAAGGCTGATTATACGGCAGCTGAGATGTATTACGGATACAGGTAATTACCACTTTGAATAAGGGCACTTTCCCTTTGTAAGTGCGGCGCGGAGCTCAACAAAGCATCCGCATGCCAGACACGTGCCCTGATTAAGTCTGTCGCATTCTTTGCAGACATCAAGCCTGTTTGCGGCAACTTCGGAACTAACTAAATCTTCCTTTGGAAGTGAAGCGAGGCCATTGGTTACAATGGCCTCGTATTGTTCTTTGCTGAAGTCTTTAAGAAGACACCTTGTACAGATCTTTGTCATACGGTAACTTCGATATGCATTACGCTCGCAGCAGGAATCTTAAATGTGAGCTTGTCGCCCTTTGTCTCAAAGGCATCAAAAACCTCTTCCTTAACAACATCAGGCTCATCAAAAGTATTGTGAGCGGTGATAGCTCCGGAAACCACGGATCCCTTAACAGACTTGATGTCACTGCCTACGATGTCTGATTCGATCTCGTAGGAATCTGTAGCAGAGAGGTTGGTAAGAGTGATGTGGATCCTGCCGTCCTTGTCTTTGGATACGGATTCAGTGAGGTTCGGAACCATATACTTTTCCTCAAGACCGATGGATTCTGTATCAATGGAGCTCTCGAGGAGTTCGTTGTCCTGATGGCTGCTAAACATCTTAAATACATAATATGTCGGTGTCTTGATCATCTTCGGGCCCTCTGTGAGGATAACTGCCTGAAGAACGTTTACGAGCTGGGCGATGTTTGCCATCTTTACACGCTTGCAGTGCTTGTTGAAGATATTGAGGTTGATGCCTGCAATGAGCGCGTCACGGATTGTGTTCTGCTGATAGAGGAATCCCGGATTCGTGCCTTCCTCGACATCGTACCAGGTACCCCATTCATCAACCATGAGACCGATCCTGCAGTCAGGGTCGTATCTGTCCATGATGGCAGAATGCTTCTCAATGAATTCCTCCATTGCGAAAGTCTTGGACAGGGTCATGTACCATTCCTTGTCATTGAACTTCGTCGCGCTGCCTTTTTTGTCCCAATCGTAGGGAAGAGTGTAGTAGTGGAGGGTGAGACCGTCCATATAGCCGAAGTTCTGCGGGAATGAACCCTGCTGTCTGAAGCACTCGCGAAGCATTGTCTCTGTCCAGTTGTAGTCCTTGTCAGTAGGGCCGACTGCGAGCTTCTTGATCTTCTTGTCGGGATTGTACTGCTTAACGAAAGTCTGATAGTGCTTGTAGAGGTTCGCATAGTACTCGGGTACCATGTTGCCGCCGCAGCCCCATGTCTCATTGCCGACTGCGAAATAGTCAACAGTCCAGGGCTTCTCTCTGCCGTTGGCTCTTCTGAGATCTGCCATGGGTGATACACCGTCGAAAGTCATGTATTCGACCCATTCGCTCATCTCACGGACCGTGCCGCTTCCGATATTGCCGTTGACATATGTCTTACAGCCGAGCTGCT
>JAEEGJ010015756.1_pt1 | contig 17541 bp, 14 predicted proteins | sample 8958761 | NCBI WGS metagenome assembly JAEEGJ01 (sample SAMN16246546, study PRJNA631951) | gut metagenome | biome: gut microbiome; feature: rumen; material: RS-attached | host: Bos | place: Iran: Karaj | collected 2018-10 | reverse complement strand
GTCTTCTTGAGTTTTTCAAGTTTCTTGACAATGTCCTGGTTGAAATTCGCAGCCTCTTCGGTCTGGATCACATAGCGGGTTTCGCCTTCCGCCTTTATCTTGTGCAGGCCACAGTTTTCCGCCATGATAATCTCGATGTGGCGGAACATGGTACGCTCGCTGCAATTAAGCGCTTCTGCCAGTTGCTTAATCGACATCGGGTTTCTCAGCTTGGCTTTCACCCGGTTAATTTTTTCGTATCCTGATCCTGATGTCATGAGTACTCCTTTCTAATTATTCTACAACCCTAAGCCTATTCTCGACAGATGTCGAAAAAGCCTTCTTCATCGCATTGACAAACGCAAACTGTTTCTGTATCGACGAATGCACGCGCCCCTCGAGCAGGTAGTGGTCATCTACGTACGAGACCTTGATTTTCGCGCCCTGGAATCGCGGATTCAGGGAATAAGCCCTTTCCATGTCTTCGCAGATATCGCTATTTTGCAAATTCGACTCCGGTACAGCGACCATGGAAAAAGCGAGGTCCTGAACGCCTGGAATTTCGGCAATGCGGTTTTCCAAATCCTTCGGGCGCGTACTTTCAAAACAAAACAGCGAAACACGCACCTTGCCCTGCGACACATCCACGCTGTAGTTAAACACGTTGCGCCCGAACGATTCCAGGAGCGTGTACACCCTGTTTTCGATGTGAGCATCCGTAATGCCCGGTTCCGGAATGATTTTCGTAAAGTCGACACACCCGCGTATGCGCGGCATGCTGTTGATGCAGGCCTGCAACGTACGCTTTACCTGGAAACTGCGTACGAGGCCATCCAGGTAGACGATTCCCTGCCCCACCGTTACCGACACGCGGCGCATGTCGTCCGGGAAAAGCTGGCGCAACCTGTTCTGCACAATTTCGGACAACCTGTCGTTCGGAATATTCTGCGCATTTTCGGGCAGGGTAATGAACAGCACCGAGGCATCCTCGAGCAACACGGCGAGTTTATCCTTGCTACCGTCCGTCACGAGCCCCACAGCGACACCGAACTGGTTACGTATGGCGTGGAAAACGTGATCGCCCAAAAGCGTCTGCGCACTCTGGGCCGGCAACAGGCGGTAACCTTCCGGCGACTTTTCATCTATCTCGTGGACACGTTCGAGTTCTATCTTCTTGTCGGGGCCGCCATCGTAATTCATGACGACGACCTCCTTGTCGGCTGTCTGGAAAATGCTCTTGACAATGCCCGGCTTGGGTGCGCCCCTGAAGTACAGCCAGTTACCCGCCGCAATGCGGCTATTCCCGTAGACCTTCGTGTAGTCGCCCGCATCGGCGGGGTGCGAAAAAGCAAACTCGTTCGAGAAGGCGACAAACGCCGACTGGCACTGTCCGCACACACAAAGCAACGGGATGCGGGGTTTCATGCCCCCGTAGGTAGAATACGGCTCGCGCGCAAATACCCCATGCTCCATTACCTTGCGGCAACGGCAGCAGAACAACTGCTGGGATATAATCCTATGGGGAAAGAGATTGCGCATTGTTTAGACGAAAGACGAAAGAGGACGCTACTTCATGAGCGGGAGGGCGACGTCAATGCGGCGGAGCACTTCTTCCTTGCCGATGAGTTCGAACATTTCCCAGAGGCCGGGGCCAGCAGTAACGCCAGAGACAGCGAGACGCGGGGCACCCACGAGTTCGCCGACCTTATGGCCGCAACGTTCGGCGAGGTCGTAGAATCCCTTCTCGATAACCGGAGTCTTGAAGTCCTCGATGGAAGCGAGCATGTCGCGCACGAGCGTCGCCACTTCCTTGGAGCCTTCGCCGAAGTGCTTCTTCGCACCCTTTTCGTCGTAGGTCGTCGGAGCGACAAAGAAGTACACGGCCATGTCGGCCAGGTCCTGCACAAAGTGGGCACGGGGCTTCAACTGTTTCACAATTTCGTCGAGGCGAGCTTCGGGTTCCTTGGAGAGGTCGATACCCTTCGCAGCCAAGCCTTCCTTCATGATTCCCTTGAGGAATGCGTCGTCGCACAGGTGGATGTGCTGACCGTTCATCCACTGCAACTTCTTTTCGTCGAAGCTTGCGGACTTCGGGTTGATGCGTTCCAGCGTGAAGCTTTCCACCATTTCCTTGATGGTCATGACTTCGCGGTCATCGCCCGGATTCCAGCCGAGGAGCGCGAGGTAGTTCACGAGAGTCTCCGGCAGGTAACCGAGGTCGCGGAAATCACCCACGGAGGCGGCGCCCTTGCGCTTGGAAAGTTTGCCGCCGTTCTTGTCGAGAATCACCGGCAAGTGGCACCATACGGGAGGTTCCCAGCCGAAAGCCTTGTACAAGAGTTCGTGCTTTGGCGTGGAGCTGATCCATTCGTCGCCGCGAAGCACGTGGGTCGTACCCATCAGGTGGTCGTCCACGACGCTTGCAAAGTGGTACGTCGGGTAACCGTCGCGCTTGATGAGCACGAGGTCGTCCAGGAGTTCGTTCTGGTAGCTGATGTGACCGCGGATCATGTCGTCGAATTCGGTGACGCCGGTTTCGGGCACCTTGAAGCGAATAACAGCCTTTTCGCCGGCAGCAATGCGGGCCTCGGCCTCTTCGCGGGTAATGTTACGGCAGTGGCGGTCGTAACCGGTGACCGGCACGTGGCTCTTTTCCTGTTCGGCGCGGACTTCCTGCAGGCGCTCTTCGGTGCAGAAGCAATAGTAGGCGCAACCCGCGTCCAGGAGCTTCTTGATTTCGCGGTGGTAAATGTCCAGACGCTCGCTCTGGAAGTACGGACCGCAGTCGCCTTCGCAACCCGGACCTTCATCCCACTGGAGGCCCAGCCACTTGAGGTCGCGCATCAGGTCGTGCAGCGCCGTCTCGTTGTAACGCTTGCGGTCGGTATCCTCGATACGCAGGTAGAACGTGCCACCCATGTGCTTTGCAAAGAAGTAGTTGTAAATAGCGGTGCGGGCGCCGCCCACATGCAGGTAGCCCGTGGGGCTCGGGGCAAAACGCACGCGGACAGGACGGGTAGCAGAATTTTCGCTCATATATTCCTCTTAAAAAATTCAAATATCCCGCGCAACCCTGCGCAGGAGTTTTCCGTGTCAAAAAATAGCAATTTATGGAGCGGAGTTTGCAATGCCCCATGCGTTCCGCAGCCAAATCAGCGCGGTTGCAAAGCAGGCCAGTTCATTGACTGGTTCAAGTAGGTGAGGTGCGTCCAGGTATCGTCGCGGAAGCAGCCGCCCACCATGAGTTCGTCGAGCTTGCCCGTAAAGCCGCCCATCTGGAAATCGGTCAGGGAATCGCGAGAACCGTCCCAGTCCGTTTTTTCCGGCAAACCAGAAACCTTTGCGTCGTTCACGTAGAACACAATCTGTTCCAGCGCGCGACTGCTGAACGCCACATAAGTCCACTCGCCCGCCTTGATTCCCTCCGCACCCGAAGTCCAGGAAACCTTGTAGCTTGCGGTATCGGCGCTATCCGCAGGATCCGCCACATGATATATTTCCACGACAAAACCCTTTTCGGGAACATAGAGCAGCGCATATTCCTTTGGCTTCTCGAAGAGGGTCTGTTCCTTGTCGAGCGCATCGAGCGCTACCCATGTCGAGAAGCAGAAATAACCTTTCATGTCAAAAACGAGGTTTACCTTGTGCGAAGTATCTGCAATAGCAGAATTCTCGGCGACAATAACATCGCCTTCATCAAGCTTTGCGCCCTTGCCCACAACACCGTCGGCAGGCACGGTCCCTGTCGGCAGACCTTCGAAGTAGCCCTTTTCCGCTCCATCGTCCACAGGTGCAAGGCCGCTATCGAAATGCCACACCAAAGAATAGCTGCGGTTCGTGGGGAACACATCCTTTGCGTACGCGGGGTTCATGGTGTTGTCAAAATGGAGTTCCAGGGAATCTGAAACATTCAGCGAATCGACACTCACCCAGAACACGGCCTCCTTGGCAGAAGCGTCAAAGTAAGTCTGCGTAATGGGGAGTTTCTTGCTGCGATTTCCGTCCTGCGAAATGCGCACGGCCTCCCAACGGCCGTTCACCACCTCCGCAGAATCAAAAGCGATTTCCATTCCTGTCAATCGGATGGCCAGCGGGAAATCGCTCACGACGGTACCGAGCGAATCGATTTCTTCGGGGAGCGCGAGCGGAGCCTTGAAGGTGTATGTCACCGAATCACCCCAAACAGTCGTTTCTTCAGGCTTTACGGAAACATCCTTAAATCCAAACGGGCTCATGCCATCCATGTAAACAATAAGTTCAAACGTGTCTGCCGGGAGGCTATCGACCACGATTTTCCCGTTCTGCACAGAAACCCTTCTGCGAATTGTCGTCCCGATGACGATAGCCTCGCCACCCTGATTTTCGCGGAAAGCGCCCGGCACGAGTAGCTTGACCGTTCCTGAATTACGCAAAGTATCGTTTACAGCAAGGGGTTCGTCTTCTTCGGCATTCAGGTTCTGCAACAAGAGCATCTGGCCGGATTCCTGGTGGAAAGCCTCCAAAGAGAAACTGCCCGACGGAATGGTGTCAAATTCATAGTTTCCGTTTTCATCCGTTTCGGTTTCGAACGCGGAAGGCAGAACCTGTTCGGCCTCGCTTGCGGCAATGATGTTGTAGTTGCCCGGCACACACTGAACTTTCGTACGGGCGGCAGGCTTACCATTGTCAAGCACCAAGATACCCGCGAGTTCCGGGGAACCCGTTTCGGCGCTGTTGCCCGCCACATGGCTGTCCGAAGAACAGCCAACAAAAAAGGCAACGAGAACCGCTAAAAAGTATTTCGAAGTATCCATCACCACTAATATAAATATAGTTTCGCTAAAAAGGAAAACAAATATTCCCTATGATAACGCGTTGTTTCGAGACAACGGGAAAATAGCACAAACATCCCTCTACGTAGACATTTTTCTTACATTTAAGGCATGGGCGAAAAGAAACCGACAAAAAGAATCTTCGAATACCTGGATTACCGGGAATTTTTGAAAGATTACTACAACGCAAAGAAAGAGGCGAACCCAGCCTTTTCACTTCGCGTGTTTTCGGACAAGATCGGTTTCAAGGCCAAGGACTTTATTAGCCGCGTCATGAACGGCGACAAAAACCTTTCGAGCCAAAGCATTCCCAAAGTGGCTTCGGGGCTTCGCCTCGGCAAGCACGAAACCGAATTTTTCGTAGCGCTTGTCAAGTTCAACCAGGCCGAAACCACCGACGAACGCAACGTTGCCTTCGAGCAAATGCAGGCCGTACTCAAAGTTGTGCGATTCGCCGAAAAGCAGCACCTTCTCGGGCATGCTCAGTACATGGTATATTCCGACTGGCGGCATCTCACGATCCGCAGCCTTATCGGAATGTTCGGTTTTGACGGTGACTACGAGGCACTCGCCAAGCAAGTTCGTCCGAACATCACTGTCGAACAGGCAAAACAGTCCGTAAAGCTACTCGAAGAATGTCAACTCATCAAGAAAGATGAATCGGGCAAGTACGTGCTGACCGAAAGCGCCATTACCACCGGCGATCGCACCTCGAAACTCGCACTCCGCGGCTACCACCAGAATTGCCTAAAACTTGCAGCAGATTCTATAGACCGCGACGCTCCTGGCACGCGCCATGTTTCGGGCCTTACGCTTGGAATCAGCCAAGAAGGCTACGAACGCATTGTAGAGCGAATCAACGCCTTCCGTAAAGAAATAGCCCTCCTCGCCGAAGAAGACGAAGGGAGCGATAAAGTTTTCCAACTGGAATTTGCCCTGTTCCCCGTCGGCGGGAAATAAGATTCCGCTCCTAAAATAGAGTTTCGTGTCGATTTGCCGGTGAAGTTCTTTCACGCTCCACGTGCCCTTGATACATTCAAGTTCATAGAAGAACCTTTCCATTGGATCGTCGATGGAAAGAAGATGCTGGTTTACGGCACCCTTGGCTACGGAACTTGTCATCTTGTAATGCCTAACTTTCTTTTTCTGCCTGAATCTTTTGCGATTCTTTCAACACCTCCTCTAGGGTAAAATCTTCCTGCGTAAAGAAAAACGTATTCTTGCCCAAATCCTTGAGCGAAGCCCCAAAGTGGTAAGCCGTATCGTCTATGAATAGGAATCGGTCGTGCATTCCGTAACTAGGCAGAACTTGCATCGGGCTGTCGGGATATTGTTCGTTGTAAGTCGCCAAGTCCACCTCGAGAACCTTGCTCTTGTCGTAGGTGTAAATAGTCACGAAAACGCCTTTTTCCCGCTTGAGCATCATGGTCAACGTTTTTTCAGTCACGTACCTGTCGACAAGTACGATTCTTTTCTTTGCCTGACGAATCAGGTCGCAGACAAATACATAGGCATCGAACTCCTGGTTGTTGTAAAATAAACCCTTGGTTTTGAGCTCGCCACGGTCCATCGCCTCGAAAAGTTCGTCAAATTTTCGGTCATGGTCAAGCAGATGCTCGTCATGACCAGTCAAGCGACAGTCCTGTTCCAGATCCTTTGCTTCTACATTTGAAAGCCGGTTGATGAGGCCTCCGTTACCCATCATAAGGTGACGCAGTTGCACGAAAGCCCGCATGATGGCGATGTTGACCTTGATTGCAGACTCACTTTTTAGAACCGAAGATAGCATCGCTACACCTTGTTCGGTGAAAGCTAAAGAACGGTATTTTGTGTGTTTTCCCTTTAAATTTTGCCCCTTTTTTTCTAAGGTCGCATTTTGCGACCTTAGAAGTTGCGATTCCTCTAAAGAGAGTTGTATGCAAAAATCTTCGGGAAAACGCTCAATATTGCGCCTTACCTGCTCATTTATACGCTTCGTTTCCACCCCGTAAAGCATCGCCAAATCGCGGTCAAGCAGCACCTGCTTGCCACGAACAATTTGAATCATTTTTTCGACACCCGACTCCACGAGCGGGTTTGGTACGGAATTATCCCTTTTTTCAGTCTTTTTAGCCATTTTTACTCCTATAAACGCAAAAAAGCCGACCTTTGCTATATAAGAACACCCAATTTTATTGGGGATATAACAAAAAGTCGGCTTTTCTAGTCGAACTTGGCTTGCAAGCGGATATTCGCTGCCGGTGCCTGTCATGGTGTAATATACAAAAAGCTGAGTAAAAAAAGGCAAGGGAACTCCCTTTTTGTCATCTTTTGCCATTCCAATAATCTATATTTCCTTGCAAATAGAGTTTTCTCTTGTTCTCTACTTGAAACTTCGACAATTTCTGCGACGAGAACAAGACGAACGCTCACGTCTGCGGCCGGCATGTGCCAGCCGCATCGTTTTGCTACATGGTCTATTGTTTAAATAGCAGTTTGCCTGTATGCAAGCGGCCTTTTGGGGCGTGAGTTGTTTGTGTTTATTCGTTGCGGGCAGTCGAAGGCCTCAGGTAGGTAAACGCATTCAACTCCACGCCTTTTTTATTTCCCAAAAAGACTGAAGAAGTGCAGAACAGGGGTGGACTCGCTGAGTTTTGCTCTTGTCCTCTACTTGGAACTTCGACACTTTTAGCAACGAGAATAAGACAATGACTCGCCATCGCCCGTGGGTTGCATGGGCGTAGTGTACCCTGGGCGTACTGTATCCGCTCGGGTTTTTGCGGGTGTATTGTATTCTTTTGAAAATGTCGCGCTTTTAGGCGAGGAGTGAGTCGGCTCCCCGCCCTTTCTTTTTGTCCGCACCCCGGCCAAGCGAATCGGCCAGAACCGCTCCCGCGAGAGTGAACTCGTTCACTTTCAACACGGAGCGAATAGTGGCTCAAAATAAAGTCGGCAAAAACGGCGAAGGAAAGAAATCTTTCAAATTCATAGATTTATTTGCTGGACTGGGTGGTTTTCATCTGGCGTTGTCTTCTATAGGTGGGGAATGTGTTTTTGCTTCTGAATTGAGAGAAGATCTTCGAAAAATTTATAAACAGAATTTCGGCATGGAAATACAGGGCGATATTACAAAAATCGACCCAAAGAAAGATATTCCTCCACACAACGTATTATGCGGTGGCTTTCCCTGTCAACCATTCAGTCAGGCCGGAAAAAGAGAAGGTTTCAATGATGTTCGTGGAACAATGTTTGATTATATCTGCAAGATTATTGAAGTCCATAAGCCAGAGTATCTTTTTTTAGAAAATGTTGCGAATTTGAAGGGGCATGATAAAGGAAATACCTGGAAAGTTATCCAAGATAAATTGGATAATCTTGGATACAATGTGACTACAGAAATATTATCACCTCATCAGTTTGGCATACCACAGCATAGGAAACGTATATACATCGTTGGACAACGAAAAGATTTTGGTGATTTTGGTGAATTTTCTTTTCCCAAGCCAACAAATTTGGAATGCAACATTAAAAGTGTGATAGATGAAAGTGATTCTGATGTAACCCTATTGCGATACGACACAAAGAATCAATTAAATGTGTGGCAAGAGTTTCTTGATAAAGCTTCAAGTCGCGGTGGTAAAATACCTGGCTTTCCTATTTGGGCAATGGAGTTTGGAGCGAATTACGATTTTGAAGATACCGCCCCCGCTTATCAAGAATTAAAAAAACTTGTTGGGAAAAGAGGACGATTGGGGTGTCGGGTTTTTGGAAAAACTGTTGCGGACTGCTTGAAACTATTGCCGAATTATGCTCAAACGGCTAAGAATAAAACATTCCCATCATGGAAAATACGATACATAAGCCAGAATCGCGAGTTTTACGAAAATAATAAGGAATGGTTAAGAGAGTGGATGGAAAAGATTCGATACTTTGATAATAGCCACTTGAAATTAGAGTGGAACTGTGGTAATGTTGCACCGATAATTTCGGATAAGATTGTTCAATTTAGAGCGTCTGGCATCCGCATTAAAAATCCCACTTTTTCTCCGGCGTTAAATCTTGTTGGTACGCAAATACCGATTTTCCCTTGGGTTGCAATTCCGGGTAAAGATGATTATGGTCGGTATATGTCTGTACAAGAAGCGGCCAAATTGCAAGGGATGCAAAAACTGAAATTTGGCAACAAAGAATTCGAATTGTCTAAAACTCGAATATACGAAGCTTTGGGCAATGCAGTCAATGTTCAGTTGGTAAAAAAGATTGCAAAGAGGTTGATAAGACTATGATAAAAGAAAAAGTATCCATCGCAACAAAGCCTCTTGTTTATCAAGTTTTCAGGCATATATCAAATAAAGCTCACAATGCTCTTGCGGAGTATGTTGATAATTCAATATCAAGTTTCGAAAGGCATGTTGATATTTTAAAGCCTTTAAATCCTAACGGAAAACTAAAAGTAGAAATTACAATAACGGATGATTATATACGCATTGAAGATAATGCTTTCGGAATAGAAGAAGAAAACTATCAAAGAGCTTTTGAACTTGCTAGAATTCCTTTGGATGCGACAGGGTTAAACGAATTCGGAATGGGAATGAAAGTATCTTCAATATGGTTGTCAAATCATTGGACTGTAGAATCAAAAGCGTGGGGCGAAGATTTAAAGAAGACTTTCGTTTTTGACTTAGAAGAAGTCCTTAACGAAGAAAAGACAATAGTCGAAGTAGATGAAATACATGAAGATCTTGACAAACATTATACAATCATCACTCTAACGGAGTTGTCTCAATTTAAACCGTCATTGAGACAAATATCAGGGATAAAAAAACATTTAAGCAGTATATATTCCCATTTCATTCAAGATGGAATACTAGATCTTTATGTGAACGGCGACCTACTTGCATACAAAGAACCCAAAATACTTGAAGCGCCTTATTACAAAGGCGGTAGTGATATAATTAAGTGGAAAGAAGAAATCAACTATTCTTTTGCTGGCGGGAAACAAAAAGTTAAAGGCTTTATCGCAATACTTGACAAAATGAGTTCTTCGGAGAGCAATGGTTTTTTGCTGTTTAGGAGAGGAAGAACGATTGGGACAAGTTCCGATGAAAAATATCGTCCTAAGATTCTTTGTGGAGAAATCGGTTCCCCGCAATATAAGCGAATTTTTGGAGAATTAGAAATAGACGGTTTTGATGTAAGTTTTACTAAAAATGCGTTCAATGAAGATGAACAATTTCAAATTTTCATTGAAGAACTCCAAAAAGAAATAAAAAGTGAAAATACATTAGATATTTTTGGGCAAGCGCAAAATTATAAAAAACCCGAAGATCCTAAAAAGGCTGAAAAGAAAGCCATTTCTACATTAACTCAAGGGTTATCAAAGCCTGTCGTTATTTCTACATCTGCCTCCATTGATTCGGAAAAAAAGACTGCAATTTTTTTTGATGAAAATGAATCCTCTTCGTCAGAAATAGAGCTTCTATCCAAACCAATAACAAAAGAGATGAAAATAGATGGAGTATCATATAATATCGAGATACGATTTGAGAGAGTTCCGGGAGTATCTAAGTTTTATTCTGTAGATCAATCTACTTCTGGAAACACGCATTACGTAGTTCGATTGTTCATGAATAACCCTTATTTCACACGTTATAACGAAATATTCAAAGATGAAGAAAGTGCGGGCCCAATGCTGCATTTGATTCAATCAATTGTTGGCGCAGAATTAACAATGAACGAGAGTGGATACAGCGCGCCAGCAAAGGCTTTTAGAAATAAATTGAATGATTTAATAGGCAGGTTCTAACAATGAATAATGAAATTATTGAGATTGTATCTACTGAGGAAAAAAATCATCCTGTCGTTCCAATTATTGGTGAGAAAACTCTAAGTTTAGTTGAATCCCTAAAAAAAGTCGATAGCGAAGGTAAAGTCATTCTAATCTCGGAAGCGCAGGATATTCTCAGCCATTGTATTTTTCCTGGGGAAAATGGCAACATTACGAATATTGCTGTTGGTTATGTACAAAGCGGGAAAACCATGTCATATACCGTTTTGACATCACTAGCAGCAGATAATGGATTCAAAATGGTCATTTATCTTACTGGAACCAAAACAAATCTCCAAGAACAAACCTATGAGCGACTGCGCAAAGACATTAGAAAAATAGAAGACAGTAGCGATTCTTTCAAGATAATTCCAGATGGTGATTTTTCTATTCCCGAGATAAAAGATTATTTGCAAGATGACGATTATTTTTTGTTATTCCCTATTCTGAAACAATATAATCATATTGAAGCACTTTCAGAGTTATTTGAAAATACTGAAATAAAGCCCTTATTGGATAAAAAAGCGGTTCTGATTGTTGATGATGAGGCTGATCAAGCCAGTTTCAATACCTACGCCCGTAAAAATTCCCAAAACGAAGATTGGGAGGATGATGAATATAGTAAAACCTATGCCAATATTATCAGGTTAAAAAGTTCTCTGCCAAATCATTCTTACGTACAATATACAGCAACGCCACAAGCAGCATTTTTGATTGATAATAATGACATTCTTTCTCCAAAATACCACACGGTACTAACAGAAGGAAAAGGATATACGGGAGGAAAATTCTTCTTTAAAAATAAAGATAGACAATATGTAATCCAAATCCCCGATGATGAAATTTTTCATTTAAAAAGAAATCCTCTACCTGACAGACCATTGTCTTTTGAAAAAGCTTTGATGCAATTTTTCATAAGTGTTGCAATTGTCGTTCGAATCCAAAAAAGAGAGCCTTACCTATCCATGATGATTCACATTGATGGTCTAACGCCTTCTAACGAGAAGTTTAAGAAATGGACTGACGAAACAATTAGTGAATGGACAAGAATGTTTCAAGAAAGTCGTACGGACATTTCATGGCCAGCCTTCGAAAAGAAACTCGTTGAAGCATATAAGGAAATTACCAAATATACCGAAAACCGTCCATCATTTGAAGACGTGATGGAAGCCTTGCCCAAAACTTTAAAAAATAAAAAAACATACCTCATACAAGGAAATTCTAATCCTAAAATAGAATGGGAAGACTACAAGGCACATGTCTTGGTGGGCGGAGATATGTTAAATCGCGGATTTACCGTTGAGAATCTTTCTATGACATATATGCCGCGTTCTCCGCGTGGAATAGCAACTGCGGATACCATCGAGCAACGTTGTAGATTTTTTGGGTATAAGCAAAACTATTCGGATGTTATAAGGATATATCTTTCCCAAAAAAGTATTAATGAATTTAACGCTTATGTTGATCATGAAGAAATGCTAAGAGCAAATTTGAAACAATGTAAGACTTTGAAAGAATTTGCTCAACAAGCAAAGACTATGGTTTTAAGTCCACTGCTTAAGCCTACCAGAAAAAATATTTTATCATCTAGTCTAATTAGAAATAAAATGACCGATTGGCGACAAATGCGTTCTCTTCATAATATTGCCGAGAATAATGCGAGAGTAAAAAAGTTTAAAGCAATGGTCAATAATTGGGTTTTAGAAAAAGATTACAACAATATAATGAGAAACCATCCTTCAGCGAAAGTGCCTGTTGACCAATTTGTTGAATTCTTCAGTAAAATTTCTTACTCCGATTTGCCAAACATCGCACGCAAGGTTGCAACAATCCAGTATCTAGATTATCTTTTTAAAAGAGGTATAATCTCATATGTGAAAGTGTATGATATGTCATCGGATAATCTGAGAGAGCGTAAAATGGCTGACGGCATCCCTAACAATTTGCAAGAAGGTGCCGCTAAAAATGGAAGCTATCCTGGTGACAAGGCTTTTATTGATGAGGAAGGAAATTCAATATGCGTTCAAATACATCATATTTTAATCAAAGAATCTTCTTCTGTTAAATATGGGAACGTTGATTTATACAATTTTGCGATATATTATCCCAAAGAATTAAGCGAATCGTACATATCTATGAATCTCAATGACGAGGAAGATTAGAATATGACATTAAGCGGTCTTTATCAAAAATTCGAAAATTTAAACGAATCGTTCAATGACGAAAAAATTAGTTATAACGTCATCTCCATTTCTAAAGGAAATAATCATAAATTAGGTTGTACAAAAGAAGGCTATCCAATTTTCTTTATAGAATGCGCAGACTCGCCAAATGCAGCTAATATTAAACTCAAAATGATAGATGTTCTTTTCAATCAAAAATGCAATCTCATTCTCAAAGACATCATTATTGAGGACAAAGACTATTGTTTGGTAAAATTGAATAATTCACAAGAAGATTTGGTGAAATATTTTCTTGATGTTATCTGTTTGGTTTTAGAAAATTTACCCCCAAAACCAACAATAAAATGTTTAACTATTGAACTTGCTAAAATCATCCGCTTGTTTACCAATTTACCGTCTGGTTCCGCTGATTCAATTCAGGGTCTATGGGCGGAAATGCTAGTGATAGAACAATCATTCAATCCAGATTATTTGATTAAATCATGGCATGTGTTAAAAACTGATACTCATGATTTTAACGATGGAGAAAACAAGCTGGAAGTCAAATCAACATGTAAAAATACTCGGTCACATGAATTTGCACTAGAACAGTTGAATCCTAATCCCAGTTCGCAATTGATAATCGCATCTGTTCAATTAACAAAAACTGATATGGGCTGCACTCTTTTTGATCTTGAAAAAAAAATTTTAAATAGAATCGCCGACAATGAATGTGTTATTAAACTTAAGAATATGATTTTGTCAACAATAGGTGCCGATTTGCCAACAGCAAAAAAAATTCATTTTGATTATAACCAAGCAAAAGATTCTCTTGTTTTTTTTAATTATAAAGATATCCCTTCCATCCCTGTTCATGCAATACCTCAATGCGTTTCAAAAGTCCATTTTACTATTGATTTGTCGGGGATTAAATCAATTTTACAATGTGAAGTTGAAAGCCCATTATACAGGAGTTTGGGCTTATGACTACTTATCCAAAAAGTAAGGCCTTAATAGAAATTTTCATTTCAGGGTTGAATGAAAATTTTTTTCCCATAAAAAAATCTGAAATTCTCCGATTTACATTTAATGAAAGAAAATATGTAGCATACTTTAAATGCGTGAGTTATGCGGGAACACCCTATCCACCAAATACAACAAGAGCGCAACTTCCCAAGCGAGAGGAATTTTGTCAAATTCAACAAGATGAAAGATTTTTATTCCTAGGATATGATGTCAACAACGACGTGTTTGTTTGTTGGGATCCAATAAAAGCGAAGTCAAGATTAAATAAGAAATCTTATGTATCGTTTTTCTGTCGTCAAAATATTCAAGATTCTGTTACTGCCGGAAATGTTACTGAGGCTCGCTTAACAAATGGTGATGTGTATGTACTTTTCAAAAGGTGTGATATTCCGCGTTTCTTTGAAATGATTGAAATACATTTTCCCAATTTGCTCAAAGTTGAAAGCAACAAGGATGAAAGTGACGAAGATGTCTCCAATTCTGAAATTGAAGGCAGGTTAGGAAATGTTAATGATGATGAAATGGTAAAAGCTCTCGTTGATGAAATGCTAGTTGCGCAAAAAAGTCATTTGACAATTGTGTCGGAATGTTCCAATGCTTTTGGATCAGCTTATCCTGGAATGTTGTTTAAGGAATGGAACGATATTGTTAAAAAATATTGTTTGTCAAAATAGCATTTTGAAACAAAAGCACACAAAATCTACTGCATTCTCCTCGACATGAAATCCGTCATGCGGAACTACGCAAACAACCCCACTGCGCAAAGTGAACTCGCAGGGGTAATCGGCGATTAAATTGCTCATCAGTGTGTCGAGATTTTCTCTAGGTCCTTGATGTTGTGGCTGTGGCCATGCTTTGCATCGGAAAAGACATGGTTGTGCAAATGGGAATGCGTAACAACGTGCGTATGGGTTATGCCGCCATGCGTGTGCGTGAAAATATGCTGATGCATGTGCGAATGTGAGCGGACAAGCGTATCGTAAACCACAAAAATGGTACCGGCAATCATGACCAGGAACGCGACAATGTATTGCAGCGTGATTTTTTCGTTCAGGAGCACGACAGAAAACAGGACGCCGATAAAGGGCGCGAAGGCGTAAAAGGCGCTGGTCTTTGCGGCTCCCAGGTAATGTTGCGCGCGGATGTAGGTGAAAATGCTCAGGCCGTAAGCCACAAAGCCGAGCAGCAGGGCGAGCGGGATGAATTTTGCGGCGAAGTTCATTTCGCCTGTGGTAAGCGAAACGACGATGGAACCGATTCCAGAGCAGAGGCCTTTTATGGTCACAATCTGGTATGTGCTTTTGTCCGAAATTTTGCGGGTGCAGTTGTTTTCTAGCCCCCAGCAGATGGTCGCGCCGAGAACGAAGATGGATCCGATCGAAAAGTTGAATCCATCGGCATTTTCGAACGAAAGAATGAAACTGGATACCGTTATAAATAAGATCGCAATCCACAAACGTGTAGACACTTTTTCTCTAAAGATGAATAGCGCAATCAACGTTGTCGCGACGATTTCGAAGTTCCCGAGCAGCGATGCGTTGCTGGATGTTCCGTACTTGACGCCGAACATGAGCAGTATGGGGGCGACAATGTCGAGCAGGACCATGCCCAGCGTGTAGGGGAAATCTTTTTTGCAGAGCCGTTCCGATTGGGGCTCGTGCTTGATATGGAACAGGTAGAGAATGCCGATTCCGAGCCCTGCGCCAATATAGAGCAGTCCCGCCATGAATACGGGCGAAATGTGGGCCAGCAGCATTTTGGAGCAGGGAACATTCAGTGCATAAAATGCGGCCGCCGCTATAGCATAACCAATCGCAATGACATTCTTGTCCATGATTTAAATGTAGAATTAATTTGAAGATATCCCATACGGCTTGCTCAAGTAAACAAGCGCCGTGGTGAGCGTGTAGTCGGCGATGAGTGCGGCACCGAGAATCCTCCCTAAAAACGGAATGGCAAGACCTTGGGCAATTTGTACGATTGGCAGGCTCATGCTTAAATGATAGTAAGTTTTATTTTTCTTTGCCTATCGCGATTTCCTTGATGCACTCGTCAAATTCATCGAGTCCCTTCGTGTTCACGATTGTTCCTCTAATGGCAAACTGCTTTTGGAAGTCCCTTTCTGCATCGTAGTTCTGCAGACCTTCTGTGGTCTGGTCCTTGCAGTTTTCCTTCGTTACGTTTACCTGCCGTTCTTCGTATGTGCATTCCTTGTCGCCAGACTTTACGCTGATTGTGACTCTATATTCTAGGGAATCCCTTTCGATATCCGTTACCTTTAACTCATAAGTCTTTCCGCCCAACTTGAATTTCTTCGCCTTATTTGTTTGTTCTAGAACTTCGATGTCTTGTTCTTTTTCTATAGCCTTTATGTAGGATTCCTGCTCGGGCGAAAATAGGGAACCGAACATTCCAATGGTGGAAAATGCATAATCATTCTCAAGCGCTGCATAAAGATTGCTCAGGTATGCAGAATTCATGTAGTCATCGTATTTGAAATAAGCGGGCTTATATACAACTTCTTCTTGAAATTTGTCTTCGGAAATTGTCAGAACAAGTTCTTCGTATTGCTCTCTAAATTCACGTTCCTTTTGGGATTGACAATACATTTTATCTTGATTTTTATAGCAGTTAATATTTTTCCATTCGCCGTAAATTTTATCGGTGGAACCACCAAGGTAGTAATGCGGGTCATCCGTCATGCCGTTGAAGAAAATGACAAGTGTGTCGCCGTGAATCTCGAAGGTCGTTACATCTGAGCCTTGATTCGCTTCATAAGAAACTTCGCCCCAGTTAAAGGATCCTTGGTGTAAAATGCAATATTCCTCGGAGTGAGTGTCCTGGTTTACAGTGATGCGGTGGTTCTCTTTGTCTATAGACACCTGCTGGTATTCTGTTTTTTCAGAATTTTCCGGTGAATATGCGCTGTTGTCGTCAGAACAGGCGAAAAAGAATAAAGTTGATGCTAGCAGATAAATGTAGCGATTCATATTAGTCCTCCTTATATCATAAAAATATGCTTTTTTAACTTGTTTGTCAAACAGTTGGTTTGCATTTATGAAGAATATAAGGGGACTATTGATCTACCGTCCTTTCCCGTACGGTTTTGTCAGGTACACAAGTGCCGTGGTGAGCGTGTAGTCGGCGATGAGGGCGGCACCGAGGCCCACGATAGAAAGCAGGCCCACGTTGTGGAGGGCCCCCATGGGGCTGAAGATGAATACGAAGAACATCGCGCAAAGGATGAAGGTGGTCATGCCCATGGTCTTTCCGATTTCGCGGTAAGAGAGCAGTAGCGCGTGCCTGTAGCTGCCCGTGCGTTCAAAGCCGTATTTGATGTGGTTGTTCATGTGAATGGTGTCGTCAACAGCGATGCCTAAAATCATCGGCATCACGATCATCGTAATCATGTCGAGCGGCATGCCCGAATACCCCATGACGCCGCCAATCAGGAGGACGGGCGCTACGTTTGGAATCATCCCGATAAGGCCCGCCTTGATGCTCCCGAATGCAAGAATCATCATGATGGCGATAATCACGAACGACCCGCCGAACGAGCGCAAAAGTCCGCCGACCAGTTTGCCGTTCATTTCGGCGTAGTTTACGACTTCGCCCACGACGGAAACTTTCGCGTCGGGGAAAATCTGCGCGGCATAAGCGTTTGCGGAATCCAGGTCCTCGACGATTTTGTTGGCGTCGTAGCCCGAAAGTTCTATATGGATGAATGTGGTTTTATATTCTTCGTCCATGCGTTCAA
>JAEEGJ010015755.1_pt1 | contig 17543 bp, 19 predicted proteins | sample 8958761 | NCBI WGS metagenome assembly JAEEGJ01 (sample SAMN16246546, study PRJNA631951) | gut metagenome | biome: gut microbiome; feature: rumen; material: RS-attached | host: Bos | place: Iran: Karaj | collected 2018-10 | reverse complement strand
CGGTTGACGAATACATCCGCCGCACCGATAATTATGTGACGTTCGAGTTCGTGCTCATCCAGGACATCACCTGCACGCCCAAGGCCGCAAAAGAGCTCATCCGCATTTGTGCCCCGCGTCGCGTGAAGGTGAACGCCATCGTGCTTAACGACGGCGACGACCCGACGCTCCACGCCCCCACCCCCGAAGAGGTGGAAGACTTTCTCGCCGCCGTGCGAGCTGCCGAAATTCAAATAACGATCCGCAATCCACGCGGTAGGGACATCCTTGCTGCGTGTGGACAATTAGCGTACAAAAAGGAAGGTAAAGAATGTTAACGCAAAACCTCCCGGAATTCTGGGACAATCTGTATGCCGAAGGCAAGGACTACTGGAATTTCAAGAAGGCGACCCCTGCCCGGCTTGAGTTTTTCAAGCACCCCTCCTGCCCCGCCGAGGGCACTGTGCTGATTCCCGGCGCCGGGTTCGGCTATGACGCGGAGGCATGGGCTTTGCGTGGACACGAAGTTTTGGCCGTGGATTTTGCCCCGACCGCTGTCGATGAACTGGACCATCTGAGCCGCAAGCACAAGAACCTGCGCTCGCTCGACCTCGACTTGTTCACGCTTTCTCCCAAGGACGCCAAGCGCGGGGGCCAGCAGTTCGACATCATTTACGACTACGGCACGTTCTCGGCTATCCACCCGGGCCGCCGCGACGAATTCTTCGAAGTCTGCTACAAGATGATGAAGGACGAAGGCGTGTTCATCTGCCTTATGTACCCGCTCATGAACGGCAAGACCATGCAGGGCCCTCCGCACTGCATGAGCGAAGGCGAACTCATGGCTCGCCTGGACGGCGTATTCGACATTGTCGAACGCATCAAGCCCACGAACAGCATTCCGGGCCGCGAAGGCAAGGAAGAGTTCTGGATTATGAAGAAGTGCCTGTAAGGTTAGACGAAAGAACGCCCGCTGAAGCGGGCTACAGACGAAAGACGAAAGACGAACGATAGGATCCAAGCAATACCTTAATGGATTCTATCGGGGTTTCACCCCTCCAGAATGACAAATGTATATCGAGATTTCCGCCTCCGAGCGGGAATCTTTTTTTATGGGCTTGTGGGTTGTAAAAAATACGCGGTGCACTCCACAGGCTTACCAAATTTTTTTATTTTTTGCCCAGTTTTAAATAAGGATTTTACTATGGCAAACGATTTATGCCCCTGCGGCTCCGGCAAAGCATACTGCGACTGCTGCGAACCTATTATTAAAAAGATGACTCTCGCTCCGACCCCGGAAGCTTTGATGCGCTCCCGCTACACAGCCTACGCCAAGCACGAAATCGCATGGCTCAAGGATTCCCTCGAAGCCACCCAGCGTGACGACTTTGACGAACCGAGTGTAGAAGCCTGGAGCCGCCAGTCCGAATGGCTCGGCATCGAAATCAAGCAGACCAAGACCGAAGACGAAAAGAACATCGGCTGGGTCGAATTCGTAGCCCGTTTCAAGCAGGGCAACATTACCCGCAACCACCACGAACTTGGCGAATTCCACAAAGTCGGCGGTGCATGGTTCTTCTACGACGGCCGTGCCGTGAAGCAGGAAACAGTCCGTCACGAAGGCCCGGTTGTCGGTCGTAACGACCCGTGCCCGTGCGGTTCCGGCAAGAAGTACAAGAAATGCTGCGGCGCAAATAAATAGACGAAAGAACGGCTCTACGAGCCTACAGACGAGAGACGAAAGAAGGGGGAAAGCCTTCCCCTGGCTCGCACTCCGAAAACTCCGTCGCTCGCCACCCCTTCGCCTAGGGGCTCCGCCCCTAAAACCCCGATAAGCACACCTAAAACCTACAACCTACAACCTAAAACCTAATACCTAAAAATGTTCAAAGTTTTCGTAGATGGCGAAGCAGGGACTACTGGCCTGCAAATTTTCGAGAGACTTGCCAAGCGTAACGATCTCGAAATTCTCAAGATCAATCCGGAACTCCGCAAGGACGTAAACGAACGCCAGAAGATGATCAACGAATCTGACGTGACGTTCCTCTGCCTGCCGGATGCAGCGTCCATGGAAAGCGCCGCCCTCTGCACGAATCCGAACACGCGCATTATCGACGCCTCCACGGCTCACCGCGTGAATCCGGCTTGGACATACGGTATGCCGGAACTTTCGGCCGCCCAGCGCGAAGCGATTTCCAGGAGCAAGCGCATCGCGAACCCCGGTTGCCACGCCTCTGGATTTATCCTCGGTGTGTATCCGCTGGTCGCCGCGGGCATTCTCCCGAAGAGCGCAAACCTCGCCGCCTACAGCATCACCGGTTACTCCGGCGGCGGCAAGAAGCTCATTGCCGAATACGAAGCCGAAGAAAACTTGAGCCACAAGGCCGGCGAATCGAAGGCAATCATGGCTCCCGCCCCGTACGCGCTCGCGCTCGCCCACAAGCACCTCCCCGAAATGAAGAAGTACTGCGAACTCGAGAACGTTCCGTTCTTCAATCCGGTGCTTGGACCATACTACAAAGGTATGGCCGTGACGGTCGCCATCTTCCCGAACATGCTCACGAAGAAGGTCGGCCCGCAAGACTTGACCGAAATCCTCGCCAAGCATTACGAAGGTTCGAAGTTCGTGAAAGTCATGCCGTACGAAGCGGCTCCGGTACTGTTCAACGGACGCTTGGACCCGACGGTCGAAAACGACACGAACAACGCCCGCATCCAGGTTTTCGGCAACGAAAACATCATGCAGGTGACGACAATTATCGACAACCTCGGCAAGGGTGCTAGCGGCGCCGCTATCCAGAACATGAACATCGCCCTCGGATTGGACGAAACGCTCGGTTTAATTTAAATTCGCGAACCGTCACCAGTTAAATTTCAAAAAAACGCCAAAGCTCCGTGAGTTTTGGCGTTTTTTGTTGAAAATTCGATGCACGATTAAGGATGAAATCATCTAAATCTACATCACCACAATTAAAGGAGTTCACTCCATTTGTAGGGTTCAAGCGGATGAATTTTAATGGATAATTAGCATTTAAACTTTTCGAAAACACGGATCTATACCTCCATTGGCTTCTTCTCGGGCACGCTTCTCAGCCATACCCAATTCGTAAGCCTTTTTCATGAACTCGTAATCGCGCAAGCGCTGAGCACGAGCTTCTGGAGTTTCCGGTCGACGAATCTTCATGTTTTCAAGAAAACGACGAGCATCCTCGCCATAGAGAATCGGAGTTTCACGAATCGGTCTAGCCATAGCCTTGTCCTTTGTTATTTCATAATAAGTAATGGATATATTAACTCTGGAGCATCACTAGACAGGTGAAACCCGGCAACACACTACTAAGGTGGTGTCTATAATATAAAATGTTGAAATTTCAAAAACAAGGGGGCGAACCTCAGGGCATTTATTTTGTCAACAACCGTTTGCAAGAATCGACTGATTTTACAAAATTCCCCATCAAGCGGTGAATGACAAGACAAGCACACTTCCCCAAATCGCAAAAATTTCTACATTTTACACTGAAAATAGGAGATTCCCGCTCGGAGGCGGGAATGACAATTCTACGGCGTACCAACCACTAACCACGAATCACAGATACATGTTCTTAGACGAAAAAAATATTGAAGTTCGCTCCGGCAGAGGCGGTGACGGCATCTGCAGTTTCCATCGTGAAAAGTTTGTCCCCCTCGGCGGTCCCGATGGCGGTGATGGCGGTCGTGGCGGTCACGTGATTTTGCAGGTGAACGAGCAGTACACCACGCTCCTCGACATGGGCAACACGCACATTTACAAGGCAAAGAGCGGCCAGCCCGGCGGTGCGAAGCGTTGCTCCGGCGCATCGGCAGACGACCTGATTATTAGCGTTCCGCGTGGCACAATCGTCAAGGACGAACAGGGCCACATCCTCACGGACTTGACCGAACCCGGCCAAAAGTGGATTGCGGCTCGCGGCGGCAAGGGCGGCATGGGCAACCAGCATTTCGCGACACCGAAGGTTCAGGCTCCGCGTAAGTGTACTCCCGGCGAAAAGGGCGAAGTCCGCCAGCTGTTCCTCGAACTCAAACTCATGGCAGACGTGGGCCTCGTCGGCTTCCCGAACGCAGGCAAGTCGAGCCTCGTGAACAAGATTTCTAGCGGGCGCCCGAAGGTCGGCGACTATCCGTTTACGACGCTTGAACCGGTGCTCGGCATCGTGCAGGTGAACGGCCACAGTTTCGTTGTTGCCGATATTCCGGGTCTTTTGGAAGGTGCGAGCGAAGGCAAGGGCCTTGGCCACCAGTTCCTCAAGCACATCGAACGTACGCACACGTTGCTCTTTGTGATTGACGGCTTTGCCGAAAACGCCTACGAACAGTTCAAGGTTCTCAAGGAAGAACTCAAGGCGTTCCACCCGAAGCTTGCCGAAAAGAACTTCGTCGTCGCGCTGAACAAAAGCGACCTCGGCATCGAAAACGCCATTAAGGAATTCAAGAAGCACCGCCAGAAAGTGGTCATCACATCGGCTATTACCGGTGAAGGATGTGCCGAATTACAGCAGGCTTTGGACGCTGCAGTGCCCCATATGCACAAAAAAAGCATAGGATGGAGCAAAAAAACGTAACTGTTGCCCCAAAATATTGTAAATTCATTAACATGAAGGCGACTCAATCCAACATAACGAAGAAGGAAATCGTTGATGAAATCGCTTCCCAGACCGGGTTTACGCAAGTAAAGACCAAGGTCATCGTGGAAGAACTCATCGACGCTATTTCTAATTCCGTTATCGAAGGAAGCAACATCGAATTGCGTGGATTTGGTCGCTTCAAGAACAAACAACGCAAGGAACGCCGTACCCGGAACCCCAAAACTGGCGAACTCGTGAACATTCCCGCCAAGACGCGTCCGGTTTTCGAACCCAGCAAGGACTTGATCGAAAAAATCAATAAAGTTCCTTTCGATTTTGATAAAGAGGCCTTTGTCCCTAAAGATGATCAAGAAAGAATCTAGTACGCCCGTTATCCAGAACCGCAAGGCGAGCCACCTTTATTTTGTGGACGAAACCTTCGAAGTGGGAATCATGCTCATCGGGTCCGAAGTCAAATCTATCCGCAACGGCAAATGCACTCTGGGCGAAGCATGGATCGACATCGACGAAAAAAAGGACGAACTCTGGCTCGTTGGCGCCCATATCGACGAATACCTTTTCGCAAACCGCTTTAACCATTTCCCTGCACGCAGGAGAAAACTCCTCGCCCACACGCACGAAATCCAGAAAATGCGCAAGGCGAAGGAACTGAAGGGATGCACCATCATCCCGCTAAAAATGTACTTTAAGAACCGTATCGCAAAACTCGAAGTAGGAATATGCCGAGGCAAGGATCAACACGACAAGCGACAGGACATCTTAGTCCGCGACGCCAAGATGGAAATGGCTCGCGCCGCCAAGGCCCATCGCTGATTTTAGCTTTACTGCTAGTCGCATGTAGCATTACCCTCGCCGTTTCGGCAAGGGTCGATGTGGAGTCGCTTGCCCGCGAGACGAAGGGTGCGTTCCACTGGTATCCGGTACAAAAGACGTTTACGATTGTCGCTCCGCAGGACACATTCAAGTTCGCCATCGGCATTCCGTACATGGCCCGCAACGGCCGCTCGATTGATTTGTCCGCGGCACCGGAACTCGAAAACGGACACTTGTGGATTGCCGAAGAAGACGCGAAGAAAGTCACTTCGAAAGCCGCAACAGTAACAGCCGAAACAGCGCAAGCGAAACCCGCAGAAACCAAACCTGAGGAAACGAAACCGGCAGCGCCAGTCGTCGTAAAGCCCAAGCCCCCCAAGCAAGAAATTGCAGGTAGCCGTGAAGTCCGCACCATCGTCATTGACCCCGGACACGGAGGCAAGGACCCCGGTGCGCAAGGCAAGAAGGCCAACGAAAAAGACATCGTTCTCGCCGTCGCAAAGCTTTTGCGCAAGAACCTCGCCGACGAAGGCTTCAATGTGAAGCTCACCCGCAGCAAGGACGTGTTCATCGAACTCGGACAACGCGCGAACCTCGCTAACCAGTGGGACGGCGACTTGTTCATCAGCCTGCACTGTAACGCCATCGACGCCAGCGAAGAACGCAAGCGGGTTATCCAGGGCTACCAGTTCTACGTGCTGCGCGCCCCGGAAAGCGAAGAAGACAAAGCCATAGCCCGCCGTGAAAACGCGGTCGCCACGCTCTACGGCGAAAAGAACGCCAAGGACGAACTTTCACCGTTAGAATGGTTCAAGCTCGAAGCCCGCCTCGAACAGTACAAACAAACTAGCTACCTGTTTACAGAGAAACTGCTCGACAGTTTTGAAGACGGGAAAATCAAGAGAATGGGAACAGGTGTCGGCGGTGCAGGATTCATGGTTCTCGTAGGCGCGATGATGCCAGCCGTGCTCATTGAACTCGGATTCATCAGCAACGAAGAAGACGAAAATTACATGATAACCAAGACAGGCCAGCAGGACCTCGCCGACCGCATTGCAGAAGCCGTCAGCAAGTACAAAGACGCCGTCCACAGCTACCGCGAAACGCTGGGACGGAACTAGACGAGGGCTAAAGGCTCTACCTCAAAGCGAAGCGACCTCATTGCCCATACCTCTCACACTCTAATTTGCAGCTTTTACGTTCTTGGATATAAGGTCAAGAGCCTCAGCCAAAATCATACCGCGAATTTTCAAATAATTTTCAGTCTTCGAAGGACTATCTTCGCAAGTTTTGAATTTTGCGATATAGCCGCTAAACCAATAGCTACTTTTTTCCTTCAAAAGCCAATCATCCGATGTATAATCAACAGGGAGATAAGGCGAGAACGGCCCCTTCAAAGTTTTCTTTTCATTGTCCAGAAGACTTTCTAAATATTCCTTGCCTTTTTCGGTCAAAGTAGAATCTTCTTCGAGCTGTTTGGAAAGTTTTTCGTACAAAGTCGTCTGCACATCGGCAAGAACATCCGTAAACAAAGCAAATTCACTCTGCGGACAATTTTTTACCAAATCTTCAGGGAAAACTCCATGAGCTTCATTGTATTCATCTTCACTTCCATAAATAAGATTTCCATCGATTTTATAGCTCTTGAATAAACTACCGTTAGAGCATTTAATCATGGGGGCATCATAAAAAGCAGATGGATAGCAAACAGGAGTTACAATTCCATAAACAGGCTCAGGTTCTCGAATCGCACCACACGATTGAAGCTTGTTTTCCCATTCCGTCAAAATTTTTTGAGACAAAGACTTTTCAGCCCCTAACCAAATCTTATAATCATCGCAGGTAAAAGCACGCGTATCTTCAGGGCAATTGCTACGTTTATACGTACTATCCTTGCAAGTCACGGACGGGTCTTTCGCCAAAACATAGCTTGCAGCACTAGCAGAACTTGCGACTTCGGCAGAACTGATTGCCGCAGCCTCCGAAGAACTTGCAGGAGGAACATCAGCAGAACTTGACGGTGGTGCAGCTTCCGACGAGCTTGATTCAGACTCCACCGACGCACTAGATTCAATTTCAGAAGAAGCAGACGAGAGATTACCCACATCCGCCGATGAGTCCGGATTTGCAGCCTGGGCTACTGGAAATTGCGGATTAGAATCCGTACCGCAGCTAGCCCAAAAAAGCGATGCGACAGACAAGCAACTCAAACGCCAAAATTTCCGAATGTTCATACAAATACCTCCTTTTTCATAATATATACAAATAACGTTTACACAGTTCAAAATGTGGACTTTTTTTAATAAAAAGTGTTGACAAAATGTAAACAACAAAGGCAAGACTCTGTGCAATTTTATCCAAACAAAAAAACCGACTGCTTTTTAGGCAATCGGCTTTAAAAGGTTTTAGGTTACAGGTTATAGGTTTTAGGATAAGTATCACGCACTTCGCGCGTCCATAACAGGGCGGCTCCGCCGCGATTCTTCACCTAACCACTAACCACCAACCACTAATCACTTACTCAGCGTCCATGTCAGCTTCGTCGATTTCGGCGTTGTGATAGACTTCCTGGACGTCGTCGTGGTCTTCGAACTTGTCGATGAGCTTGAGGAGCTTCACAGCGTCGTCGTGACCGAGCTTGACCGGGTCATTCGGAACGTAGCTGAGTTCAGCGCTCATCATTTCGATGCCAGCAGCTTCGAGAGCCTTGGAAACAGCGTCGAAAGCTTCCGGAGAAGTAGAGATTTCATGAACGCCGTCTTCGGTGCTCATGTCTTCGGCACCCGCTTCGAGAACGAGGTCCATCACCTGGTCTTCCGGATACTTTTCAGCATCGACGACAATCACGCCCTTGTAGGTGAACGCCCAAGAAACGGAACCAGATTCGCCCATGGAACCGTTGTTCTTGTTGAAGATGTTGCGGATTTCGGCAACCGTACGGACCTTGTTGTCGGTCATGCACTGCACCATGATGGCGATACCGGCCGGGCCGCGTCCTTCGTACAGCGGTTCCGTCATTTCGGTACCGGAGTTGGCACCCGTACCCTTGGCAATGGCACTTTCGATGTTCTTGGTCGGCAAGCTCTGGCTCTTGGACTTGAGGATAGCAGCACGGAGACGCGGGTTAGCGTCGGGATTGCCGCCGCCGAGCTTAGCAGCGATAGAAATTTCCTTAATAAGTTTGTTCCAAGCCTTGGCGCGAGCTACGTCGGTTTTGGCTTTCTTGCGTTTGGTGGTGGCCCATTTGGAGTGACCGGACATAATTTACCTCTAGTTGGATTTTTATAAAATTTAATAAGATTTCCCGTTCATCTTGCAAAGGCGTCTCTGCTTTGGAGTAAGCCTACGATTATTGCAATCTAGGTCATCATTTCTTGTGGACTTGAACTTGACCTTGTCGCTGCTTTGTCTATTCGAACGTTCAGCGGCCTCGCGAGCACGCTTGTTTGCCTTTTCCTCAGCACGCTTCTGTTGCATAGCAACGAGCTTCGCCTTGTCTATAGGAACAGCGGAGGCCTTGGTAATTTCACGTTCATACTTTCCGCTCCAGATCTTGCCCAAAAGCGAACCGGACTGGAGAGCATCATCCAAAATGCTCTGAGCCCAACTGTCATTCGCCGGAGGCAAAAGCTTGAACGACAAGTTACGAATTCTAGTCGGTTCCTCGTCATAGTAGAGCATCATGTCGAAGAAGCCCACGTTGTATTCCTCGCCATCGGAACCGGCAGCAATCTTGTCCGGAATGTAGGCGAGCACAGCGTAGAGAGCCCTATCGAAAAGAGCCGTAATAAGGACATCGGAATCTCCACCGGGAGCCTGCACCTCGCCTTCCGCAATAAAAGCCCACGGAGCCACATCGACCTTGAGCCTAAACTTGTGGAAACCGTGTTCAGCCTTCTTGAGCTTGATGAGAGCACCGGCAAAAGCCTGAAATCCAGGTTTGATGGAGCCTTCCTGCGCAAACACGAAAGCGCATGCGAGGAAGATGACCGTTAGAATTTTTTTCATTTCCTAATCCACTCCATTAACTTATTCTTAATTCTTGAAGAAGAGAGCCTTTGCAGCTTCGAACATCGGATCCTTTTCGTCAGGGTTGCGGCATTCCGTATAAATACGGACCTTCGGTTCCGTACCCGACGGACGTACCAGCATCCAGGAATCGTCGTCGAAGATGACCTTCACGCCGTCGAGCGTGAGGAGCTGCTTCACAGTCTTTTCGTTTGCGCCGACCATGACCTTGGCACCCGGTTTAGCGATATCGGCAATGGCGTTCACCTTGGCCTTGAGCGGTTCACCGACCAAAGACTTGTCGACTTCGAAACCAGAACGTGTCGGATAGAAGCGGCCGTATTCTTCGTACAAAGCATCGAGATATTCGCCGAGATTCTTGCCCGTCGTCGCGAGAATTTCAAGAGCCATGAGGAGACCGAACTGGGCATCCTTTTCGAGCGTGTTGTTGAGGCCGGAAATACCGTCGGATTCTTCGAATGCCACGAGAGCCTTCTGCTTGGCATTGCGGCTGAGCCACGGGCGGAAGTTCTTGAAGCCCACCGGCGTTTCCATCACGGGCACGCCGAGCTTTTCAGCGATGATGTTCACGAAGTTGGACGTTGCGACAGACTTCGCCACACAGCCCTGTTCCTTGCGCCAGGTCGCCATGTAGTGGAAAGCGATTGCACCGAACTGGTTCATGTCGATTTCGCGAGTACCGTCGTAGAAACGGATACGGTCACCATCCGGGTCAAAGATTGCGCCCAAGCGGAACCAGGACTTGCTCTCGTCCAAGACCTTGCGGACCTTTTCCAAGTTCTTGCTAGACGGTTCCGGAGCGATACCGCCGAACAAAGAATCGTCTTCGTTGCGGAGCGTAATGAGGCATTCCGGATTGTCGAGAAGAGCAGCCGGACGACGACGCGTGGAACCATGCACGTGGTCGCACACGAGCGTGAGACGACCCTTCTTGATAAAGTCCTTGATGCGGTCGAACTTGATGGTGCCCTGCTTGATCAAAAATTCCTTGTAAATCTTGAGGGAGTCGATGATTTCCCAGTCAACCTTGGAGACCGGTTCGAACTTCCAAGTCGCCATCATCTCGTTAGAAAGTTTCGTGATGACGTTCGTGATTTCCGGACCCGCAGGACCGCCGTCGGCCGGATTGAACTTGATGCCGTTATAGTGGCTCGGGTTGTGGCTCGGAGTCATATTGATGGAGCAAGCGGCGCCGAGCATTTCGATAGCAGCGGAAAATTCCGGAGTCGGCATTTCGCCACCGTAATAAATCTTCACGCCAGCCTTTGCAAACTGGTCCGCAACAGCCTCGCAGAACTCGTGACCCAGCAAGCGGTTGTCGTGACCGATGACCACGCCACGCTTCTGGAGTTCGGCGAAATCCTTTACGCCAAGAGCCTCGAACAATTCCGGAGACGCTTCGCGGTACATGCGAACAATTGCAGCACCGACAACCTGGAGGTTGCGAAGAGTGAATTCAGAGCCGATTTCGCCGCGCCAGCCCGAAGTACCAAAGCTGACCTTAGCGCTCTCTTGGGAGGTCAGAGCGACCTGCTTCACTTGTTCAACCAGATTCATGTCCGTAGCGGGGTTGAATTCCGGGGCCTGAATCTTTTTCCAAATCTGGGTAATGTTTTCCATAACGGTTCCTGTATTTGAGTTTTACGCGGAAAATTTAGTAAATGGAGAGAACATCTTTTGCGTAAGGCGAGTGAAACAGGACTGTTTACAGGCCCACTTCCGAGCCTAGCAAAGCAAAAAATCACGTTACATACAACGTTTTTCCGTAGTTTCCCTTGCCGAAATAGCTCCTATCATAATACCCGTACCCGTAACCATAATTACCCGGCCCGTATTCGCAATGGTTCATGACAAAAGCGCAAGGTTTGTCGGCATAACGGCGCAAATTCGAAAGACTTTCTTTAATCTGGCTCACAGAATCCGATCCATAATGCACCACCATCAAGGCAAAATCCACCTCCGGGTAAATCAACTCGGCATCCGTCACCAAACTGACTGGCGGGGTATCCACCAAGATCAAGTCATATTCCGCCTTCATCTCGGCAAGAATTTCCTTAAACTTGTCATGACGTAAAAGTTCGCTAGGCGACATTAGCCGCTTGCCGCACCCCAACACAAAAAGATTTTCAAGTCTAGTGTCTGCCACGAGCTCTCGCCAAGAATCCTTGCCCGACAAGACTTCGGCAAGGCCCGCAAGCTTGGAACTACGAATAACACCCTTGCGCATATCGGCATCTATCAAGAGCACGCGTTTGCCATTCATGGCATACACCGCCGCCAAATTCTTCGACACAAAGCTCTTCCCCACACCCAGGACCAGCCCGCACACCATGACCACCTTTTGCCCATTAGAAAGCGAAAAATCGAGAGCGGTCTGCAACGTACGGAAAGCCTCGCTCGCCTGGTCGTTCGGCGAAGACTCTATCAAAGTGAGCTCATGACGCTTATCGCGCAAAAAGCGATAATTCGCTTCCGGAATCTTGGCGTACACGCTCACGTCAGTCGCCTGTTCCAGTTCCTGCGAGCTACGCACACCATTACGCATCATGCGACGCACGAACACCAACAGCACACCCAGCATGAAACTTGCCGCTACGGAGCATATCAAAATATTCATCTTCTTGGGTTTGCTCGGTTTCGGTTCAATCTGCGCAAAATCGACAACGCGCACATTCCCCACCTCGCCAGCGCGCACCACGCGCAATTGCTGAATATTGTTCAACATGGTGGTGTATTGAGAATTGTTGACCGCCACATTTTCTTGCAAGCGGATAAGCTCCTGTTGAGTGGCAGGCATCGATTCCGCACTTTTTCTAAGACGATTCAGTTCACCGCGCAACTGATTTTGCTGTTTTACAATCGTCTGCACCGAAGGATGTTCCTCCTTGAACAAGCGCGTCACCTGCTGGCGCTGCTGTTCTAGCTGAAGCAACTGACGTTGCAAATCCATCTCTTTATCCAAATGCGCGCGAGTCTCCCCCGTCATATCGACAGAACCAATATGGAAGCGGTAGTCCGACAAAATCTTTTCTGAGGTATCCAGTTTTGCCTTAATAGCCGGCAACTGCGATTCCAGGAATTCCAAAGTTTTCGCGGCATCAGCACTACGCATCTCTACATTCTGGCGCACATAGGTATTTGCAATCGTGTTCAGAATCGAAGCGGCCCGGTCGGCATAGCGGTGCGAATACGACACACCAATCACCCCCGTCTGCTTCCCCTTTTCGGCCACCTTTAAAGACCTCGAAAGAGTTCGAACCGCAAGCAGAGGATTCAATTGACTTATCCTGAATTTTTCTCCAACCGACGCTTTAAGAATACAGTCCACACGAATCTGCAAAGTATCATTCGCATACGGGGCCTTAAGCAACTCGCCCACATTCCCTTCGACAAGCTTAGATTCATCCTCGGAATAAACCGCATACGAGTTTTCTCCCGTTACTATGGCATACCATTTTTCGCCACGAGCCACTTTCGGGATAAACAGATAACCGATATCCATACGGCCTTCACGGTGCAACATGCGATTCAGAGCACTCACCGGTGTCGCCGAATAGTCTAGGTGTTCTTCTGCCACCACATAACTTAACACCAAGCGGCTCTTGATAAGTTCAATTTCAGCATCAGCCGGACTTGCCACATCAAGAATAGCCCCCATCTCACCCATCGCGCGGTTTGCCGCCTTGTTCCCCTTAGGGTCAATCTGCAACAAAGCGTCACTTGTAAACTGCGGACGACTCCATTGGCCAATAGCCAAGCCGATAACGGCACCCGCCAAGATAAACAGCAGCAAAAAATAGCGGCGCCGCCACAAAATAAAAAGGGCGTCCAGCAATGTAATCGTATTATTAGCAGAAGTCTGCAGTCCACCCGCGACGTTAATCTGTTGTTCGTTATCGGTCATCGTAATCTCCAAATTTTCGCCCAAATATAAAAAAATTCAATTTGTGCGTAAAATTTATGACACGCGAATTACGAACAAAAGGTCAAATCGGGCTGAGGTTCCGGACCGATTAACAACGTCTATTTCGTTATTTTATTTTTCAGCCAATTGATGAATATTCTAACAACGGGAAAACGTTTACTAGGCAAATTCAACAGTGAATAGATTTTCTTTTGATCAGGAAACTTCTTGTGCTTAGTATAGTATTTATACAACAGCATCATCCCAAGCTCTTTTTCAGCGGGCAAATGCAGAAAAGCCATCTTATCATAGTAATAATTAGTACTGACCAAATAAAACCGGTGCGTCCAATAAACACACATATAGGGGTTTCCATCGACTATAGGAACACCTGACTTTATTGCAGCAATCGAAGTAATAAATTCATCGCCTAATAGATTGTCATTGCAATAATTTTTCTCTTTTATTTTTTCGTATAAATTCAAGCAACAATCAAAGAATGGCAGCAATTTATCTTTACTACCGCAAATAAGGCCAGAGCCATATTTCACGATTGCTTGTTCATCTTCATACAGCAATTTATAAGCCGTTAAAAATCTTGTTCTAACCGGATGACTAAAAGTAAACGGACCCGAAAGCATAACAACAGATCTCTTTGATTCTTCTATCAAATCAGACAAATCACCGTTGCATACGACATCGCAATCTAGTTGAATATAATAGTTATATTCTAAATTCCTTATAGCCCAGTTGTATGAAGACAATTTAAAAAACGCTAAAGACCATTTATTCTCTTTTGGAAAAAGAAAATCATCAAACGGGGCACAATAAATTCTTATACCCTCTGATTCAAACAGAGCAACAGTCTTAGGATCAACACTAGCGTTTGTGATAATCCCGACGTTAACCTCGGGATTATATATTTTTGTGGTTTTCAAAGCAACAAACGCATTACACAAATATGTATGTAACGAGTTGTTGACATCTTTTATATTAACTGAACCAGCAAAGCCTTCTTTTGAGGCAATAGCGCAAAAGACGAAAGCTTGGCTCATATCATTTTGATTAACAGCCAATGCATTAATAGGATTTAATTTACTTATCTCTTCACTCATTTTCACGCCCCAATTCATTTTCCTTTTACAATTTTAGCAAGCAAAATATAACAAACTTTATCATATCACAAAGTGATAAAAAGCGATTTCGGATGGATTTTTCGACGTTTCAGGGCGTTCCCGCGCGGGCTTCGATCCCTAACGCGGGACGCGGGAAAAAACTACCCAACGTTAATTTCAAGCAATCCATTTAAATCAGCCGACTTGCAAGATTGAGCAATATCAGACAAATCACCAATTTCAAGAGTTACATGCTTATCAACAGCGTCCTTTTTTCGTAATAAAAAGCGAAACTCTCTTTGATACGAGAACTCTCTTCTTTTTTGGAACGCAATTTTGGGGTATTCATCCAAAGAAGCGTACTGCTTTTGCGAATCAAATCTAATCGTCGAAAAGCACATTATATAGCTTTTCAAGACATCATCATTATAACAAATTGACACAGGTCCAGCAAGATCTTTCAATTCCTGCCGACCAAAGAAAACTTTTATTGAAATAGGCTGAAATATTTTATGACAAAAGCTACTACAGGGCAATTCCTTCTTTTTCAGACGAAAGCAGCATCAAATCGAAATACATCATACGGGTGTGCAACTTTTCCGCAGAATCAATGTTTCGATATACACACTCCTGCTGTTCCGAAGAAAAAAAAAGCATCAAGGTCCTCGTTACCACAGGAAAAGGCTTCGCAACAATTGAGAACCGCCGGCGTGAGGACCGTTCGAATACAACGAGATTCTAGAAAGGCCATTTTCCTTCGGCCCTCAGCTTAGCAATTCGCGCGGCATTACGCATATCAAAACCTCTCCACTCGGCATGCTGTCGGGTGAAGTCGATGGAACCGCGGCTCCGTTCTGCCTCTTCCGCGTTCTTCACGAAGGATTCGGCAGCCATTCCCGTCAAAATCGGGATATTGCTTATTGCAAGGGCCATAATTATCTCCTAATATACAATTTTCAAGTTTAACTTGCAATGACTACACATTTATACACCAACAAATATACATCCTATTTTTGACACAAAGTGTCAAAAAAGCGCATTTTAAAGAAAAACGCCCCTGTCAGCTACCCATTTTTGCAGTAAACGATTTGGCTTGCAATGGTCGCGGCGTCTCCCCTTGCAGCCATTCTGCGCTTGCAAAAACAACCCCATCTTGTAGCCGTTCTTCTCGGCGGTCTTGATGAGGGCCTTCACATCCTCGGGCCTTTTAGACTGATGCGGGTCGCGAGCATGGAGTTCGCGGCATACTTGATCATCTCGGCGCTCGGGATGTCGGTGAAAATCACGCGGAAGTTGTTGAGCATCATCGGACGGTAACAGAACTTACGGGCGTTCCCTGCTGCGCAGGGGCGGGCTCTCGCGGCATAAATACTCGGCTCGGATACGAAAACATGCCAGCATGTTTTCGCTCACTCGCCTTCGATATTTTCCGCCTAGAGGGCCGTGCGCGGGATACGGGCGGCCCTCCCGGCCCTTCGGGCTTCGATCCCTAACGCAGAACGCAAGAATTGCAGTTGTTGCATTTTTTGCAACTGTTCATGGGGAAACTTACAGAGAGGCCTACTACTTGAAATAACTCTGCTCGACCTTATTCAACATCGGGCAGGTCTGCCCCGCACGCAGAACAAACGCCATCGAGATTTCGTTCAACAGTCCCACGGGCACAAACACGCCCTTACTCATGTTATTCAGAAAGACATTCACATCTATCGCAAAGATCTGCGCACAGTCTACAAAGGAATCGTGATGCAGAAAGTCGTTCTCGCTCTTCAGAATCTTGGGCTGCGATTCCTCCGGCTTGAAACGGTAGCGTTCCGAATTGACGGAACAGCATACCACCAGCGATTCGGTTTTCTTGACAACCAGCAAATACTTGCCATGGTCCGTTTTTATAACAGAATTGACTTCCGAATGGACCACAGCACCGCGCTCAGAATACAAGCGCCCCGTTAACTCCTTAGGCAGTTCCATAATTAAAGCGCCTGCCTGAAGAGAATATCGTCTTTTACGTATTCGCGGAGTTCGCTGTCCGCACCAATCTCATCAAGGATTTCATCTATCCTGATAGACGTATTCATGCCCGCGTTCCGGGCCGAATTCCAGGCATGTTTGTGGGACAACTGGGTCAATTCGTCGAATGACTTTTCTTTGTACAAATTAAGCGAGTAGGTCAGGGCCTCGACATCGGTCTCCGAAAGGTAATCCGCATTGACACTCTTCAGCGGCACCACGAAGCCCTTCTCGTTTCCGCGGTCGAAACGCCGGAAGGCATCACCCTCCGACGGGTCCGGCTTCATCTCGTCGTACAAGACAGACGGCACAGGTCCATTGTTCATGGCGATATACGTGTCGCCAGTGACGGTCCTGCCGTATTTTTTCAGGTGGTACAAGTCCGCAAACCACAAGATTTTGAAAATCTTGTGCAAGCGACACTGATCCTCGGGCAACCTCGTGGCGACCCACAAGGCGGCATTGATCAGGACATCCTTGCCGAACAATGGTTTAAATGCGGACATGCGATTCCTTTCCCCTAAAAATATGAAATTTCAACATTCGAGTCAACCCCCTCTATTGGACCTAAGTCGGTTTTGTTCAAGGATTTATGAACAAATTTTGCACATAATGCACATTTGTTCACTATTAAATATACACAAACAGATTCGGTTTGTCAATAGGTCTAAGAGATTTTTTTCGACTAATTAAACAATTACGGGCGTTCCCCGGCCAGGGCCGGGGGGCGGGCTCTCTAGCACCGGACTCGTGGCTCAAAGTACGCCGGAATAATCAAAACGGCATTCCGGAATGGCGGAAATCGCCAGACCGGAACATCGGAAACCACTTTAATAGCAATGTTTTTTGAGGGTTTTAAAGACTCAGGGCGTCCCCATTCACAAAGGGTCGGGTGGGTGGGGAAATTTCCTCCCCCGCGACAAAACAAAAACATACAATTTTACTATCTTTGGGCGGCAACCTCCATTTTGTGACAAATTATCGAGGATAAGAAGGAAATGAAAGTCATTCTGCCAGTCGCCGGCAAGGGCGAGCGCATGCGCCCCTACACCAACAACCTGCCCAAGTGCC
>JAEEGJ010015753.1_pt1 | contig 17546 bp, 17 predicted proteins | sample 8958761 | NCBI WGS metagenome assembly JAEEGJ01 (sample SAMN16246546, study PRJNA631951) | gut metagenome | biome: gut microbiome; feature: rumen; material: RS-attached | host: Bos | place: Iran: Karaj | collected 2018-10 | reverse complement strand
AGCCGCCGGGGACGCGCCCACCGCCGCAGAATTCAAGGCCCTGCTGGATGCGCTGAAAGCGGCGGGGCTCATGAGCAATACCTGACGGGAGGCACGGCGATGGAATGGACCGTCGTGGCGGTGATCATCGCCCTCGTGGGGTTGATGGTCAGCGTTCTGACGCCCGCCATCAGGCTGAATACCAGCGTGACCAAGCTCAGCACCCTGGTGGACAACCTCAATGCCGGGCTCGACGCCATGGAGAACAGAAACAGCGAAGCGCACAGGCGTCTCTGGAATGAACTGGAAGGGCAGAAATCGACCGTCAGCGGCCACGAGACCCGCATCACCCTGCTGGAAAAACACGGATAGAGGCAGGTCCTGCCTCGCCGTTCCGAGCCGGTATGAATGCCGGCGCGGGCATCCGTCTTTGTTCAAGGGGAGACGGATTGCCACAGCCCCTTCGGGGCTTCGCAATGACGGGGGACGGGAGCTGCGCAGCACACCGGGAAACCGTAGGAACCAAACCGAAGCCACCGCTTCGGTTTGGAGAGGAAGCGCGCGCCCACCGGAAAGCGACAGCTAGGAATTAGCCTGACTCCCTTCGTCATCGCCTCGCGGCGCTGCCCACCTCCCTCAGGGAGGGAGGCTGGGTCCTTTCATGGCAATGACGGGGGACGGGAGCTGCGCAGCACACCGGGAAGCCATAGGAACCAAACCGAAGCCACCGCTTCGGTTTGGAGAGGACGTTTCGCCGGAATCTTTCAGGTGTTGGCCGACAGGTCGACACCTGACATTCCGGCGAATAAGGACGAGAGGACGATATGACAGTACATCAGTGCATTGCATTCGTGGACGGAATCGAACCCAATGCCTATACCAATGAACAGAAAGCGGCCTGGCTGAGCGAATGTGAGGGCCAGGTCCACACGGACGTATTCCTGCTGCATTCGAATGAGTTCCAGCCGGTGGAGTACGACCCGGACGAGGACAGGACCCTGGCGGTCCGTCCGCCTCACGACAAGATCTATCCCCGGTATCTCCAGGCCATGATCCACTATGCCAACGGGGAGTATGACCGCTATGCCGCCTCCATGCAGGTCTTCAATGCCGCTTGGGGCGAATTCGTGCGATGGTTCAGCAGGACCTACAGCCCCGCCGACGGCGATCCGAAGGAGGAGAGCTGATGAGCATAAAAAGGGTGCTCCCCTATGCGCCGGCGCCCGCCGTGACGGCGGAGGAAACCGGCGGGTCCACGCTGCCGCCCCAATGCAGCGAGGCGGTCATGGCCCGCGAGGAGGGCCGGCGGAGAAGCTCCCTATTTCAAGACTGCCCGGCGCAGATCCATTTGCGGGGACCGGGAGAATGAAAAATGAGTATGAATGAAGTCATCGAGCTGGCCCGGCGGGAGCTGGGCGTGACGGAAGAACCGGCGGGGAGCAACCGGGTCAAGTATTGGGAGGAGTACGGCGCCGGGATGCAGGGGCAGCCCTGGTGCGTGGCGTTTTTGTGGTGGGTGTTTCACCGGGCCGGGGAATCCGCCGCCTTTTTCGGCGGGGGGAGGACCGCCAGCTGCCGTCAGCTCCTTGGGTGGTATGCGTCCCAGGGACTGGTCTGCCCGGCGGAGGATGCCCAGGCAGGGGATATCGTCCTGTTGTCCTTCGACGGATCGGGGGAGGCCCAGCATTGCGGGCTCATCATAGAAGCGGAGCGGGGGACTGACGGCAGGCTCCTCTGGGTGCGTACCGTGGAGGGGAACACCTCGCCGAGCACAGCGGGCAGTCCGGATAACGGAGGCTGCGTGGCGGAAAAACTCCGTTATCCGCGGAACATCGTAAAGCTGTGCCGCCCCCGGTATCAGCCGGAGGAGGGGCTGGCTGACGACGTCGCCGGCCATTGGGCGGAGGAGAGCATCCGGCGCGTCCGGGCGGCGGGCCTGATGCAGGGCTATCCAGACGGAAGCTTCCGCCCGGACAGGCCCGTCACCCGCGCCGAGCTGGCGGTGATCCTGAAAAGATGGGAGGAATCGAAGTGAAGAAGTTTCTGAAAGCGGCTTCCATCCGCGCCCTGCGGACCTTCGCCCAGACGGCGGCGGCGGTCATCGGGACCAGCGCGGTCATGAAGGAAGTGGACTGGCCGGCGGTGCTGTCCGCGTCGGTGCTGGCGGGCATCCTGAGCCTGCTGACGAGCGCGGCCACGGGGCTGCCGGAGGTGGAGAAGGCCGATGCCTGACCGGATGCATACCCTGGAATCGGGGCTGCCCGGCTTCAGCGGCTATGAGGAGACCGAGGAAAAGGTAAACGCCCTCCAGAACTATCTGTATATGCTCTTGGAGGAGCTGCGGTATATCCTGCGGCACCTGGACGCGGGGAACTTCTCGGAAAGCGGGATAGAGACGCTGGTGGAGCGGGTGGCGGAGACCGCAGGCGGCAGCATTTCCGGCCAGGCGGTCACCCCGGACACGCTGATGGACGCCCTGTACGCAAGATATGGCTTCGTCGCGGACCTGGAGGTAAACCGGCTGCGGACGGACTGGCAGCGGGCCCTCAACTGCCGCTGCGGGAACCGGAACGACCTGCGCTACATCCGCATCCGCGGCGGGGAGATCGAATTCATCACGGCGTCGGTGGCTTCGCCGGTGCGCACGGTCCAGCTGACACGGGACGGAGAGCCCTGCTGGTGGACGGATGAGACCCGGACGGCCATGGGGAGGAAAGAGACGGCGTGGCCTGTGACGGTCTATGAATACGATGAGACCGTCAACGCCGGTATCCGCTTTGAGACCACCCCCAGAGGCAGGCTCCTGCCGGTGCTTTCCTTCGGCAGCGGCAGGGGGAGCGGCAGGGTCTATGGGGATGCGGACGGCCTGACGCTGGCGTATACCACGCCGGAGGGGGAGGAAGTGAGCCTCCTCCTTTCCGCGGACGGGTTCGTGGACGCGGACAAAATGCGGCGGCCCAAGGCCTACGATTTCCGCAGCATTTCGGACGGCGTCATCCGGGAGACAGTGGATGGAGATATCGTCACCGGCTACGCCGTGGAAAAGGATGCCCTGGGACGGATCGTCCGGCTGACGGCGGCGGACGGCCACGAGACGACGGTCCGCTGGTAAGGCAAAATGGGAGGATAGCATGGCTTACGACGAGACGAGTTTTCTCAACGGCATCGTCCTGGGCAGGGCGATGAAGGGCGTCAGCATGGCAAACCCGAACAGGGGCAATTTCCTGCGGGTGCTCTCCGGGCATCTGGCGGCGATGCGGATCGTGTCCCTTTGTCCGGGGGCCGCGCCGGGCCCGGCGGGGGGAAGCGTGACCGTGGAGTCCAGCAGCTTCGGCCCGGTCGGGCAGCGGATCCGGATAAGGCTGCTGCCGCCCGGTGATCCGGGCCTCGGCGGTCTCACCGTGGAAGGGAGGCTTGCGGCGGAGGCGGAGCTCATCCCTGCAGCGGCGGCAATGACCGGCGGGCTGGCGGGCGTTTTCGGCGCGGCGCTCCGCCGGAAGGCGGCGGAAGGAAGCTGGCGGGCGGAGAATATGCCCAACGGTATGGGCGGCACGGTGCTGGCCTCGGCCGTCATCACCACAGAAGAATAAAGGAGGAAACGACCATGGCGGGAACATGGACGAAAAACTGGCGGGCTTTCCGGAACCTCATGCTCATGGGGAGCCACCACAACGGACTGAGCACCATAAGGAATACTGACGGGGTCACGGTGGCGGACAGGTACACCGACAACATGACATGTACGTCCCCCCTGGGCACGTACAACAATGACATGGGCACCTCCGGCTCGGCCTGCTGCATCCGGCTGGGCACCGGGAACACCGCGCCTGCCGCTACAGACTATGCCCTGGAGCAGCCGGCACAAATCAACTATCTGAGCTGTGCGGTGGGTGCGCCGGTCTATGACGACAGCGTGGGCACGGTGACCAGGACCATCACGGTTTCCGTTCAGAACACGGGCAGCGAAAACGTCACGATCCGGGAATGGGGGATCTTCGGCGCGATCCGGACCCTGGCCAGCTATTCCAGCAACGTGGCTACCGCCCTTCTTTACCGGGAAGTGCTGGACAGCCCCGTGACGCTGGGCCAGTATCAGGCGGCCTCCCTGGAACTGACGCTGAGCCTGACCCTGACGGACCCGGTGAGCTGAGGGGGCCAATATGAAGCTGCCGGAAATGCCCTCCCGGAGCATCATGCACCCGGCGGTGCAGGTGTCCTTCGGGGGGCTGGATCACAATCTCAGAGCCGGGGACGGGGCGCTCTGGTGGATGGAAAACCTGTCCGGGCGGGAGTTCCCGCTGCTGACGCCCCGGAGCCCGCGAGGCCTGCTGGCGACCCTGGAGAGTCCCGGCGGCATCGGCGCTGGGGAGAAGTCCTGGTGGGCCGACGGAACGGGGTTCTACTATGACGGGGTGCGGAAGGGGAGCGTGTCGGCGGGGGAAAAGGTCTTTGCCGCCATGGGCCGGTACGTCCTCATATTCCCGGACAAGAAATACTATGATATCTCCGCCGACGAATTCGGCGGTATGGAGGATTCCTGGCAGGGCGAGGCGGCCTTCTGCAGCGGGACCTACGCCGGGGTGCCCGCCAGGGCCAATACGATACGCTCGCCCGGCGCGGCCTGGGCCTTCCGGCCGGGGGACGCCCTGACCCTTTCCGGCTGCGTCCGCCATCCGGAGAACAACAAGACCCTGGTCCTGCGGGAGGCGGAGGGGGACGAGCTGCGCTTCGATGAAAACGCCCTGACGCTGGACCGGTACTGGGACTTCCGGCCGGAAGAACAGACGGAGGCGGGGACCTATCACTTCACGCCGGAGGACACGGCCCTGCAATTCACCCTGGGCTCCGCCCTGTCGCCGGGGGACAGCCTCCTTTGGGACGGCACAACCCTCACCGCCAGCATCGGCGGCGTCAGCAGCACCGTCGCCGTGACAGAGGGGAGCGGCGGCACGGAGCTGCGCTTTGCGGAAAAGGCGGCGGACTGCGCGGAAACGGCGGTCACCATCGCCCGGACGGTGCCGGATCTGGACTACGTCTGCGTCAATGAAAACCGGCTCTGGGGCTGCAGGGGAGACACCATCTATGCCAGCAAGCTGGGGGACCCCTTCAATTTCCATGTGTTTGAGGGGCTGGCCAGCGACAGCTGGGTCAGCGGGACCATGGACCCGGGGAACTTCACCGGCTGCGTCAGCTATCTGGGCTACCCCCTCTTTTTCAAGGAAGAAGCTCTCTACAAGGTCTATGGGGACAAGCCCTCCAACTTCCAGTGGACGCCTTCGGCCCGGCTGGGCGTCAAGGCCGGATGCCACAGGAGCCTGGCGGTGGCGGGAGAGACCCTCTACTATCTCAGCCGGGTGGGGGTCTGCGCCTACAGCGGCGGCATCCCCGCCCTGACCTCCGACGCCCTGGGGGCCAATACTTCCTGGCAAAGCGCTTCCGCAGGCTCCGACGGGGTGCGCTATTATGTCAGCATGTCCGACGGGGAGGCCTGGAGCCTTTTCGTCTACGACACCCGTTACCGGGTCTGGTACCGGGAGGACGCCTCCCATGCCCTGGGCTTTGCCTTCTGGGACGGGGGGCTCGGCATGCTCTGCGCCGACGGGCGCCTTTGGCGGCTGGATGGCAGTCGGGGCACGGCGGAGGGGCCGGTCTCCTGGGAAGCGGAATTCGCGGACTTTGCCCGCGTGTATGAGGATATGGTCGGCTTGAGCCAGAACAAGAAAGGATTGCTGCGCCTCCGGGTCCGCTGTGCGCTTCCGGAAGGCAGCCGCCTGGAAGCGCTGGTCATGTACGACTCTGACGGCGTCTGGCACAGCGCGGGCGCCTTGGAAGGGCCGGCGGCCAAGGGGAGCCGGGGCCTGCCGCTGATCCTGCGCCGCTGCGACCATTTCCGGCTGAAGCTGCGGGGCGTGGGCGGCGCGGTGATCTACAGCCTGACAGCCCTCCGGTATCCCGGAAGCGAGCTGCAGTGACAGCCGGTTGCGCCGGGAGCGGGGGAGCCGGTTACTTCATAGGAGGAAAACGAAATGGCGAGCATCAAAGCGGCGGGCGATCAGACCCGCCTGTTCACACGGGCGCAGAGCGCCGAGGAAAAGAAACGGCTGCAGCTGGCGGCACAGAAAAGCGCATTGCCCCTGGCCGCTGCTCTGGCAGCGGGGACAGCGGGGAACGCCCCGGTATCCCCTGCGGGAACGGGGGGCGCGGCAAACCAGGCAAGGAATGCGTATGCGCAGCTGCAGGCCCGGCAGGAGCGGGACCGGATCATGACCTCCGGAGACAACCGGGCCATCACCCAATATCTCCGGCAGGAGAGCATGCAGCGGACTGCGGACCGGCTGGCCGCTGCGGGGAACACCGCCGGGACAGCCGGACAGCCCACGCTTCAGAATCCCTATCAGGCGGCGGTGGCGTCCTCGACGCCTGCGGCCCAGCCCGTCCAGATGAAGGATCATCTTGTCTTCGGCAATCCCTCCGCGGGATTCCAGAGCGGCATGAGCGCCCGGGATCGGGCGAGCTGGGACGCCATCGGGCGGAAATACGCCGCCGGGGACGTCGGCTGGAACAGGGACACCAACCAATTCCGGAAAGACGGGAACTGGGGCAGTTATTACGACGATAACGGCAAAATCAACGGATGGCTCTACGCGGGCGACGGCATGGGCGGCTACGCTCCCGTCTTCGGCGGGAAGGTGGGCGAGACCGGTTACAAGCCCGGCACCGTCTTCTATTCCCCGGATGGGAAAGCCTACACCATGGGCGCCGACGGAACCCTGACCCTGAGCGGGACCGTGGAGTGGGCTAGGTACGGGGAATACGTCGGGCCCAAGGCAGGTTACCAGAACAGCTCCTTCTGGGCGCTGGACGATAGCGGAAACTACAAAAAATACTACAACGCCACCGCACCGGAAAAAGTATTGGAGGCAGCGGGCTATTACCGGAATGCAAACGGCCTTGTGCTGCCCATCGACGATCAGTACCGTCTCGCCCAGGCGGTGAAAAACGGGGCCATCACACCAGAGCAGGCGGCGAAGATCAAGGCGCAGCAAAGCGGCTATATCCCCGGCGGCAGCGTCAGCATGGCAGCCGGAACCATTCCAGGAGCTTCGGAGGAATACGCTGCCCGGATCACCCCGACGCAGAAACCTGCGCCGGGCGCGACCCCCGCGGTGGATCCGGGGAGCTACCGGCAGGCTGAGCCGGAAAACATGCAGGCGGACAGCCGGAATATTTACCAGCGGTATCTGGACCGGTGGGACTATCCTGCCCCGCCGGAGTGGGACGGCACAGAGTATGAGCGGAAGCGGGACGAGCTGCTGGAAAGCGCCATGGATCCCTATGAGGGTTCCCCCTATGATGAGCGGCGGGACGACGCCCTCGCCGCCTACGGTGAGGCGTGGCAGGGCAGCGAATACCAGAAACAGCGGGACGCGGCGCTTCAGCGGGCGGAAAACATGCGCTGGAATTACGACCCCAGCGCCGACCCGGTGTGGCAGGCCATGCAGAAGCAGTATCGCCGGGAGGGCGACAGAGCCACGCAGGATGCCCTGGGCCGGTATGCCGCCATGACCGGCGGCGTGCCCAGCAGCTATGCCGTGACCGCCGCGAGCCAGGCCGGAGACTACTACGCCGCCCAGCTCAGCGACCGGCTGCCCCAGCTCTACCAGGACGCCTACGACCGCTATCTCCGGGAATATGAGCGTCAGATGGGCATTTCCGATCAGTATCAGGGATTCGACGACAGGGAATACAGCCGCTGGGCGGACCGGCAGGGCAAAAGCCTGGACCTGGCCGACCGGTACGACCAGTATGGCCGGCAGGACTACGACCGTTACATGGACAGGGTCAGCCGGCAGCTTTCCGGGGCGGACCGGTACGACCAATACGGCGGCAGGGAGTATGAGCGGTACATGGACCGGCTGGGGCAGTACGACGCCGACAGGAGCTTTGACTACGGCAGATACCGTGACGCCGTGGGGGACTACCGTTACGACGACGAGACCCGGTACGGCAGAGACTACCAGGCACGGCGGGACGCCGTTTCGGACGAGTGGGCGGAGCGCGCCTGGGCCCAGGAGCTGCGGGAATACGCCGACGCCCAGGGCTGGAAGACGGCGGAGTGGCAGCAATACCTCCGGGAATACGGGGACCAGCTTTCCGAGAGAGAGCGACAGTGGGCCTATAAGATGGCGCAGGACGCGGAGGACCGGCGGCAGGACGCGGAGGAGACGGCCTGGCAGCGTGAGCTGCGCTTGGCCCAGCTGGCCTATGACCGGGAGCGGGACGCGGAAGCCGACCGGCGGTGGGAAACCCAGTATCAGCAGAGCCTCCGGGAATACGACGATGCGCAGAAGCAGCGGGAGTTCGAAAACGCCATGACGACGCTCCGGGCATCCGGCGAGGTGGAGGATCGCAGCGCCGGAAGCGTCGGGAGCGGGCAGCGCGCCGCCGGAAAAACAAAAACGGCAGCATCCGGGAAGGACGCCGCCGAATACAGCGGAATGGTATATGCCGGGACCCATCCCGACGGGCGGAGACGCACCGTAGGTTACGGGGAACTGAAGACGATGCTGCGCAATGCCCTCATGGGCGGCAGCAGGGATGAGGAACAGATGCGCCGGATGATCGACGACTGGGCCGCCCAGGGGCGGATCGAGGATTACGAGGTCAGCATCCTGCGGCAGGAATTCGGCCTGGAAACCACGGCGCGGGGCGGCGCCTCCGGCGGGAGAGCGCTGCAATATACGAAGTGAGGCGAAAAACTGCCCGACGATCCGCCCGATTTCATCATCGGTTACTTTTCCGGACGGTTCAGAAGGAGAATGGCCGCCAGGATCAGGAGGATGCCCGCCAGCTTGACGGCGTCCCTGGGTTCCCCGTAGGCGGCCATGCCCAGCACCGCGCCTACCAGGGGCTCCACCGCCGCCAGGATGGCGGCCCGGCCGGAGTCCATCCGCTGCAGGCCCCAGGTGTAGAGAAAGTAGGGCAGCACCGTGCTGATGACGCCGATGCCCAGGAGGGGGAGCAGCAGGGCGGGCTTCGCCGCCAGAATGCCCACCGCCGGCCCCGGTTGGCCCAGGGGCAGGGAGCCCAGAGCGCCCAGAAGGAAGGTGTAGGCGGTGACGGTCATGGAATCGTAGCGGCGGAGGGCGACGCGGGCGAAGATGGTGTAGAGGGCGTAGAAAAAGCCGGAGCCCAGGCCCGCCAGCAGCACCCGGCCCGTCAGCCGGTAGCTTGCCCCGAAGACGCCGCTGACCATGGCGCAGCCCAGCACCGTCATCCCCAGGCAGAGGAGCTTTACGCGGGTGATCTTTTCCTTGAACAGCAGGGCGGAGAGGATCAGCACGAAGGCGGGTGAGGTATAGAGCAGCACCACCGCCACGGAGGCCTGGCTGTGGATGGTAGCGTAAAAGTAGAGGGCATAGAAGCAGACCAGGCTGACGATGCCGGTGCCCGCGAACATCCAGATGTCCCGCAGACGGATGCGCAGCTTCGAGCGATCCCGCAGGGCCAGGAAAGGGAAGAAGACCAGGGCGGAGAGGGCCAGCCGGAGAAAGGCGATCTGCAGAGGGGCAAGGCCCGCGGCGGAAAGGGCGCGGACAAAGAGGCTGATGACGCCCCAGCAGACGCCTGCGACCAGCACACTGACGGCGGGTTTTGAACGGTTCATGCGTTATCCTCCCGAAATGGGAAAGCGTCCCCACGCCGAAGGCGCGGGGACGCTGGTTTTGGATTTGCCGAAAAACTCAGCTTTCCACGACCTCCAGGATCTCCATGGGGCACTGCTTGGCGCAGATGCCGCAGGCGATGCACTTGGAGGGGGGAAGGTCGGGCGAAGCCTGCACGATCAGACCAAAGGGGCACACCTCCACGCATTTGCCGCAGTGGACGCACTTTTTCTTGTCGATCATGTAGACGCCCTTGGGGTTCTGGGAGATGGCGCCGGCCTCGCAGCTGCGGGCGCACTTTCCGCACTGGATGCAGGAGCGGACGGCGATGGCCTTATCCGGCTTTTCGATGATCCGAATGCAGGATTTGGACACGTCGTAGTCCTTGTAAAAAGCGGATGCGCAGGCGACGGCGCACTGGAGGCACGCCTTGCACTGGCTGGCGTCCTTCACTTTGAGACGTTTCATTGGCAGAATCTCCTATTACTTGAATTCGCGCAGGAAACGGACCAGCTGAATGGCCTCGGTGGTGCCCACCACGATGCGCCAGTTGGGGAGCCGGGCTTCCAGCTCGCCCTTCAGCACGGCCACCTTGCCGGGCAGGATGAGGACCTTGTTGTTGTACTTGTTGTCGATGTCGAAGTCCTTGAAGAACTTCTCGATGCTGCCGGCGGAGAACTTGCCCGCGGCCCAGCTGGTCAGGACGCTGTAGCCGCCCGCATCGGTGATGAACATGTTGATGGGCACGCCGGAGCGCTCCAGCTCGCCGGAGACCACGAAGTAGGTCAGGGCGAAGTCCACGGTGACGCAGCAGATGCTGTTCTCGTCGGCTCCGTTCAGAGGATACACGCCCGGCTCCACCTTCATGGGCTTCTGGGGGTCGGTGAAGATGTTCTGGCGCAGGCCGTAAAGGGGCAGGGCCTCGGCGTAGCTCATGCTGTCCAGCACCACGATGGAGCCGTAGCGCAGGGTGAACATGGAGGCCAGGGCCGCCTGCATATGGGAGTCCCCACGGGCCAGGCTGGCGGTGTTGACGATGGAGGGATAGCCGAAGGTCCGGTCGCCGCCCTTAAGGGCCGCGCGGCGCACCTGCATGGCATTGGCGAAGGCTTCCTTGATGGAAGAGCCGGTGACGTCGATAATGAGGTTCTTGTTGCCGGCCCCTTCCAGCTTCTCCACGGTGTCGTGGATCTCGCTGAGGTCGGCGCCCTTGACGCCCAGCACCAGCTTGCCGGCGGCCAGGGCGTTGAAGGCTTCCCAGTTAGCGGCGTTGGCGCCGGCCAGGACCTTGGCGGCATCGCCGGCAGCCTCCAGGGCGGCCTTGGCCCGATCCGCGTCGGCAGCCTCGATCACCAGATCGCGGCCCGTGGCGGCGGCCTTCTTCGCCAGGTCGGCGCAGCGCTCAGGGCTCTGCTCCGCGGGGGCGTTGACGTAAATGACTTCCACGAACATACGCTCGCCGATGCGCTCGTAGTCCACGGCCATGGATTCGGCGATGCGCTTGTCGATCTCCGCGTCGTCCATGTTGGCGCAGAGGAAGATGCCGTAAAGGTTGCGGTTGACCAGGGTCTTCTCATGCCGCAGCATGACGGTCTCGCCGCCCAGCTTGTGCTCGCCCACGGAGATGGTCTTCATGGGGGGCTCGGTGGCGGCGGACAGCTTGGACAGAGCCTCGGCGGACATGTGCGGGCACTTGTCCAGGCTCAGCGCGCCCTGGGCGACCTTCATGGAGAAGGCCATGCAGGTGGGGCAGCCGCATTCCTTGCAGTTGGTCTTGGGGGAGAGCTTGAAAATATCCAGTCCTTTGAGTGCCATAGGTCTGCCTCCTTACGCCAGGGCGGCCAGCATGGCCGCGATGGTCTTCACAGAAGTGGGATGCCGCAGGATGACGGCGTCGGAGCCGGAGGTGAGGCAGGCAGAAGCCGTCACGACCTCCATATCCACGGCGCGTTCTTCCTTGTCGCCCCACTCGGGCATATCCGCCTGGCTCATGATGGATTCCTTCACGCTCCAGGTCTCCAGGGACACGGGGGTGATGACGGGCATCTGGAGCATGGTGTCGTTCTGCTCCAGAGCGGCGGCCTTGACCCGGTCCATGGTGGAGGCCACGTACTCGAAGCCGTAGCCGGCGGCGGCGGAGCCCAGGTTCATGACGATGCTGGTCGGCGCGACGCCCAGCTGGGTCATGAGGACGTTGAGCTGCTTGGCAAGGTTGATGTCCACGGCGCTCTCGGCGCCGACCTTATGGCCGTTTGCCATGGCGCAGGCGGCGCCGATGGTCTTGTAGTCCTCCTCGCGGGCGGACATGAAGAGGGGATTGCGGTCGCTGAGTGCGTCGGAAACGGCGGTGAAGATGGCCTGGTCCTTCTCCACGTTCTTGCAGCCGGTGATCACCAGGGGCAGATCGGTGGCCGCAGCGGCTTCCTTAGCCAGCGCGACGATGTCTTCCACGCTCTTGTTCTTCCCGCCGGGATCGGCGCCTTCGAAATGCAGGCACACGAACTTGGCGCCTTCCATCTCGCCGGCCCTCTTTACCCGGTCACCGAAGCTCTCGCAGCCGGCATAATACTCGGCCAGCACGGGGAGACCCTCGGTCTCAAAGGGAATGTCGGATACCTCGACCCCCACGGCGGGGGCATTTTTCCAGGTCTCGTCGAAGGAGCACAGCGGCTGCGTCTTCGCGCCGCCCAGCGTGAGCGCCTTGTCACCGACACCCAGGACGGTCTCCTGGATGGCGGCATTGTAGACCTGGGCTTTCGCAGTGAATCCCATAGCTAATTCCAACCTCCTGTTCAGTGTCTAGGGAATATCAAAACGGAAATCTCCTTGTTCGATCACATCATGGGCTCCAGACCCAGGGCGGGATGGCCCTTCTCGGTCAGGAACTCCACCAGGGCTTCGGGATCGCCCTCGGGGGTCAGGGTCTCGTCGGCGATCATGTCCACAAAGTTGTCGATGCCGTAGAGCTCCTTGGCGGTGGCGTTGAGCCGCTCGGCCACGGAGTCCTTCAGGGCCTTGGGCATCCAGACGATGCGCTGGACGCCGCCCTCGGCCTTCATGAACTTCTTGGAGGGGATGAAGTGGCGGCCATGGCCCATGAAGCCGGGGGTCTGCACGCCGCCGCCGGTCTGGGAGGCCAGCTCGGAGAAGCTCATGCCCAGGGGGGTCAGGCCGGTGTGCTCGCGGTTGACGATGACCACGCCGTTGGAGAAGGGCTCGATGCCGCAGATGCACTCAAAGCAGCCGCAGGAGGTCATGGGGTCCATCATGATGGAGTAAAGGCTGACCTGTTCCAGCGCGCCGTGAGAATACTTGTTGACGGCCTCGTTCACGTCCTCCCAGATGCCGATGTTCTCGTCGATGACCCGCTCCTTGGGCACGATCTGGCAGGGCCCGTTGGGGTCCAGCTGGTTGGTGGCCTTGGCGTCCATCCAGCTGACGGCGCCGCAGAGGCCCAGACGCTCGGGGGTGACGATGCAGACATGGCTGGGGGAGAAGGACTGGCAGAGGATGCAGGTGTAGAACACATCCACGCTCTCGTCGGTGAGCTTGCTGACGCGGGCGTCGCGGGCGTCGTAGACCTTGTTGGCCTCGATGCGCAGCTCGTGGACCTTCTCGGGCTCGGTGTAGATGGTGACCTGGCACTTGTCCACAACGGCGTCGTATTCGTTCTTGATCTTGGCGTAGAGCAGCTCGCCGAAGTGCTTCATGCGGAAGCCGGCCTCGAAGGCGGCCTTGCTGACGCGGATGCGGATCAGGTCGCGCTGGCCGGTGTGCATGATGCCCTCCAGGCAGTTGATGAAGGAGTGGATCTTCCGCTCCATGACGGGCTCGAAGTCGGGCTGCATCTTCATGCCGCCCACCTCCACGATGGTGGCCATGCAGATCTTCTCGCCCACGCCGAATTCGTCGATGTCCTTGCCGATGAGGGTGATCTTGTGGTCCTCGATCTCGTGGACGTCCTTGGTGCGCACCAGCTCCAGGCAGTCCTTGCGGGAGCCGTCGGCCTCCAGCTGCATGTCGCCCTTGCGGATGATCTCGCCCTCGAAGGCGGAGGAGCAGGCGATGGGGATGTCCATCTCGGTGACTTTGATCTTGATGCCCCGGGCCTCCAGGCTGCAGTCGATCCACTGGTCCACATCCTCGTTGATGATGAGGGACTTGGGGACCCGCCAGTTCATATCCTTGGTCTCGTTGGTGATGACCGGGAAGCCCATGGCGATGGCGCCCGCGCCGCAGGCCACGGTGATGTCGCTCACCGGGGTGAAGGCATTGACGAAGGCGAAGATGCGGTCCATGGTGTAGGTGTTCATGTTCACATAGTCGCCGGGCTGGATGTTGCCGAAGATGAAGGCGGCCCGGACCACCAGGGAGATGATGTGGCTCACGGCGATGATGTCGGGACCCACGGGCACCACGCGCACGGGGAAGCCCATCTTCACGCCCTTGCGCATGGCCTGGTCGATGATGCCGCCCAGCAGGAACACGAAGATGCCCCGGGACTGGTAGCCCTTGATGAGCGCCACGGCCTGCTCGTCGGTGGGGGCCTCGTCGATCAGCACCACGAAGCCGGGGATGTCCCGGGTGACCAGGGGCACGCCCAGCTCACGGACCTCGGCGTCGGTCATGTGGCCGTGGTATTTGTTGTCGTTGGGGTTGTCCGCTTCGCCGTAGGGCTTGGGGTTCACGGCGTATTTGCAGGCCTCGATCACTTCGGCGGCCATGGCGGTGGCGATGCCGGAGTGGAAGATGTCGGCGGTGCGGTTGTTGCGGGTCATCATGGCGCGGATGGGGACCAGAGCGTCCCGCAGCTGGGCCATGTTGGTGACCTCCAGGGCGGTATAGGCCTTGATGCAGGCCAGATAGTAGGCGGTGTTGCCGAAGGACACGGGGGCGTTTTCCCCGATCTTTTCAATGGTTTCCTTAACAGCGGCTTCCGCTTTGAAATACATTTCGTCGGAGCCGTGGTATACAACGTCAAACAGTCCCAATGTGTTTGCCTCCTATTTCGTGTCGATGCGGTCCTTGATCCGGCGGATCTCCGCAACGGTCTCATCGCTGTACTCATAGGGCGAGCGGCCCGCCCGGTCGGCGTCGGCCACCGCCTCGCTGAAATGGACGATGCCCAGCAGGGCTTCGGCGGGGATGTTTTCCCGGATGAAGGCTTCATCCGCCTCCGTCCGGACCTTGTTGGCCACCACCCGCACCCGGGAGATGCCCAGGTCGGCGGCCAGCCGAACGATCTGCCGGTAGGTCTGCACGCTTCTCGCGCCCGGCTCGATGACGACGATGAACTGATCCATCCCGTCCGTCGTGCCCCGGCCCAGGTGCTCCAGCCCGGCCTCCATGTCCATGATGACCACGTCCTCCTGCCGGAGGATCAGGTGGGCGATGAGGCGCTTGAGCACCACATGCTCCGGGCAGACACAGCCGCTGCCGCCGGTCTCGATGGTGCCCAGCACCAGCAGGCGCACGCCGTTATGCTCCTTCGCCACCAGGTCCGGGATGTCGTCCACCTTCGGGTTGATCTTGAAGAACTTGCCGTAGGTGTCGGCTCCGGCGCCGGTGCGCTCGGCGATGAGCTTGCGCATCTTGGAGATGGGGGTGATGCCCGCCAGCTCCTCCTCGCTGAAGCCCAGGGCCGCGCCCAGGTTGGCATCCGGGTCCACGTCGGCGCAGAGGACCTTGCGGCCCTCGTCGGCATAGAGCCTGGCCAGAATGGCGGCGACGGTGGTCTTTCCCACGCCGCCCTTGCCCGTGACTGCGATCTTCATGGGTCGTTTCTCCCGCTTGTCAGATGCCCAGGGCCGCGCGCTTGGCTTCGATGCCGTCGATCATGGCCTGCACCAGCTGGTCGCAGTCGGTGTTGATGATGTAGCCGGCGCCCACCATCTTGCGGGTGCCCTCGGTGATGAGCTCCATCATCTCGGCGCTGCCGCTGACCTGGGGCTCCACGCCCAGATAGGTGTCGATGCCGGTGGCGACGACATAGTTGGCGATGCTGACGGCCTTCTCGCTCATCCATTCGGGGGCGCAGCCCACCACGGGCACCTGGGGAACGTCGATGCCCCAGTCCTTGGCGATGCCGGTGGCCAGCAGCATCATGCGGCTGATGTCCACGCAGGAGCCCATGTGCAGCACGGGGGGGATGTCCGCCAGCTTGCAGACCCGCTTCAGGCCCTCGCCGCAGTACTGCACGGCATTCTCCTTGTCCATGAGGCCCGCCTTGGCGGCCGCCTGAGCGGCGCAGCCGGTGGCCACGATGACGATGTCGTTGGCCAGCAGCTCCTTCATGATCTCGATATGGGCGTAGTCGGGGCGAACCTTGGGGTTGTTGCAGCCCACGATGGCCACGGCGCCGCGGATGACGCCGGACTTGACGCACTCGATCAGGGGCTTGTAAGTATCCAGCTCGTCCACGAAGCTGTTGGTGACGGTGTCCAGACGGCTCTTGATGCCCTCGCAGGAATAGCCCACGGTGGCCTTCTGCTTGTTCTGGGGCACGAAGATCTTGCCGGGGTTCCGGTTCTCGAAATTGTCGATGGCCATCCGCACCAGGTCGCGGCCCTGCTCGCGGGCGGTCTCGGCATTGAACTGCACGTAGATGGTACCGGGGATGCGGGCGATGGGGGAGGTGGTGATGACCTTCGTATGGAAGCATTCGCTCAGGGGGCCCAGGGCGGGGAAGATGCACTGCACGTCCACAGCCATCATTTCCACCAGGCCGGTGAGCATGGCCTTCTCCTGCTGCAGGAAGTTGCCCGCCATGCGGATGCCGTGGCGCATGGCGACTTCGTTGGCAGTGCAGCAGAGGCCGGCCACGTTGATGCCCTTGGCGCCCTTGGAGCGGGCGTATTCGATCATGTCCCGGTCCTCGGCGGCGGCGACCACCATTTCGCTCATGGCGGGGTCGTGGCCGTGGACGATGATGTTGACCATGTCCTTTTCCAGCACGCCCAGGTCCGCCTCGGTGTCGTTGGGCATGGGGGTGCCGAAGAGGATGTCGCTGAACTCGGTGCCGGTCATGGAGCCGCCCCAGCCGTCGGCCAGGCCGGTGCGCAGGGACTGGCGCACCAGGGCCTCCGCGTCGGCGGTGTTGCCCATGTGGGTCATGTGCATGGCCGTGGTGATCTCCCGGTCCACGGCCCGGGGAGCAATGCCTTCCCGCTCCCAGACCTGCTGCCGCTCCTGGGTGGCCCGGGAGACGAAGCGCTGGATGCCGAAGGGCTTGCCGTACTCGCTCAGGGCAGTGAAGCCCACGTCGTGGGCCACGTCGTAGATGTCCCGGCCCTCGGTCTCGATGCCCCACTCTTCGGCAAGGCGGGTGAGCTTGTCCGCGTCGGTGACGTGGTAGCTGCCCTCGGGACTGGCGGCCATCAGGGTGTGGCAGATCTCCCGGCCATGGTCGGAGTGGGCGGCGCAGCCGCCTGCGGTGAAGCGAAGGTAGTTGCGGCCGGCGATGGCGCCGGCGTCCGCACCGCAGATGCCCCGGGGGGACTTCGGCGTGATGCGGCAGGGGCCCATGGAGCAGATCCGGCAGCAGATGCCGCCCTCGCCGAAACGGCACTGGGGGGTCTGTGCCTTCTTGCGATCCTCCCAGGTCTCGGCGCCGGCAGCCTTTGCCATTTCCCTCAGCTTTTCCAGCTCGGCTTCCAGGCGTTCATAGATGGGGTTAGTCAGATCCATAGCGCGAAGTTTCTCCTTATGTCATAGTGTTTTCTCTTTCCAAAAGGCAGACGCCGATCAGGGCGCGGCAAAGGCTGACTTGTATATACAGGTCAACCTTAGGGATTATATACGGTTTCTGGCGCAAAGTCAATCACTTTCTCGGAATCCTGTTTTCCATTGATTGGCATTGTGGAGGGACATAGTGCCACACCCGGAATCCGAAGCGTTCTCCGG
>JAEEGJ010015752.1_pt1 | contig 17547 bp, 17 predicted proteins | sample 8958761 | NCBI WGS metagenome assembly JAEEGJ01 (sample SAMN16246546, study PRJNA631951) | gut metagenome | biome: gut microbiome; feature: rumen; material: RS-attached | host: Bos | place: Iran: Karaj | collected 2018-10 | reverse complement strand
TGCCGAGAGTGAGTTTGAGAAATTCCGCATCGTACAAGACCAACTTTACCAAAGCGACTTCGACCGCTTCCTACAACTTGAGCAATCCGTGAAGGAATAATCCTATGACCGACACGATGACACCGGAGCAGCGGCATAGGTGCATGTCGCATATCAAGGGTTCGGGGACGAAGCCGGAGCTGAAGGTGCGGCGGTGGCTGTGGAGTCATGGGTATCGGTATCGGCTGAACGTGAAGAGCGTGCCGGGGAAGCCGGATATCGTGATGCGGCCGTATAGGACGGCGATATTTGTCAACGGCTGTTTCTGGCATGGACACGGGGTGGCGGAGCCACCAGTTAAGAGTTATGAGTTAAGAGATAAGAGTGATTTGATAAATTCGGTGTGCTGCAAGATTCCGACTACGAACAGGGAGTTCTGGGTCAACAAAATCCGTCGCAACCAGGAACGTGACCAAGAGAACTACCGCGTGCTGCAGGAGAACGGATGGCAGGTGATCGTGGTGTGGGAATGTCAGCTGACGCCTAAGAGGCTGGAGCACACGATGCGCGAGGTGGCACTGTTGCTCGAAGAGAACATGCTATCGATCTACCGCCACAAACCGGTTCCTTACGCTACAGAAGAAGAGGCGGGCCAGCTGCCTATGGCCGCCGAGGGCAGGTAGACACAAGGGCAATCAGAAAAAAAACTTTTGGCCGTTTCGCGGAAAAGTCGTATCTTTGCAGTCGAAAGATACAAAACAGCTATAGATATGCAAGACGAAATGAATGAACGGAAGAGCGGTGGTTTGTTGAGGGTTATCCTCTGGGTTGTTATTGTGGGCCTTGTGGTGGCGCTGCTGTGGGAGACGGGCCTGATACGCTTGGACTCGCATGACTCGGATGAGGAGCATGCGGTAGACTTGGAAGAGCCGCTGCCGGATGAGCCTGGTGACACGATCATGGTGTCGGAGGGTGAATGGCATGCGATGCAGAACGAGATGCGCCAGCTGCGCGAGGAGGTGAATCGGCTGAAGTCGGGCGGCGAACCCCGCGAGATGGTGGCCTCGGAGCCCCGCGAGATGGTGGCTTCGGAGCCCCGCGAGATGGTGGCCTCGGAGCCTCGCGAAACATCGTCGGCGCCAGCCAAAACAGAGAGCACGATCGCTGCGAACAGCCCCAACGCCCTAACACTGGCGAAATACAGTCACGACTGGGTGAAGACGGATGCTACGGTGGCCTTGAAGAACAATACCGACAAGACCGTCACCCAAGTCACGGGCCGCATGATCTACTATGACATGAGCGGCAATATGCTGGATTACCAGGATTTCACCAAGGCGGTGACAATAGAGCCGGGGCTGGTGAAGAGCTTCCAGCTGAAGGGCTATGGATACGACGAGAGTTATGCTTACTATAAGAGCGATGTTAGGTCGTCAAATCCCGGCCGCAAGTATAAGGTGAAGTTCGAGCTGAAGTCGTACAGGACAAGATAAGGGACGATGATGCAGATGGCAGAGATAGTGGTCGACCCGCTGGTGTGGCAGGTACCATTGGGGATATTGCTTGTTGAGGCGGGATTGTTCTTCGTCTATTGGATTTATATAGGCATCACACGCAGGATGGCGAAGCGGCGGCACCGCGACCCGCTGGGGTGGATACTGCTGTCGCTGTTCGTCTCGCCGTTGCTGACATGGATAATACTGCTTATCGCCGGCGACTCGAAGAGGTGAAGCCCATCACGATACATACCAGGTGGTTCCCCGCGAAGGGGTTTCATGCCATCACTCTGTTCCCTGTGGTCTTCTACCGGGACGGGCGTCTGACGCCGCGTGAGGTGAGGCACGAGACGGTGCACCTGTGGCAGCAGGCGTTGCTGCTGGTGCTGCCGTTCTATGTGCTGTATCTGCTGTTCTGGCTTGTGGGGTTGCTGCGGTACAGGGATGCCAATAGGGCATACCGCGAGATACCGTTCGAGCGGTCGGCCTACCTGTTGGAGCAGCGTGAGGGGCTCACGTGGAAGGCTATGGCCTTCGGCTGGGTGAGGTGCCTTGCCGGCGACAGATGAAGCGGCGGCTTTTATTCGTCGCCTTTGCCGAATAGTTTCTTTATGAAGGGCTCGAGGCTTTTCAGGCCCCAGTTGATGAGGATGATGACGCCTACGGCTATGAGTGATTCGCGCCAGAGGCCGTAGCCGCAGATGCATCCCACGGCTGCGGAGCACCAGATGGTGGCTGCCGAGGAGAGGCCGTGGATGGTGAGGCCGTCTTTCATGATGACGCCGGCGCCGAGGAAGCCGATGCCCGTGACCACCTGGCTGAGCACGCGCAGGTTGTCGTTGTTGACGGGGCCGCCGCTGGCGATGGCGTGCATGATGACGCTCTCGCTGAGGAGTATGAAGAGGCAGGCGCCGACGGACACCAGCGAGTTGGTGGTGAGGCCTGCGCGGCGCTGTTTCAGCTCGCGCTGGAGGCCTATGATGATGCCGGCGAGCAAGGCACAGGCGAGACGGAAGATGAATACGTTTAACGGCATAAGGCTTTTTTTTACGGCGAATTTAACTAATTAAACTAATTTGCTTGCGCAGGTCAATTTTTGGCTAATTACTCTAATCATTCAATTCGCATAATTAGCCGTTTATTTACCACTTAACACCACGACGATCTCGCCTTTGACTTCTTTCTCTTTAAAGTGGGCGAGGACGTCGGCGAGGGTGCCGCGCGCCGTCTCGGCGTGGAGCTTGCTGATCTCGCGGCTGACGCTGACCTGGCGTTCTGCACCAAGCACTTCCTGCAGCTCTTCGAGCAGCTTGACGAGGCGGTAAGGGCTCTCGTAGATAATCATCGTGCGCTGCTCGTCGGCAAGTGCTTTTATGGCCGTCTGACGTCCTTTCTTATGTGGCAGGAAGCCGAGGAAGACGAAGCGGTCGCACGGCAGGCCGCTGTCGATGAGCGCCGGCACGAAAGCCGTAGCGCCTGGCAGGCACTCTACTTCGATACCCTCTTTCACCGCCTCGCGTACCAGCAGAAAGCCTGGATCGCTTATGCCGGGAGTACCGGCGTCGGTAATCACGGCGATGGTGGTGCCCGCCTTCAGCCGTTCGACGAGTCCCGTCACCGTCTGGTGCTCGTTGAAGATGTGATAGCTCTGCAACGGTGTGTCGATGCCATAGTGCTGCAGCAGCACACGGCTAGTGCGAGTGTCCTCGGCGAGGATGAGGTCGACAGCCTTGAGAACCTCGACGCCACGGAATGTCATGTCGCCGAGGTTCCCTACAGGTGTCGGTACGAGAAATAATTTCATTATTTCTGGTTATAGGTTATGGGTTAAAGGTTATAGTGTCTGTTGCGCAAGCGTCTATAACCTATAACCAATAACCACTAAACTTTTACTCCTCCTCGAAGTCGTCGGGGATCTCCATGTCGTGGTAGACGTTGGTGACGTCTTCGTCTTCCTCGAGGATGCCGATGATTTTCATAACCTTGCGGATGGTCTCGGTGTCGACCTGGCGCAGGGTGTTGGGGATGCGCTGCAGCTCGGCGCTCTCGCACTCGATGCCTTTCTGCTCGAGCATCTTGACCATGTTGCCGAAGTCTTCGTAGGCGGTGTAGAGGGTCAGGTATTCGTCGTCGACCTCCATCTCTTCGAGGCCGCCGTCGATGAGGTCCATCTCAAGCTCTTCGACGTTCATCTCGGGCTTGCGGGGCACCACGAAGACGCCCTTGCGGGTGAAGAGGAAGGCGAGGCTGCCGTTGGTCTCCAGCGTGCCGCCGTTCTTGTTCATGATGCTCTTCACGTTGGCGACGGTGCGGTTGTTGTTGTCGGAGAGGGCCTCGATGAAGAGGGCGATGCCGTGGTTGACGTGGCACTCGAAGGTGAGCTCCATCATCTGGGCGGCGTCCTTGTCGTTGGCCTTGTTGATAGAGCGCTGCAGGGTGTCCTTGGGCATGTTGCAGCCACGGGCGTTCTGGATGAGCAGACGCAGGCGGGGGTTGCTGTCGGGGTCGGCACCACCTTCGCGAACGGCGATGGTGACCTGCTTCAGAATGTTGCTCCACTGTTTCGAGCGCTTGGCATCGGCTGCTCCTTTGGCTCTCTTAATCTTAGACCATTTGTTGTGTCCTGACATAATGATTGTTTTTTATTTTGTTAATTATTTTTGTGTCGTTATTACGTTATCTCGTCATAACGTCATCTCATGTTTCTCCATTTAATGTAAGTGATAGGTTTTCCTTCGGCAAGGAACATGCGTTCGTAGAAAGTTTGCGTTAGCTTGGCTTCTCCCTCGTAGTCGCTGTTGTATAGATTGTCGGTACTGGCGATAATCTCCACGTCGCGTGTCGGCAGCACCTCGTTGAGGGTGTAGTCGTACAGCTCTTGCGAGTCGGTCTTGAGGTGCATCGTGCTTTGCGGTGCCAGGAAGCGTGCGTAGGTGTCGAGGAAGCGCGGTGCCGTGAGGCGTTTGTTTGGCTTCTTCAGCTGTGGGTCGCAGAAAGTGATCCATATCTCGCTCACCTCGCCGGGGGCGAAGAAGCGGTCTATTAGCTCTATGCGTGTGCGTATGAAAGCCACGTTGGGCAGCGGCTCCTCGACGGCGGTCTTGGCTCCGCGCCACAGGCGTGCCCCCTTGATGTCGACACCTATGTAGTTGCGCTCTGGATGTATGCGTGCCAGTGCCAGCGTGTAGTCGCCCTTGCCGCATCCCAGCTCCAGCGTGATGGGGTTGCCGTTGCCGAAATGCTCGTGCCACTTGTCCTTGAGGGCAAACCCCTCCTGCTCCAGTTGCTCGAAGCCTACCTGGAACAGGTTGGGGAACGTGAGGTTCTCGGCAAAGCGCTGCAGCTTGTGGTGTCCCATCAGTTTACCACTTCTTGATAACCAGGTCACCGTCGTACCAGCTCTTCACGTGCTTGTAGAGAGCCTCTGCCGCTGTCTGGCTGCTGGCGCTACCCATGCTCACGTAGTAGAGGTCGTTGAACTCTATGATGTAGGCGTCGCAGCCCATGTCGTGCAGCTTGGCGGTCATTTTGGCGGCGGTGTTCTTGTTGAGGTAGAAGCCGGCGATGAGGTCGAAGCCCTGTTTGCTGCCCTTCTCAACGTACACGTACACCGGCGAATCCGTTGGCGGAGCTGCTTGTTTGCGGCGCTCTATCTCTTTCTGCTCGTCGGCCTTTACCTGCTGCACTTCGGCGGCGGTCTTCTGTCCGCCGTTGCCGGGTTGCAAGCCGAGCTCGTCGGCCAGACTGTAGAGTATGTCGTCAAGTACGCGGTAATTCATCAGCTCGCTCTGCACCTTTCCGCGGCAGCTGCGTGCGTAGCGGTTCTTCATGAACGGCTCGTTGTAGTTGTAGATATAGTCGTCGTACGACAGCAGGCGCTGCACCGCGAAGCGCTCGCCGAGCATCTGGTCGAGGCGCTCGTTGGCATACTGGCGTATGCGGTCCATCATCGGCACGCGGGCGCTGCTGAAGCCACGGTCAGCCAGGTAGGTGTTGATGTAGTCGCGCATAAAGAGGCACACCATGTCGCCATTCTCTGCTATCTCGCGGCCCGAGTAGTCGATTATGTCGGGGTTATATGTGAACGGTGTCACCCGCGGAGCGTCGATATGCGTGGTGGTTGTCGTAGTGTCGGGCTTGGTGCCGTTGTCGCGCGTCAGCAGATAATAGGCGGCGCCGCCGCAAAGCAGCAGCAATGCCAGTATTATCAGTATTATCGGCCACACGCGGCGTTTCTTGTTGTCGTCCTCGTTCTGCTTATTGTTTTTGGCGGCCTTCTTCTCGGCGCGTTCACGTTCCTTTGCCTCCTTGGCTTCGGCTTTGGCCTTCTCGGCCTCAGCCTTGCGGAGAGCCTTCTCCTGCTTGGCGGCTTCTTTGTCGGCCTCGCTTTGTGCAGAAGCTTCGGCTTTGGCGTTCTCGCGGGCGGCTATTGCTGCCAGAGCGGCGGCTTTCTTCTCGGCCTTGATGCGCTCTTTCTCGCTCTTGGCATCGGCTTTGGCGGCCTCCTTCTCGGCTTTCTTGCGGCTGGCTTCGGCCTCTTTCTCGGCTTTGATGCGCTCCTTCTCGGCACGCTGTTCGGCTTTGCGCAGCTCCTCGGCGGCTTTGCGCTTCTCCTCGGCCTCGCGTTTCTCGGCCTCTTTACGCTGCTTCTCGAGCATCTCCTCCTCGTAGCGCTGCTGCTCGGCGGCTTTCTTCTCCAACTTCAGGCGTTCGACCTCGGCTTTCTTCTCGGCTTTCAGACGCTCCTTCTCTGCGCGCTCGTCGGCCTTCGGGTCGCTGGCGGGCAGCTTCTTGTCCATGTCTTCCAGCTTCTTGAGGCTCTCGTCCCAGTGGCTTTCCTCCTTGACGGGTGCTGCCACAGGCTCCGCAACGGGCTCCTGTACAGGTTCCGGTTCAGGCTCAGGTTCCGGCGTTTCCTGTGCGTGGGTCTCCTCGTCGTCGAAGCGTGCGAAGGGGTCTTCCTCGCCTTCGTGGTCGTAGGTCTTCACATCCTGTATTGGCATCTCGCCCTTGTTGTCGGAGTCGAGCACCAGCCCTTCGGTCATAATGAAGCCGAAAGTGCGCTTGTCGTCGCAGGTGAGGGTGCCGAGGCGCCCGAAGGTGTGGCGCCCGCTGCGCTTCACCTTATCGGTGAGGGCGTCGATATAGTTGAGCCACATCTGCTTGGCTACTTCCTCGTTGATGCACTCGCGTTCGGCAAGCACCTTGACAATGTCGCACTCACCGTTGCTCTCCACGCTGAAGGCAATGGCGCGGCCAGCGGGATAGTAGGTATGAGTGGCGGGGTCGTGGTGTGCGGCGCGCTGCACGGTGTCCATGGTTCCAATGCCGGGCATCACTACTTTCTGCCCTTTCTCAAGCAATTCGACGATTAAGTCAGTTATGTTCATATCGTTTGTTCTTTGTTTTCGTCTGTCTATTTGTGTCTGGCCAGCCATGCCTCGGCTTCGGCAAGGTCGGCGGGCGTGTCTATGCCTATGTTGGCATGCTCGGTGTCGCGCACGGCGATGGTGTAGCCGTTGGACATCCAGCGCAGCTGCTCCAGCTTCTCGCACTCCTCGAGCGGAGCCGGTGCCAGCGTGCAGAGCTGTTCGAGCACCTCGGCGCGGAAGGCGTAAACGCCCACATGCTTGTAGTAGGCCACGCCGTCCATCCATTTGTCCTGCTCCACGTCGCGGCGGTATGGGATAGGCTGGCGGCTGAAGTAGAGGGCGCGTCCACCGAGGTCGCACACCACCTTCACGTTGTTGGGCGACAGCAGCTCGTCCACGGTGCGTATGGGTGTGCGCAGGGTTGCTATGTCGGTGCCTTCGCTACGGAAGCAAGCCGTGAGGGCCTCGATTTGGCTTTCCTCCACGAAGGGCTCGTCGCCCTGTATGTTGACCACCACGTCGTAGTGCTCGCCCTGTTCCTTGAGGCGCCTTAGCACCTCGCCACAGCGGTCGGTGCCGCTGCGGTGTTCCGTCGAGGTCATCATGGCCGCCTGCCGGCCGCCGATGGCCTGCATGTGGCTCAGGATGCGCTCGTCGTCCGTGGCCACCACGGCGCGGTCAACGCCGCTCATGCCGTCGGCCTTGCGCCACACACGCGACACGATGCTCTCGCCCCCCAGCATGGCCAGCGGCTTGCCGGGGAAGCGTGTCGACGCATATCTCGCGGGTATGACTATCAGTGTCTTCATCCTCTGAACAGGCTGTTGAACTCGGCGTCTATGCGGTTGATGATATGTCCCAGGTCCTCGCGGTTCTCCACGAAGTCGCACTCCTCCATGTCCACTACCAGCATTTTGCCCTCGTAGTTCTCGGCCCAGTTCTCGTAGCGGTTGTTGAGGTTGGTGAGGTAGTCGAGGCGGATGCCCGTCTCCAGCTCGCGTCCGCGCTTCTGGATGTGGCGTATCAGCGTCGGCACGTCGCTCTTGAGGTAAATCAGCAAGTCGGGCTGCGGTAGCAGCGAGTATGTCATCTCGAACATATCGGTGTAGGTGGCCAGGTCGCGCGATGTCATCAGTCCCATGCTTTGCAGGTTGGGGGCGAAGATGTAGGCATCGTCGAAGAGCGACCGGTCGCGTATGAAGTTCTCGCCGCTGCGGTTCAGCTCGCTGAGCTGTTTGATGTTGGCGTAGAGCGAGTAGACCATCATGTTGAACGACCAGCGCCGCATGTCCTCGTAGAAACTGTTGAGGTAGGGGTTCTCCTCCGACGAGCCCGAGATGGCCCTGTATCCGTAGTGCTTCGACAGCAGCTTTGTCAGCTCCGTCTTTCCTGCCCCGATATTGCCCGAAATTGCTATCTGCATATACTTTCCTTCACGCCAAGCAACGCTCTTCCGGCTGAAAAAGAGTTTCTTGGCAGTTTTACATCCGTTTATTCTAAACGGCAAATATACGAATATTTTTTAATCTATTATTGTTTTTTGCACTTTTCTGCCGAAAAAAATGCCTCTCCCCAGCGTATCCTCTCCAACACTTCTCCGATAGTTCTACGTTTGTTCTACCATTGTTTAACGCTTTAATACCGTAAAACAACCGGTGAACAACCGTAGAACAGTCGGAGCGACTACGGAGAGGCATGGTAGGGGAGGGCTGCCGGTTCAGCATGTTTTGAGGACAAATTACTAATTTCTAATTCCTAATTTCTATTTTTTTCGTATTTTTGCATCGGCGCACGGTGGCGTGGAAAGCCTGCCGGAGTGCTGTGATTGTATTGTAAAACATATTGTTATGCAGAAGATAGACAACCTCGATGAAATCATTGTTTCGGCTTTGCGCGAGGACGTTGGCGACGGCGACCACTCGACGCTGGCATGCATTCCGCCCGACGCTACGGGCACGGCCAAGATGGTGATGAAGCAGTCGGGCATCCTCTGTGGCGCCGAAGTGGGTCGCAGGGTGTTCGAGATTGTGGACAGCACCCTGAAGGTGAGCCTGCTGAAGCACGACGGCGACGCTGTGCAGGTGGGCGACGTGGTGATGACCATCGAGGGCCACAGCGGCTCCATACTCACCGCCGAGCGTACGGCTCTGAACTTCATGCAGCGCCTGTCGGGCATTGCCACCGAGACGGGTCGCATGGTGAAGATGCTGGAAGGCTTGAACACCAAGCTCCTCGACACCCGCAAGACGACGCCGAACATGCGCCTGTTGGAGAAGTACGCCGTCAAGTGCGGCGGCGGCACCAACCACCGCATAGGCCTGTACGACATGGTGATGCTCAAGGACAACCACATCGACTTCGCCGGCGGCATCGAGGCTGCCATCGACCGCACCAACAAGTACCTGAAAGAGAAAGGCAAGGACCTGCGCATCGAGATTGAGGTGCGCGACCTCGACGAGTTGCAGCGCGTGCTCGACCACGGTGGCGTGCACCGCATCATGCTCGACAACTTCACGCCGGAGCTGCTGGCCGAGGCTGTGAAACGCATAGGCGGCCGCTACGAGACAGAGGCCAGCGGCGGCATCACCGAGGCGACGCTGCGCCGCTATGCCGAGACAGGCGTGGACTTCATCTCGGTGGGAGCCCTGACACACCATATCAAGAGTCTTGACATTTCGCTGGTTAAAAAGTGATTAATGCCAAGGCATATAAACGTCTTTATGTTGGCAAGCTGAAACGGCTGAGCCGCAAATGGCTTTATTGGCGTCCCGTGCGGTCGACGCTCTACTTCCTGCAACATTTCTCGCTGGCAGGCAGCAAAGGGGTGCCCCTTTACGACGTGCTGCGATTCTTCCTGAGAAGCATCTTTAACGGCGATATCAACCACCGCGCCAAGGGACTGGCATACAGCTTTATGACAGCAATCCCGCCGCTGCTCATCTTCTTCTTCACACTGGTGGCCTACTTTCCCGTCGACGGCATACAGGACGAACTGCTGGGCGAGTTGAGCAACATAGTCCCCGCCAAAGTCATGGGTCCTTTGTCGAACACCGTCAACGATGTCATGGGCCATAGGCACAGCACATTGCTGAGTATCGGATTCGTATTATCCGTCCTGCTGGCGGCCAACGGACTTATGGGTGTCATCTCGAGCCTCAACTTTGCCAACCGTAGCATCGAGAAACGCCCTTTCGTGCAGCGCTACCTGCTTAGTATAATGCTGGTGTTCATACTCTACATTCTGATTGTGCTAACGGTAGCACTCCTCATGGGGCACAAACTCTTGCTACAGCTCATCTATGCACAAGGATGGCTAACCTACACCAGCACCAACACGCTGCTCTTCAACCTGGGGCGCTGGCTACTCATTATTTTGGCCATCCTGACGGTGGTGTCAATCGTCTACTACTGGGCGCCCGTCAAAAAGCAGCGTGTCGGCTTCTTCTCGGCCGGCTCGGTGCTGGCCACCGGCATGTTCCTCGTCATTAGCTGGGGACTGGGACTCTACCTGAACAACTTCAGCCGTTACAACCTGCTCTACGGTTCTATCGGCACCCTGCTAATGGTGATGTTCTGGATTTACTTCAACTGCATCGTGCTACTGGTAGGCTATGAGCTGAACATAAGCATATACAACGGCACTATCGTCAAGAAAAACCGCGACTCGCGACGCGAGTTCATACATAGAATACAAAACCTACGCAATGATAATACAGAAAGAACGTGGAAAGGTGGTGTCCGGCAACACGGCGCCGCGCGAGAAATTTAGAATGGTGGCCAAGACGATGGTGAGCCTCGAAGAGGTGCTCGCCGACGAGCTGCGCGAGCTTGGTGCAGAGGAGGTTACCGTGGGTAACCGCGCCGTGGAGTTCGTGGGTGACATGCGCATGCTCTACCGCGCCAACTACTGCTGCCGCACGGCTTTGGCCATCCTCAAGCCCTTCGCCGAGTTCGACGCCAACAACGACCAGGAGCTCTACGACCAGGTGTACAAAATACGCTGGGAAAAGATACTGGACTGCGACTGCACCTTCATGATCGACTCGACGACCAGCGGCGAGGTGTTCACGCACAGCTACTATGCAGCCCTCAAGACCAAGGATGCCATAGAGGACCGCTTCCGCCGCAACTTCGGCAAGCGGCCGAGTATAGACACCGAGATGCCTGACTACAAGTTCAACCTGCACATACGCGACAACCATGTCACGCTGCTGATGAACGCCAGCGGCGACTCGCTGCACAAGCGCGGCTACCGTCAGGGCGTGGGCGTGGCCCCCATCAACGAAGTGCTTGCCGCCGGCCTGCTGAAGCTTGCCGGCTGGAAGTGCGACAGCAACTTCTACGACCCCATGTGCGGCTCGGGCACCATGCTGATAGAGGCAGCCATGATGGCCAACAACATACCGGCGCAGTACTACCGTGGCAACAAGTTCGGCTTCATGCGTTGGAAGGAGTTCAACCTCGGCGAGTGGAAGAGCGTCAAGGCAGAGGAAGACCGCAAGATAGGTGCCATCGACTTTGAGGGCGAGATATGGGGCAACGACATCGACGAGCATGTGATACAGCAGTGTGAGAAGAACCTGGAGTATACCAAGTTGCACAAGGACGTGATGCTGCACATAGGCGACTTCGCCGACCAGGAGCCGCCGGAGGGCAAGACGCTCATCGTCACCAACCCGCCCTATGGCGAGCGCATCAAGGTGGAGGACCTCAACGCCATGTACGAGAAGTTGGGCGACACCTTCAAGCAGAAATATGGCAAAGACTGCGACGTGTGGCTCATTACCAGCGACTTCGAGGCCATGAAGCACATAGGGCTGCACCCGTCGCGCAAGATACCCGTGCAGAACGGCGCTCTCGACTGCCGCTTTCTGCATTTTGAGCTTTACGACGGCTCCAAGAAGGGCAAGTACCAGCAGGATGCTGAGTAAGGAGGGAATTAAGCGAATAGCCCTCGAGGTGGGTTTCGACGCCTGCGGCGTGGCACCTGCCGAGGCTCTGACGGACAGCGAATATCCGTTGTGGCGCTGGCTGGAACGCGGCTGGCACGGCAATCTCGATTATATGGAACGCAACGCCGACAAGCGCATGGACCCGCGGTTGCTCGTGGATGGTGCGCGGTCGGTGATATGCTGTGTCAGCGCCTATCCGCCGCCGACATACGAAGGGGGCGTGGCAGCTTACGCCCGCACACGCGAATACCACAAGGTGGTCAAGGATATGTTGTTTATGCTGCGCGAGCGGCTCGGGATACCGGAGGCCAAGGTCTGCTGCGACACGGTGCCCATCAGCGACAAGCACTGGGCTGCGCGCGCCGGTCTGGGCTGGATAGGACGTCACACGCTGCTTGTCACACCGCAGTGGGGCTCGTGGGTGAACCTCGGCGAGCTTGTGACCACCGAAGAGTGCGACGCTTACGACAGCCCCTTGCCTACGGGCTGCACCGACTGCAACCTGTGTGTGGAGGCCTGTCCCAACCACGCCATCGGTGAGGATATGATTGACGTGCGCCGCTGCACCGCATACTATACCACGCACCGCACGCGGGAGATACCGCCCGACGTGGACGCGCATGGCTACACGCAGGGCTGCGACATCTGCCAGCTGGCGTGTCCGTTCAACAAAACTATTTGATTGAGGGCTTCGGCACCTTGATGGGGAACCAAGAGCGCACGGGCTGGTCGAGGCCCAGGCCGTTCATGTAGTTGTATGTGGCGAGGCGCAAGGCGGCACCTACGGCGTCGATATCGTAAGGGAATTGTGGCTCCCAGTCGACCTCGTTGTTGCAGAATGGATTTGGTTCCAATACTGTTCGTCTGGCCCCGTAGGCTTCGGGATTGAGGCCGCTGGGCGAGTGGCAGGTCATGGCGTAGCGGTGCCAGAAAGCGCTCTGCACGATGCCCTCGTCGAACATGCGGCGCACGGTCTCCAGGGCGTCGACGGATTCTTGCAGAGTCTCTGTGGGGAAGCCGTACATGAGGTAGGTGTGAACCATGATGCCGGCGTCGCGCAGGTGGCGGCAAGCCTCGACGGTCTGCTGTATGGTGACGCCTTTGTCCATGAGCTTCAGCAGGCGGTCGGAAGCCACTTCGAGGCCGCCGCTCACGGCCACCATGCCGGCCTCGGCCAGCAGGTCGCAGAGCTCGGCAGTATAGGCACGCTCGAAGCGTATGTTGCCCCAGAAGCTGACTGCCAGGCCGCGGTTAAGGATTTCCTCGGCCACCTCTTTGAGGAGCTTTGGGGGCAGTGCTTCGTCAACGAAGTGGAAGCCAGTGCGGTCGGTCTGTGCCATCACGCGTTCCATGTGGTCGACCACGGTGGTGGCCTTGGGGGCGCGATAGTTGCCGATGTAGTCGAGTGAGGTGTCGCAGAAGGCGCAGCGGTGCCAGTAGCAGCCGTGGGCCATCACCATCTTGTTCCAACGCCCTTGGCTCCAGAGGCGGTGCATGGGGTTGGTCATCTCGGTGAGCGAGAGGTATTTGTCGAGCGGCAGGTCGCTGAAGTCGGGGCAGTACTGGTCGGCCTCTTTGCAGCCGTCGATGAGCACTTCGTGGCAGAACTCATAGATGCGCTGGTCTGAGAGCTGGCGCCATTCGGTGTTGGGGAAGCCGCCGCCCAGCTCTATGGTAGCCGTGGTGTGGGCTTTGAGCCACTGGGCACAGCGCAGGGCACCGTAAAGGCAGCCAGGGAAAGGCACTGTTAGGCAGACCTTGGCGGGATGAAAGTCGCTGACAATGGCTTCCAGCAGCTGTAACATGATGCTATCGATAGGGGAGGGCTCTTGCTGCAGCTCGGCGTAGAGTGGGTCGAAGGTGGGGGCGTCGTTGCTGAGGTATTCGGCGTAGCGTACAAGGTCGAAGTGTGGGTCGACATTCTCGCGTATATAGTCGGCGATGTCCTCGATGAAGAGCGTCGCCAGATGCATCGCCTTGTCGGTAGTACCGCTGACGCCGAACGACCACTCCATATTATCCTCGTCGAGCTGTTCGAAGCGCTTGCCCTCGGGGAGTAACGATCGGTTAGCGATGCGGGGACCAAGTGTGTCGTCCTGTCCTCGCAGGAAGCGCTTGACTGGCTCTATCAGGCGTGCATGGTTGGTAAGTCCTATAGAAGACAAAAAGGTGGCCGACAGCACTCTGTCGACCACCTCTATCCCAAGGTCCACTTGTCGCACTTCGTTTCCTTGTCCCGCATAGAACCCTTTCAGGTAAGCCGTTGCGGGGTAGGGCGTGTTGAGCTGCGTCAGCGGAGGGGTGATGAGAAGAATTCTCACTACTTATTTCTTTTTGCCCTTTTTGGCGGGAGCTTTGGTGTCCTCGATGCCGAGTTTGGCTTTGATGTGGGCGGGGATGGCGTCCTTGTGGACCACGATGTTCATGGTTTTGTAGCGGACAAAGGCCTTGCTGCAGAAGAAGTTGCCACCGAATACGCCGTTGTACTTGCCCCAGCTGTTCTTGACGATGTAGTATTCGTTGCCCATCTGGTCTTTGGCGCTGCCGTAAATCAGCATGCCGTGGTCATCGGTGGTTTCCCAGTTGTCGTAAGCCTGCTGGCGCTCCTCCTGGGTCACCCAGCGTTGAGGAGTGGGGTGCTTGGCGGCCTCGTCGGCAATGTCGGCAGCGCTCATGCCGCTCCATTTGGCCTGGTCGCTACCAACCTTGGCGGCAGCTTTGCCGTCGGTGGCGGGCAGTACGGCGAAGCCTTTGCGGGTATAGCGGAAGCCCTGTTCGCTGACGTCGGCACCCCATGCGATGGTGTATCCGTTCTCTACGGCATAGTCAAAGACCTCCATCATCTCGTCGAGGGGCAGGTTCCAGCTCAGGCCCCAGCGCCAGTTGTCCTGGATCTCGATGACGAACTGCTCGTAGAAGGGGTGGTGGGTGAAGCTGGTGATGCTCACGTAATCGTCGGGGTTGAGGCCGAGGCTCTCACCAAAGCTCTTGGGGGTATACTGTACGCCCTTGTAGTTGAACTTCTCGGGAATAGGACCAAGGTAGGTCTCATGGACAGCGGCAATGGCTTTCTGCCACAGGGGCTGACCGTCGGGGCTCATCTGGAGCTTCTTCAGTTTACCCTTGGCGATGGCTTCCACCATCACGTCGGTGAGAGCGCTGAGCTCTGTATGGTTGCTGAGGGTGTCACCGTACATGGCGCCGGCAGGCATCTCTGCATCGGGCACCATACCGTAGTTGCGCAGGCAATAGATGACATCGTTGAAGGCACCACCCTGGCTGAAGCTGACGTCGCCGTGGGTACGCACGGCGGCATAGGCGCGGTCGTTGTAGGTCTTCTCGACAACGTACATCTCGCTGAGGTCATATTCGCCCTTGCCCATGCGGAGCAGCTCGGCCTCGAGGAAAGCGATACCGCTGTAGCTCCAGCAGGTACCGGCGTTGTTCTGGTCTTTCACTGAGGTGACGGGGATAATCTTGACGGTGTCAAATTTGTAGCCCTCATCCTCTTTCTTCTCTTCCTGTGCGAACACAGAGCTGGCGCAGATGGCAATGGCGCCAAGGAATAGGAATGCTTTTTTCATTGTTTTATTGTTAATTTATTATTGATTTTACGCATTAAATGCGATGCAAAGATACGAAGATTTTGGGACATGGAGAAAATAAATTTGGCGGTACGGAAAAAATGTCGTATTTTTGCAGTCGATTTCATAGGAAATCAAACGAAGCGTTGTATCTTCGTCTTGCGAGTAGAAACGTGAGAAACTTCTATTGATATGCAAGAGTGGTATGACGGTTCGCGTGTATTAGCGTGGACTGTTTCCATTTCTACATATCAGGGCAATTCTCACGGCCTCTACTCGGAGAAGTGGCACACGGCTCCACGCTTCTTTATTGATTATTTGCTCGACAGGGGTCGGAAGAGCAGAACAAAATATAGTATAATAGATGGCACATTTCATTAAGTGTTCTTCCTGTGGGAAACAGTACAACGATCAATCATTTAACAAATGCCCCCATTGTGGATTTGACCCTAATCCAACCAATGGTACAGTCGTTTGTCCAAACAAACTATGCGGCAAAGAAGTCAGCGACCAGTTTGAGAAATGCCCATTCTGTGGGACACCCTTAAATAAAGGAAACGACACGACTTCTAAATTATTAGAGCCAAAAACTGAAACGCGTACAACCAAATATGTAGAGCGCAGTGGTTGGTATGCATACGCCACGGTCATGCTTGTGTTAAGTGTTATTGGCCTTGTAATTTTGATATTTGCCAGCATTGCCACAGAAAACATCGTTTTCTTAATTGCTGGACTGGGGGAGTTCATAATGTTTTCGCTTGTCTGTGGTATTGTACAGCTACTCGCTGGAATAAAACATGGCATAGACAATATGAAATGACAGTCACAAGGCTCATTTGAAGAAAAAGCAAAGGGTCCCGCGATGAATGTCGCGGGACCCTTTGCTTTTATGAATACTACTATTCTTCCGGGGCAAACATCGGGTCCCAGGCGGGGAGCATGATGGGCTTCTGGTCCATCATGGTGCGGATGTTGGCGGGGATGTATTTCTCCTCGAGGACCACGCGGAACATGTACTCGTTGAACCAGTCGTTAGTCATGATGAGGTTGCCCTGCCAGCCGTAGTTGGGGCCCCAGCTGTTCTCAACCATCCACTTCACGGGCTTGCCGTCCTTGTCGAGGTCGACGGCGCAGAGGGTCATGGCGTGGCTCGAGCCGCTGGCGAAGGTGGCCACGCGCTGCTTCTTGTCCATGCCGAAGGTGGTGCCCATAAGGCTCTCGTAGTCGTAGTTGTTCATATCCATCAGGCCGTTGTCGCGGTTGAGGAACTTGCCCACGTCGCAGCTGAAGTACATCATGGTGCTGTCCTTGATGGAGGCGATGCACATGGGGGCGATGTCCTCCATCGGGAGGTTGAGGTAGCGCCAGTTCTGGCCGTCGTAGACGTGGCGGTCGTACTGTATCTCATATACCTTGTAATACTCGCGCGTGGGGTCGTTCATCACCATGTAGTACTTCGAGAAGTCGGTCTTGGCGAATTTCTCGTAGAACTCTTTAGGGGTGTAGGTGGCAGTCTCCACAATCTCGCCCTTGGCGTCCTTCTGCTGCCAGGTGAACTGTGCCGGGGGCTCGCCCATGGTGAGGGCCAGCATGCGGTAGATGGTGCCGAGCATCTCGGTCTTCTTGGCTTGCAGATGTTGCGCTGCTTTGTCACCTTTCGGGAACAGTTTGTAGAGAGCTTTGGCGTCTTCGCGGAGGATAAGGCCGTCCTCGCGGAGCTTGAGAGCTATGAGGTTGCTGATGCTCGAGGTGTTGTTGGTGTTGTAGGTCTCGGGCATCACGTCGGCAGGCACGAGGCCATACTTGTCGATGAGGTTTGCCACGCCTGTGAACTGGCCGCCGTCGCCGATGGGGTTCTTGAAGAGCCACTGCACCTCCTGGTCGTCGATGGGCTTCTTGTAGGTGTCGATCATGGCCTGCAGGAAGAGGTTGCTCTTCTCCAGCTGGTCGTAGAAGAAGAGATAGGCCTGCGAGAATTGGAAGTCGGCGGGCAGGTGGTGTTTGCGGATGGCTTGGTTGCGCAGCACGTTCATGCCGGTGAACATCCAGCAGCGGCCACTCGACTTCTGGTCGGTGACGGCCTTGCTGACGACGCGGTTCGAGAAATGCGAGTCAAACGTTGTGGCGTTCTCGTAGTTCATGGCCAGCTTGGCGGGGCTCTGGT
>JAEEGJ010015749.1_pt1 | contig 17548 bp, 10 predicted proteins | sample 8958761 | NCBI WGS metagenome assembly JAEEGJ01 (sample SAMN16246546, study PRJNA631951) | gut metagenome | biome: gut microbiome; feature: rumen; material: RS-attached | host: Bos | place: Iran: Karaj | collected 2018-10 | reverse complement strand
GCGCGACCTTCAACGGCGCGGCCCTGTCCCACAAGAACATGCAGATGTCCGGCGGTATGGGCTACGGCTGGAGCAAGACGCTCTTCGTCAATCACCTCGACCATTATCGTCTGGCGGACGGTTACGACGATCCGCGTGACCCGAATTCGGTCTGGGTGCCCGGCTACTGGCCTGCCCTTGCGCCGGCGACCGGCGCCGAGGACTCCGCATCGAATGCCACCTATCGTTTTGTCCAGCCTTATTCCTGGGTGGACAACACCTTCTTCCGCCTGAAGAGCCTCGAAATCGGTTACAACATTCCGAAGTCCGTGGCCGGCAAGCTCCATCTGAAGCGGGCCCGTATCCATGCCAGCGGCACCAACCTCCTTACGTTCTGCAACCCGATCGTGAAGGTGTGGGACCCGGAAACCTACCAGTCCTCCCGCCGCGGCGCCTCCGGCGCACCGCTCCTCAAGACGTTCGTCATCGGAACCAGCATCAGCTTCTAAATGATTTGCGCCATGAAAAAGATATTCAAATATACATTTGCCATTGTCCTCATGTCCGGTCTCTGCTCCTGCGACAAACTGTTCGACAGCCTGGAGGGTGACCTTACCAAGATGTACGAGGAGGACATGATTTCGAGCCAGGCCGGTCTGGAACGGCTTCTTTCCGACGTGTACAGTTCCATCCCGATGGATGCCTTCAACACCAAGGACGAGAATACGACGCTGGCCTCTTATTCCAAGAGATGCGACTACTCCATCGACGTCACCGGTTTCTGGAACTACACGAAGATCCGGTCGATCAACTACTTCATCAAGCAGGTCGATATCGCCCTGGAGAACAACGCCATCAACAAGGCCACCCACGATTCGATGCTGGGCGAGGCGATTTTCGCGCGCGCTTACTGCTATTTCGCGATGGTGCGCCGTTACGGCGGCGTCCCGATCGTGACCGAACCGCTGGATGACAAGTACGACGGCGACAAGAATGAAGGTCTGTATATTCCCCGCAGTACGGAGAAGGCTACCTGGGATTTCGTCATCTCCGAACTGGACAAGGCGGCCGGACTCCTTCCGGAAGACCAGGGTTCCGGCAGCTACCGCGCCACGAAATGGGCGGCCCTCGGTCTCCAGTCCCGCGTGGCCCTGTATGCGGCTTCCGTGAGCAAATACTGGAGCGCGGAGAAGATTCCGTCCAGTTACAAGGCCGTGGCGGAAAAACTGACCTATATGGAGGCTTCCTATGCGGACGAGTATTATGCCAAATGCATCGAGGCCAGCGAGGCGATCATCAATTCCGGCCGGTTCTCCCTGTATGGCGGCGCCACCACTTCGGTCAGCAAGGCGAAGCAGAATCTTACCGACCTGTTCCTGAACCGCCAGGAATGCGAGTTCATCTTCGGCAAGTCCTTCAAGGACGGCACCCCGGATGCGGACAACGGCTTCGACCGCAGCAATTCCCCGAACCAGGCGCATGGCGGCGGTTCCAATGCGGGCTGGGGCAATTTCTCCGTCACTTCTGACATGATCGACCTGTTCGATGACTATGACGCGGACGGCGCCCGGGTGGACGGAACCGTGAAGACGCGGCATGACGGCAAGGAGAACATCTTCTTCGAGCAAATCATCAACAAGGCCTCGACTTTCGACCAGAAGGCGGATTTCATCAAGTATGACCATCCTCAGGATCCGTTCCTGCAGAAGGATGCCCGTTTCCAGGCCTGGGTGCTGTATCCGGGCGCGGAGTTCCGTGGAATCACGATCGTGTCGCAGGGAGGCATCTGGCGCAAAGGCAAGGATCCGGCATTCTATGACAACAACAAGTCTTACGATGTGGACGGTGTGACCTATTACGGCCTGGGCGCCAAGGATAAGACGGGATTTTCCGCCTTCCTGGACATCAGCAAGGAAGGAACGAGCAATCATTCCTATTTCTGGAGCACCGGCTACGGCATCCGGAAGTTCCTGGATGTCTATGTGACCAGCGACAAATCCCCTGAAAAGTCCACCAATCCCTGGTGCGACATCCGTTATGCGGAAATTCTCCTGAATTACGCGGAAGCCTATGCCGAAAGCCACAAGGGCAACGAGGCGACGGCGAAGAAGGCCCTGAACGACATCCGTCACCGGGCCGCGTTCACCGACGACATCGAACCCACCCTCGAGAATGTCCTTCACGAGCGTCGCGTCGAGTTCGCGTTCGAGGGCCACGAGAGCTACACGCTCTGGCGCCGCCGCGCGTATTTCAGCACTCGGACCGGTGTCCAGTGCCGCAAGCACACCGTACTGCCGGTGCTCGACCTCCGGGACGGCACGCCCAAGTACATCTTCCCGCGCGTGAACGTCTATCAAGGTGACGTGAATCTCTCCGCGACCGGCCTCAACACCGATCTGCTGGACTACTACGGCAGCATCAACAAGTTCGTCGAGAACGGACTGACCCCGAACCCTTCCCAGGAATAATTAAAGAATCAGCATTATGAAAAAGATATTCGCATTCCTTTCCTTGATCATTCTGGCTACGTCCTGCGACTGGTTTGAATTCGACAACCAGGAGTACTACAACGCCCAGGTCCAGGGAAAGATTCTCGACAGCAAGACCGGAGAACCGATGCAGTTCGCCTTCCCGAAGACGGCCACCATCTCCATCATCGAGGAAGGATGGAAAGACCTGTCCGGCAATCCGGCCGAGGAGGCCCAGACCTGGTACGTCAAATGCAACGGCACGTACTGCAACAAACTCGTCTGGGCCGCCAAGTACCGGATGGAGACCAAGGACCAGAACTTCTATCCGGCCAGCATTCCCTTCGAACTGAAGAAAGGCGCGAACACCGTGGACTTCACCGTGACGCCGTTCTGCCGCATCCTCGAGCCCGCCATCTCCTTTGAAGACGGCAAGATCGTCGCCCGTTTCAAGGTGGAGATCGAGGACGCGGAGCGGACGCCGAATGTCGATGTGGCTCTCTTCGGCTTCACCGACCGCTGGGTGAGCGACGGCAACAACAACTTCGACTTCGACAAGCAGAAGGAAGGCCGGCAGAAGAAGATCAAGACCGCCGACGGCCAGACCGTCATCGAACTCAAGATCGACCCGGCCGTCGAGAGCGGTATGCAGTTCGTCTATGAACGGGCGCACTATCTCCGGATCGGCGCCGTGGCGAGCGGGGAAGACGACAACGCCGGCAAACGCTACAACTTCTCCCCGGTGTTCAAGATGTCCGGCGACTTCTCGAAAGTGGAGGAGGTTACTAAATGGGACGAGGATTAATTCCTTTTCCGTGCCAATAATTTGGGCCGCCCGAAAGGGTCGGCCCATTTTTTTATTATGAATCCATAGAAACGAAATGCTTCGAAACGTTTTCGGAGCCAATTAATTTTAAAATTTCATTGAAAAGTCCGTGGTTTTAATAAATTTGTAGATAGGTTGTAAAAATTACAAAAAGCCATATTGCCGGCTACACGACCTATGACACTAAATTGTTGAATAACACTTTTTTAACCATCTATTTTACCATTTAACCAATTAACCAACATGCTCAACAAAATGTCAAGAGTGGTGGGAATCCTTGTGTTCCTGGCCGCTTTTCTGTGCGGAATCTCCGTTTCCGCGCAGAACAAGGCAATCCAGGGAGCGGTTGTCGATGGAACGGGTGCTCCGGTCATCGGAGCCGCCGTGGTGGTCGTCGGCAATACTTCCATCGGCGCAGTCACCGACTTGGACGGTAAATACCGTCTGAACGTACCGGCCGGATCCAGCCTTGAGGTGTCCTGTATCGGTTATGCCAGCCAGGTGATCCCTGTCGGCGACAAGACCGAGATCGATGTCGTCCTCGTGGAAGACAGCGAATTCATCGACGAGACCGTGGTCATCGGCTACGGTGTGCAGCGTAAGAGCGACCTGACCGGTTCGGTGGCGTCCGTCCGCTCCGAAGAACTGATGGACCGCTCCACCTCCGATGCCGCAGCCGCCCTCCAGGGTAAGGCCGCCGGTGTCCAGATCTTCAACGATTCCGGTGCGCCGGGTGAGGGTTCCTCCATCCGCGTCCGCGGTATCTCCTCGAACTCCGGTTCGGGCCTGGGACCGCTCCTCATCGTGGACGGTCTGCAGGTGGACAAGATCGACTATCTGGATCCTTCCATGATTGAATCCATGGAGGTCCTGAAGGATGCCGCCTCCGCCGCCATCTACGGTGCGCAGGCCGGTAACGGTGTCGTCCTGATCACCACCAAGAGCGGTGCCAAGTCCAAGGATGGCAGCATCTTCTACAACTACAAGCTTACCCTGTCCCAGCTGGGTCACCATGCCCAGGTGATGAACGCCGCGCAGTACATCGACTGGCAGCAGCAGATCGGCCAGCAGCCCTCCACCGAGGAAATGATCAGAACCGGCGTGTGGGACGGCGTCACCGATACGAACTGGGCCGACGTCCTGTACGGGACCGGCCATACGCACAGCCACACCTTCGGCGCCCAGGGCGGTAACGACCGCGGCTCCTACTTCGTCTCGATCAACTACCTGGACGAAGACGGTATGGCCCGTGGCAACACCGATACCTACGAGCGTCTTACCGGCCAGATCAATGCCGACTACAAGATCAAGAAGTGGTTCCAGGTGGGAACGAACACCTCCGTCGAGCGCCGCAAGCAGCAGAAGATCGGCGAGCACTCCGAGTACGGCGGCAGCAGCGCCGGCCTGCTGGGCACCCTTGTCCTGGATCCGCTCACCCCGGTCTATTTCAAGTCCGAGGACGAACTGACCCTCGGCATGAGAGACGCCCTCGCCGGCGGCAAGATGCGGGTCTACGGCCCGGCCGACCATCCCGACTGGTACTATGCCGTTTCCAAGATCCTCGACGGTGACGGCGTGAACCCGCTCATCTACCGTGACCGCAACCAGAAGAAGGAAGAAGGCTGGCAGATCCGCGGTACCGTGTACGCGAACTTCACCCCGTTCAAGGGCTTCGTTTTCACTTCCCGTCTGGGTTACCGGATCAAGCAGAAATACGAGAGCAACTTCGAGGAACCGTTCTATGCGAACTCCAAGAACAACTCCACGACCTACAAGATCAGCGCGACCTCCTCGCAGGACTACTACTACCAGTGGGAGAACTTCGCCAACTACAATGTTACCCTCGCGAAGAAGCACGCCATCGGCGCGATGGCCGGTATGTCCTACACCTATACCGACAAACGCAGCGTGGGTGCCAGCCTGGACGGCGATAATCCGCTGAAGGGTTATGAGCCCAACTTCCTCTACCTCAGCTATGGAAACGGTTCCGGTACCAAGGACATCTCCGGCGGCTCCCCTAGCCAGACCGCGCAGATCTCCTACTTCGGCCGTCTCAGCTACAGCTACGACAGCCGCTACAACCTCCAGGTGAACTTCCGTGCCGATGCGTTCGACTCCTCCAAGCTCTCCGTCAAGAACCGCTGGGGTTACTTCCCGTCGGTTTCCGCCGGCTGGACGGTGTCCAACGAATCCTTCATCAAGGAGAACGTGAGCCGTGACGTCCTCAGCTTCCTGAAGTTCCGCGGTTCCTGGGGTGTCAACGGTAACATCGCCGTGCTCTCCGGTTATCCGTACTCCACCTCCATCGCCCTCAATTCCGTGAACTACCAGTTCGGCGAGGACAACACCCTCACCCTGGGTTCGCAGCCGGACGGCCTGGCCAATCCGGACCTGACGTGGGAAACCTCCGTCCAGACGGACTTCGGTATGGACGCCCGCTTCCTGGACGACCGCCTCTCCCTGGGCGTGGACTGGTACAACAAAGACACCCGCGACCTGCTGGTGGACATCGCCCCGGTGGCCGAGGTAGGTATCGCCTCCACCACCGTGAACGCCGGTTCCGTGAACAACACCGGTTGGGAATTCGAGCTGGGCTGGCAGGACACCATCGGTGACTTCCACTACAGCATCAACGGCAACTTCTCCACCCTCAAGAACTTGGTGACCTATCTGGAACCTTCGGTCGGGCGTCAACCCGGTACCTCTTTCGGTAACCTGAAGTTCAGGACCTACTTCGAAGAAGGCTATCCGGTCTGGTACTTCCGCGGTTACCGGTATGCCGGCATGGACGAGGACGGAAAGGCCCTCTTCTACACCGCTCCTAACGAGCAGGGAGAGGTTTCCACGACCAAAGCCCCGACCGATGACGACATGGGGTATATGGGCAGCGCCCTCCCGACCATGAACTATGGTCTCACGATCCGTATGGACTGGAAAGGACTCGACTTCTCGGTGTTCGGTACCGGCGCCGCCGGCCATCAGCTGATGCCCTGCGTCACCCGTGTGGACCACATGCAGATCAACGGTCTGACCTATTTCTACGAGAACTGCGGCAAGACCCTGCCCAAACTGGAAAATATCTGGAACAACAAGGAATTCTGGAGCTCCTCCGCCGCCGTGTTCAAGGGCGACTACTTCAAGATCAAGCAGATCCAGCTGGGGTACACCCTGCCCAAGAAGTTGCTCAACAAGGTCATGATCAGCAACCTGCGCGTTTACGCTTCGATGGATGACTGGTTCGTGCTCACCAAGTACCCGGGCTTCGATCCGGAGACCGCATCCACCGGTTCCACGTCCGGTATGGGTCTGGACAAGGGCTCCTACCCGAACGCGAAGAAGCTCATGTTCGGTGTGAATATTTCCTTCTAAAAGCTTACGACCATGAAAAAGAATATCATTATTGGAATTTCCGGCGCCATAGCCCTGTTTTCCTTCGCTTCCTGCAACCCGGATCGGTTGAACATTCCGCAGAAGGGTGTTGTCGCCTATGAAGGATACTATGGCTCCAATGAGTCCGCCGAATCGGCCCTGACGGCCGTGTATGCCCAGTTCATCGCTTTGCTGAACGATCAGGGCGGCATTAACAATCCGGGCTGGAACGTGATCATCAACGCCTGTGGCGACGAGCTCTACTGGGGCGGCGGCAAGAAAGACGGCAGCAGCTCCGGTGCGCAGGACATGAACGAGTTCCGCAAGACGTACGACAGCAACGTCCCTCACCTCAAGACGGTGTACAAGGCTTTGTATTCGCTCATCCACAAGTGCAACCTGGTCATCGACAACTTCTATGGCGAGGACGGTTCCCTGTGCGACACCGCGATCAAGAAGCGCTGCGTGGCCGAGGCCCGCGTGTTCCGCGCCTGGGCGCACTTCAACCTGGCCTGTTACTGGGGCACCCCGCCGCTGGTGGACCACGTGCTTGCCGGTGACGCCCGTCCCACGAACTGCGACCACCAGAAACTCATGGACTGGATTATCGCCGAGTACAAGCTGGCCCTGCCCGACCTGAAGCCCCGCAACGGTAAGGAGGACAAGCCGGGCGCCTGGAAAATTACCACCGGCAACTGCCTGGCTTTCCTCGGAAAGGCCCAGATCTTCAACAAGGACTGGGAAGGTGCCAAGGAATCCCTCGATCAGGTGATCAAGTCCGGCAACTACGACCTGACCCCCACCTCCCAGATCTGGGCGCTCTTCCACATGGAATGTGACGGCAACGAGGAGAAGGTCCTGGAAGCCAACTACGTGTATGACGAGTCCTTCGGCAAGTACGGCGCCGGCAAGTTCAGCTACCAGCGCAACGAGGCCATGTTCTTCCGCAACATCAAGAAGTACCCCTCGGTCCTGCTGAATTTCAACTCCGACGGCTGGGGCAACAACTGCGCTCCCACCCAGAAGTTCATGGACGCCATCATGGCGCACGAGCCCAATTCCGCCCGCCGCAAGGCCTGGTTCGTTTCGTACGAGGAATTCCTCACCGAGTACGAGTATCCGCTGAAAGCCCAGAAGGACGTGATGGTCCCCGATGAAAACGGTGATACTCATCCCGTTGACTTCAAGGCCGATGCCGACATGACCAAGGAAGAGAAACTGATGGACTTCCGCCGCGGCCTCAACTGCGAAAAGTATGACGAGACCTACGCCAACTGCGGTTATTTCTTCATGAAGACCAAGCCCTGGCAGTCGGATGTCATTCCGAACCGTCCCAAGGTCACCCAGGAGAACCTGATTGTCATGCGTTTCGCCGAAGTGCTTCTCCTCTATGCCGAAGCGTGCGCCCAGCTTGGTGAGACGAGCGGCGAAGGCCTCGAAGCCCTGAACAGGGTGGCCGAACGCGCCGGCGCTCCGCTCTATTCCGAACTGAACATGGCGAATGTCAAGCAAGAGAAGTGGTTCGAGATGGCCTGGGAAGGCACCCGTTTCCTGGATCTCGTCCGTTGGGGCGATGCCGCCAAGGAACTGGCCTTCAAGACCGAAGATATGGTCCCTTACCTGCACGACGACTTCTATGTCCATGGTTCCAACGGTAAGAAGACGACCGGACGTCCGCACAAGGCCGTGGTCTACCCGCATGACGACGGTTGGGCTGCACTCGGCGGTGGCTTCAAGACCGGCAAGCACGAGCTCTATCCGTTCCCGTACGACGCGATTCTGCTGAATCCCTGGAACGAGGAGAAGGGCGAAGGCCTGAAGCAGAATCCCGGCTGGGATTAATCTCTACTGCACCTTTACAACGGGGCCGCTCCTTCGGGGGCGGCCCTGTTTCGTTCGTAGGTGGATTGATTCAATTGTTATGGTGTTTGAACCAAAAATGAAACTGTCCGAAACCCACTTTTGGTACATTTGTAAACAAGACATACCATTAACACTTTAATAACCTTTAACCTTATTATTTTACCAATGCTAAAGAAACTGTTATTAGTGACAGGCGTCATTGCGTTCCTGTTCGCTTCGCTGTGCAGTCCTTTCGCGGCCGCGCAGAACAAGACAGTCCGGGGCACGGTGGTCGATGCCGCCGGCCAGCCCGTAACAGGGGCGGTCGTGATGGTGGTCGGCAACAACCGGATTGCTACGACGACCGACTTGGACGGCGCGTTCACCCTGAACGTTCCGGCCGGTGCCACCCTTTCCGTCGAGAGTCTGGGCTACAAGTCCCAGGTCATCTCCGTCGGCAACCAGGCCGTCTTCCCGGTCACCCTTGAGGAAGACGTCGAAATGCTGGACGAGACGGTGGTCGTCGGCTACGGCGTGCAGCGCAAGAGCGACCTGACCGGTTCGGTGGCGTCCGTCCGTTCCGAGGAACTGATGGACCGCTCCACCTCCGATGCCGCCGCCGCCCTCCAGGGCAAGGCCTCCGGCGTCCAGGTGTACACCAATTCCGGCGCTCCGGGCGAGAAGGCCCACATCCGCGTCCGCGGTATTTCCTCCAACTCCAGTTCCGGCCTCGGACCGCTCCTGATCGTGGACGGCCTGAAGGTGGACAACATCCAGTATCTGGATCCGTCGATGATCGAGTCCATGGAGGTCCTGAAGGACGCCGCTTCCGCCGCCATCTACGGTGCGCAGGCCGGTAACGGCGTCATCCTCATCACCACCAAGAGCGGCGCGAACGCCAAGAGCAAGGACGGCAATATCTTCTACAACTTCAAGATGAACATCACGTCCCTGGGCCACCGCGCCGAGGTGCTGAATTCGGAAGAGTTCGTCGATTTCCTGGAACAGGCCCATCAGTATACCCGTGAGGCGCTCCTGTCCAGCGGACTCTGGGACGGCGTGACCGACACCAACTGGGCCGATGTCCTTTACGGAAAGGGCGTCACCCGCAGCCATACCTTCGGTGCGCAGGGCGGCAATGACCGCGGCTCCTACTTCATCTCCCTCAACTATGTGGACGAGAACGGTATGGCGAATACCGACAAGGACTACTACAAGCGCCTGACCGGCCAGATCAATGCCGACTACAGGATCAAGTCCTGGTTCCAGGTGGGAACGAACACCTCCATCGAGCGTTACCGGCAGGCGAACCTGGGCAGCCCGAACGAGTATGGCGGCACGCTCCTGGGCGCGCTGATCATCGACCCGCTCACCCCGGTATACTTCAAGAGCCCGGACGAGATGCCGTTCAACATGAACAAGGCCTATCTCGAGGGTTATGAAGTGGACGATGTCCACCACAACTACCGTTTCTACACGAGCCCCGAGGGCTGGTGGTATTCCGCTTCCGCCCTCCTGGAAGGCGACGGCATGAACCCGCTCATCAACATCGAGCGCGCCAACGGAAAGAGCGAGGGATGGAACATCCGCGGTACCGTGTTCGCCAATTTCACCCCGTTCAAGGGCCTGGTGGCGACCTCCCGTCTGGGTTACCGGATCGCACAGTCCTACAGCAGCGACTACTCGGAGCCTTACTACGTGAACTCCAAGCACTTTGACCAGACCTACAGCCTCTCCGCCAACTCCAACCAGAGCTATTTCTACCAGTGGGAGAACTTCGCCAACTACAATGTCAATATTGGCAAGCATGCGATCGGCGCCATGGCGGGCATGTCCTACTCCTTCGACGACAGCCGCGGCGTGGGCGCAAGCATCTCCGGTACCAACCCGCTCAAGGGTTATGACGACAATTTCCTCTACCTCAGCTATGAAAACGGCTCCGGTACCAAGGGTATCAGCGGCGGTACGCCGAGCAACCACTCGTCCATCTCCTACTACGGCCGTCTGACCTACAACTACGACAATCGCTACGGCCTGCAGGCCAACTTCCGCGCGGATGCCTATGACTCCTCCAAGCTCTCCATCACGAACCGCTGGGGTTACTTCCCTTCGGTTTCCGGCGGTTGGACCGTGAGCAACGAGCCGTTCTTCCGCAACAACATCAGCCGGGATTTCATCGACTTCCTGAAGTTCCGCGCTTCCTGGGGTGTCAACGGTAACATCGCCGTGCTCTCCAACTACGACTATTCGACCTCCATCACCTACAACAACAAGACCTACCAGTATCATGTGGACAGCGAGGTCATGGACTACGGTTCCGTTCCGGACGGCCTGGCCAATCCGGACCTGACCTGGGAGACCTCCGTGCAGACCGACTTCGGTGTGGACCTGCGCATGTTCAACAACCGGCTGACTTTCGCTTTCGACTGGTACAACAAGGACACCAAGGGCCTGATCGTCAAGATCCCGCCGCTCGCGGAGACCGGCATCAGCGCTGACACGCCCGTCAACTCCGGCTCCGTGAACAACCACGGTATCGAGTTCGAACTCGGCTGGCAGGACAACATCGGCGATTTCCACTACAGCTTGAACGGCAACTTCTACACCACCCACAACAAAGTGACCTATCTGGATCCCCTCGCCAACGAGGGTGTCAAGAAGGGTGACCACTTTGCCAACTACAAGCTTTACACGTGGTTCGAGGAAGGCTATCCGCTGTGGTACTTCAACGGTTACAAGTACGCCGGCATCGGCGAGGACGGTTTCGCGCAGTTCTATGACATCAACGGCGAAATCACTTCCACGCCTACGGAAGACGACCGTCAGTTCCTGGGCAGCACCATCCCGTCCTACAACTACGGCCTCACCCTCCGCATGGACTGGAAGGGCTTCGACTTCACCGCTTTCGGCGCCGGATCGGGCGGCAACTACCTGATCCCCTGCATCTACCGTACGGAGCACGTCAAGATCAACACCCTCCGCTACTTCTATGAGCAGGCGGGCAAGAGCATCCCGAAGATCGAGAACATGTATGACAAGATCGAGTTCTGGAGCTCCTCGGCCACCATGTTCAAGGGCGACTACTTCAAGATCAAGCAGATCCAGCTCGGTTACACCCTTCCTCGGAAGTGGACGGAGCGGGTCATGGTCAAGAACCTCCGCGCCTATGTCTCCATGGACGACTGGTTCACCTTCACGAAGTATCCCGGCTTCGATCCCGAGGCCGCCACTACCGGTGGCTCCAAGGGCCGTGGCCTGGACAAGGGTACCTATCCGAATGCCAAGAAACTGATGTTCGGCGTCAATGTTTCCTTCTAATCCGAAATGCTTATGAAACAGATATTTACACTCGGTATCGCCTGCGTGGCCGCGATGGCTTTCTTCGCTTCCTGTGATGAGAGCCGGCTGGACATCCCGCAGAAAGGCGTCGTCAACATCGAGGCTTTCTATAAGACGGACGCGGACGCCGAATCGGCGCTGGTCTCCGCCTATGCCAACATGGTCAAGCTCTATGGCAAGCTCAGTGGCAACACCCCTTCCTACAACGTCTTCTTCAACGCCCCCGGCGATGAGCTCTACTGGGGCGGCAGCAACAAGGACGACCATATCGCCGCGCAGGAGATCAATGAGTTCCGTCCCACGTTCACGACCAACAACGAGCACATAACCGCCGTTTACAACACCCTGTACGAGATCATCTACAAGAGCAACCTGGTCATCGACAATTTCTGGGGCGAGGATGGCGAGAAAGCCGACAGCGGTACCAAGAAACGCTGTGTCGCCGAAGCGCGCGTGCTTCGCGGATGGGCCCATATGCAGCTCGCCAGCTACTTCGGCACGCCGCCTATCGTGGACCACGTGCTTACCGGCGAAGCCCGTCCGACCAACTCTGACAAGGACGCGCTTTGGAACTTCATCATCAGCGATTTCCGGGCGGCCGCCGAGGTCCTCGAGCCCCGTTCCAGCCAGGATGACAAGGACGGTGCGGTCCGGGTCACCCAGGGCGCTGCGCTGGCCTTCCTGGGCAAGGCGCTGGTCCTGCACGGCGACTATGCCGAGGCCAAGGCTCCGCTCAAGCAGGTCATCCTGTCCGACAAGTATGCGCTTGTTCCCGGTCCCGAGATGCGCGACCTCTTCCACATGGCGGGCGACGGCAACAAGGAGAAGATCTTCGAACTCAACGCCGTGGACAACGACACGTACGGAAAGAACGGCCGCTGGGATTTCCAGGCCAACGAGTCCCTGTTCCTCCGCCAGCTGAAGAATTTCCCGGACTTCACCCGTCAGGCCGCCGGCTGGGGCAACAACATGGCTCCGACCGAGAAGTTTGCGACCGCCCTGCTGAAGAACGAGGAAGGTTCCTATCGCCAGAAGGCCTGGATCGTCTCCTACGAGCAGCTGCTCACCGACTACGAGTATTCCAAGCTGGACGTGAATTCGGACGGCACTCCGAAGTCCACGGATGAGAAACTGATGGACAGCAAGCGCGGCCTCGACCTGAAGAAGCGTCCCGACCTCTATGCCAACTGCGGCTGGTTCTTCTTCAAGTTCATCCCGTATGTGTCCGACCTCAACAACAACAGCACCAAGCAGACCCAGGAGAACAAGGTCATCATGCGTTATGCGGAAGTCCTCCTCCTGTACGCCGAGGCTTGCGCGATGACGGGCGACAGCGACGGTCTTCAGTATCTGAACAAAGTGGCGGAACGCGCCGGCGCTCCGACCTATTCCGCGCTGACCATGGAGAATGTCAAGAAGGAAAAGTGGTTTGAAATGGCCTGGGAAGGCACCCGTTTCGTGGACCTCGTCCGCTGGGGCGACGCCGAGAAGGAACTCGCTTTCCGCAGCCACAGCAAGACTCCTTACCTGCGTGACGACTTCTATGGCAACTGGAAGATGACCGCGGACGGCAATAAGGACGCGGCCAATCCGCTGAGCCCTGTCCAGGTGACCGACGAAGCCGGTCTCACCTACTGGACCCTCCCGGAGGAGCGCGCCAAGATCTTCGGAAGCCCCGACGAGGTGACCGGACGTCCGCACAAGGCCATCGTCGTCTGGGAAGACGACGGCTACGGCGCCAAGGGCGGCGGATTCCAGAAGGGCAAGCACGAACTGTATCCGTTCCCGTTCGACGTCGTCACCGCCAATCCTTGGAACGAGTCGACCGGCACCGGCATCAAGCAGAATCCCGGCTGGGAGTAACAGTCTCCGGCTGACACCGATGAAAAGGGCCGCCCCGGATGGAGCGGCCCTCTTCTGTCAATCTGTCAATATTTCACTTTGCTCAGGAACAACGCATGTCCGGGCACCGACTCCCCGGCATCCCCCCTCGTCCCCGTCTCGATCAGTTCCTTCACCCAAGCGGGGTCATGCTTCCCTCGCCCCACCTCGATCAGCGTCCCGACGATGGCCCTGACCATATTCCTCAGGAACCTGTCGGCGCTGACTCTGAAGTACCAGTAATCAGATTCCTTCGCTTCGCTCGGCATGACAGTGTAAAGGGTTGGGGTATAGGGCTTCCAGAAAGCTTCGGTGATGGTGCAGAGGGAGGTTTTGTTCGCGCCGCCGACTTTTTCGAAGCAGGAAAAATCGTGCGTGCCCAGGAGGTATTGGCAGGCCTCGTTCATGTCTTCGAAGTCGAGGCCGGGATAGCCGCACTGCCAGGAATGGGCCGCCACGAAAGGGTCTTTTTTCCGATGGATGAAGTAGGTGTAAGAACGCTGCGTCGCGCTGAATCGGGCATGGAAATCATCGTCCGTCGGAAGGACCGAATGGACCGCGATTCCGCGGGGCAGGATGGCATTTAATTTGTAGCAAAAATCGGATGCCTCAAAGGGAAGGGAACCTGTCAGGTCAAAATGGCAGACGTAGTCTGCAGCGTGGACGCCGGTGTCCGTCCGACCCGCGCCGGTGACCTGCACAGGACCGCCGCAAAGCTTCGCCAGAGACTCCTCCAGGGTCTGCTGGACAGAGGGGGAGGAAGGCTGGATTTGCCAGCCGCAGAAGGCGGACCCGTCGTAGGAGAGGCAGAGAATGTAACGCATAGTGCAAATGTAAGAAAATATATGGAAAGCGTAAACATCAAGGAACTGAACGAACGCATCCAGAAGGAGAGCTCTTTCGTGGACCTCCTGACCCTGGAAATGGGCAAGGTCATCGTGGGCCAGAAGGCCCTGGTGGACAACCTCCTCATCGGCCTCCTCTCCGGCGGACACATCCTGCTGGAAGGTGTCCCGGGACTGGCGAAGACCCTCGCCATCAACACCCTGGCCCAGGCCGTCGATGCCAAGTTCAACCGCATACAGTTCACCCCGGACCTCCTCCCGGCCGATGTCGTCGGCACCCTCGTATATTCTCAGAAGAAGGAGGATTTCGAGGTCCACAAGGGCCCCGTCTTCGCGAACTTCGTCCTGGCCGATGAAATCAACCGTTCCCCGGCGAAGGTCCAGTCCGCCCTGCTCGAAGCGATGCAGGAGCACCAGGTCACCATCGGCGACCAGACCTTCAAGCTTCCCGAGCCGTTCCTGGTGATGGCCACGCAGAACCCCATCGAGCAGGAAGGTACCTACCCGCTTCCGGAAGCCCAGGTGGACCGTTTCATGCTCAAGGTCGTCGTCTCCTATCCGAAGAAGGACGAGGAGCGCCAGATCATCCGGATGAACAACAGCGGCGAGTTCCCGAAGGCCAATGCCGTCGTGAAGCCGGAGGATATCATCCGCGCCCGCGAAGTCGTCCGCGACGTCTATATGGACGAGAAGATCGAGCGCTACATCGTGGACATCGTCTATGCCACCCGTACGCCCGACGACTACGGCCTCAAGGGCCTCAAGGACCTGATTTCCTACGGCGCTTCCCCGCGTGCTTCCATCTCCCTGGCGATGGCCGCGAAGGCCTACGCCTTCATCAAGCGCCGCGGCTATGTCATCCCGGAGGATGTCCGCGCCGTGTGCAACGAGGTGCTCCGTCACCGCATCGGCCTGACCTACGAGGCCGAGGCGGAGAACGTCACCACCGAGGAAATCATCGAAAAGATCATCAACGCCGTCATCGTCCCGTAAGCGTATGACACCCCAGGAGCTCCTCAAGCGCGTCCGCAAGATCGAGATCAAGACGAAGGCTCTCTCGCACCAGATCTTCGCCGGTGAATACCATTCGGCCTTCAAGGGCCGCGGCATGGCGTTCAGCGAGGTCCGCGAGTACCAGTACGGCGACGACGTGCGGAACATGGACTGGAACGTCACGGCCCGCATGAGCGCGCCGTACGTGAAGGTCTTCGAGGAAGAGCGCGAGCTCACGGTGGTCCTGCTGATCGACATCAGCCGGTCCGGCCTGTTCGGCACCACGCGGGAGACCAAGCGGGAACTGGTCGCGGAAATCGCCGCCACCCTGGCTTTCTCCGCGATGCTCAACAACGACAAGGTGGGCGCCCTGTTCTTCAGCGACACCGTGGAGAAGTTCATCCCGCCCAAGAAGGGCCGCAGCCACCTCCTCCACATCATCCGCGAGATCCTGGAATACACCCCCGAACACGACGGAACGGACATCGGCGAAGCGCTCCGCTATCTGACCAACGCCATCAAGCGCCGCTGTACTGCCTTTGTACTCAGCGACATGCTGGACGTGGACGCGTCCGGCGCCCCGCGCTACGAGGAGGCCCTTAAGGTGGCCGTGAACCGGCATGACATCTCCGTCATCCGGGTGTACGACCCCCGCGAACGGAGCATCCCCGACGTGGGCCTGGTCCATGTCAAGGACTCCGAGACCGGCCGCGCCGCGTGGGTGAACACCTCCTCCCGGAGCACCCGCGCCGCCTACGAGGAATGGTTCCGGACTGCCTCGGACGCCGCCGTGAAGCTGTTCAACCGCTACCAGGTGGACAGCGTGGACACTTCCACGGGGGAGGATTACGTCAAGAACCTGATATCCCTTTTCCATAAGCGATGAAAGGAAGGATATGCATACTCGCCTTGCTCCTGGGCGCCGTTTCGGCGTCGGCCCAGGATGCGTGGCGTGACACCACCGCGACGGATACCGGCGGACGGGTCATCCTCAAGGAAGGCTCGTTCATCCGCCCGGTCACGGAGCGGGATTCCATCCTGGTGGCCGACCGCCTGCTGTACGGCTTCGAACTGAACAACGTTCCCGACAGCACGGTCCTGGCCTTCCCGCAGGTGGCCAACCCCTTCATGCAGGACGTTCTTGCCCTGCCGATGTGGCAGGTGGACACCCTCAAGATCCAGAAGATCCGGGCCAACAACACCCGCCTCCTGAACATCCGGGCCTCGATTGCCATCCAGCCCTTCGAGGAAGGCACCTATGAACTGCCGCCCCTTTTCGTGCAGCGGATCCATTCCGACGGCACCGTGGACACCCTCCAGTTCGAAAGGCAGACCATCGAGGTCTTTTCGATGCCCGTGGACACCGCCACCTTCGTCCCGCATGACTTGCGCGGACAGGCCCGCTATCCGGTGACGGCCGCCGAGGTCGCGCCCTGGCTGCTGGGTTTCTGGCTGGTGGCGCTGCTGGTCATCGGCCTCGTGTCTTGGATTCTCAGCCGGAGGCGCAGTGCCGACGGCCCCGCCTTCCGGGAACCGGCCCACATTACCGCCCTCCGCAAGCTGGACAAGTGGCGCGGAGACAAGTTCTGGGCCCCCGACAAGCAGAAACAGTTCTATTCCGGCGTGACCGACGCCCTCCGGGAATACATCGTCGCCCGCTACGGCGTGGGCGCGATGGAGATGACCACGGCGGAGATCTTCGACGGTCTCCGCGGGACCGACATCCCGGCGGACCTGTACCAGGAGATGAAAGACCTCTTCGAGCGGGCGGACTTCGTGAAGTTCGCGAAGTACATCGCCACGCCCGAGGACAATGCGACCGTGCTCCCGCAGGCCGTCCGTTTCGTGACATCGACCTACCAGACGCAGGTGGAGGAAGAGACGGCCGATGCGTCCGAGGAGCCGGAGCCGCAGAAACCGGTCGCCCACGAGGAGAAAGACGAAGACTATATGCCCAAGTAAGCCATGTATTTCGAGTATCCATATCTCCTTTGGCTGCTGGTCCT
>JAEEGJ010015748.1_pt1 | contig 17548 bp, 23 predicted proteins | sample 8958761 | NCBI WGS metagenome assembly JAEEGJ01 (sample SAMN16246546, study PRJNA631951) | gut metagenome | biome: gut microbiome; feature: rumen; material: RS-attached | host: Bos | place: Iran: Karaj | collected 2018-10 | reverse complement strand
CGTTTCCTACTAAATCGGTAAAAAAACAGAAAAGGCTCGTTTCCCAACGAGCCTTTTCCGAAATAATTACTTAAAAAACTAAATTAATCAACCATAAACCTTAACCATTAAAATCTTTTTCTTTTGTGATGCAAAGATACAGTAATTCGTGCAAATAGATGTTCACTTAGCGTTTAATTATGTTTAAAATGCGTGAATTAACGGATTTTAAACACAATTTCACGGATTTCAAACATTTTTCGCCCTAAATCTTCACTTTTCTTATTAAAAAAGTTGGTATATCGAGAAAAATAACTATATTTGCACATCAATTAATAAACCGAAGATGAGCGATCGCGTACTATTAATCCTTCTGATCGTGGCAATTATTGCCATATTATTGTTCGCAGGACGTCGATTATACCTGCGAAGCCTCCAAGTGCGCCGACGCCTTCAAATGAGTTCCATCTTCACCAACATCACTCATGAGTTGCTCACGCCCCTTACCGTTATCTCAGCCTCCGTGGACAAGATGCGTGACGAAGAGCCCAGATTCGTTCATGACTACGACTTGATGCAGGTAAACATCCAACGTATGGTAAGGCTCCTGCAGCAGATCCTCGAAACCAATAAGTCTGAGGCCGGAGAACTGAGACTGCTGGTGTCACAGGGTGATGTCATGAAATACATTCATCAGACGGCCGAGTGTCTGGAGCCGCTGCTGGCAAGAAAGAACATGAAGTTCACCATCACCTGCCAGCCTGAGAGTATGATGGGATGGATAGATACTGACAAGCTCGACAAGATCATCTATAACTTGCTTTCCAATGCAGCCAAGTATACTAAGGAAAACGGAGAAGTGACTCTCAAGGCCATCACCAATAAGACCTATGACCATATCCGCATTGAGGTGAGCGATACTGGTGAAGGCATTCCACAGGAAAAGACAAAAAAACTGTTCAAGCGCTTCTACGACGGCGACTATCGCCAGTATCGTACCATTGGAACAGGCCTGGGACTGGCCCTCACCAAGGAATTGGTATATCTTCATGGGGGGACCATCGAATGCCAGAGCGTTGTTGGCAAAGGAACGACCTTCATCGTAGACCTGCCTATCAATAAGGAAGCATTCAGACCAGAACAGATTGATGAGAATCACCAGATCGACTTCAACATTCCCAAGAATACTATCATTGACTTCAAGGCGGCCATTCCTGATGTCAATGAAGAACCCGCCGATGCGAACGAGGCTGGACATGACACCTATAAACTACTCATTGTGGAAGACAACCTGGAATTACTGATGCTCATGCAGCAGCTTCTAAAGACCCATTATCGTGTTTACATTGCCCAAAATGGTGCTGAAGCACTGAAAGTCATCCGGCAGAAAGAGCTCGACCTCATCATCTCCGATATCATGATGCCTGAGATGGACGGCTACGAACTGACCCGGACCATCAAGGAAGATGCCACTCTGAATCATCTGCCCATCATCCTACTGACAGCTAAGACTCAGGAAGGAGAAGAGCAGGAGGCATTGATGTCGGGAGCCGACGAATTCCTGACAAAGCCTTTCCGTCTGAGCGACCTCAAGCTGCGTATCGACAACATGATTGAGAACCGCAAGCGCATGCAGACGGAATTCAGTCAACAGTCAGAGGAAGAGTCCCGCGAAAAGATGACCAAGGCTCCGTCACCCGACGAGATCTTCCTCAACCGTGCCTTTGAATTCATTCACGCCCATTTGGATGATGAAGAATATGACCGCGAGTCACTGGCAGCCGATATGGGCTGCAGCTCTTCCACCTTATATAATAAATTAAGGAACATCACCGGCATGAATGTCTCAGCCTTCATCCGTGATGTCCGTATGAAAGAGGCCAGGCATATAGCAGAGAAGAATCCGAATATCCGTGTCAGTGACCTGGCCTATAGTGTCGGATTCCACGATCCGCGCTATTTCTCCACCAGCTTCAAAAAACAATTTGGCATCCAACCCAAGGAATTTTTGGACAGTTTGCAACAAAAATAGAAAAAATATCAACCAATCTGTTATTTTCTTAATACATAATTCTTAATTCTTAATAATTCTCTGTACCTTTGCACACGGATATCACTAATCCCAAAATTTATCATTATGGCTAAACAGAAAAAATTCATCCTCCAAGAGAGCGAGATTCCGACACAGTGGTACAATATTCAGGCCGACATGCCCAACAAGCCCATGCCGCCGATTCATCCAGCTACCAAGCAGCCGTTAGGTGTCGACGACCTGGCACACATCTTCCCCCGTGAATGCTGTGTGCAGGAATTAGATACTGAACATGCGTGGATCGACATCCCTGAAGACGTGCTCGACAAGTACAAATATTACCGCAGCACGCCGCTGGTTCGTGCCTATGCTCTTGAAGAGGCCCTTGGCACACCTGCCCATATCTATTTCAAGAACGAGAGTACGAATCCGTTAGGCTCCCATAAGATCAACTCTGCCCTGCCCCAGTGCTACTATGCCAAGCAGGAAGGCACCACGAATGTCACCACCGAGACAGGTGCAGGCCAGTGGGGAGCTGCCCTCTCCTATGCCGCCAAGATCTACGGTCTCGACTGTGCCGTCTATCAGGTGAAGATCACCATGCAGCAGAAGCCTTACCGCTCCAGCATCATGCGTACCTTCGGAGCTGTCGTAGAGGGTTCTCCTTCGATGTCCACCCGTGCAGGTAAGGATATTCTGACGAAGGATCCCACCCACTCCGGCTCTTTGGGAACAGCCATCTCTGAGGCTGTAGAGCTCGCCACAACCACACCGAATTGTAAATACACCTTAGGTTCCGTGCTGAATCACGTAGGCCTGCATCAGACCATCATCGGTCTGGAAGCCGAGAAGCAGATGGCCATGGCTGGCGAATATCCCGATATGGTGATTGGCTGCTTTGGAGGCGGATCTAACTTTGGTGGTATCGCCTTCCCCTTCATGCGCCACAACCTGAAGGACGGAAAGAAGACGGAGTTCATCGCTGCCGAGCCCGACAGCTGCCCGAAACTGACACGCGGTCAGTTCCGCTACGACTTCGGTGATGAGGCAGGCTATACGCCACTGCTGCCGATGTACACGCTCGGCCATAACTTCAAGCCCTCCAACATCCACGCTGGCGGTCTGCGCTACCACGGTGCCGGAATGATTATCTCCCAATTGATTAAGGATGGTCTGATGAAGGGTGTTGACATCCCGCAGCTCGAGACCTTCGAGGCCGGTATGCTCTTTGCCCGCACAGAGGGCATCATCCCCGCTCCCGAAAGCTGTCATGCCATCGCAGCCACCATCCGCGAGGCCCAGAAGTGCAAGGAGACTGGCGAGGAGAAAGTCATCCTCTTCAACCTCTCCGGCCATGGTCTCATCGACATGCCGTCATACGAAGCCTTCATCAAGGGCGACCTCCAGAACTATACCGTCACCGACGAGATGATCGCCGCCAACCTCGCAGAACTCGACAAGCAATAACACTTCATGATGGACCAGATGTTCATCACTACACTATCATGAACAGGTGTGCCGATTGGCACACCTGTTTTGTTCTACCACAAGTATTCTTCGACGTAGCCGGCGAAGATGGGTTCAGCGTGCCAGCCGTAGTTGCGGAGGGTCTGGCGGACATAGCGCTCGACATCGGGAGTGAGGGGGCGGGTGCCGTTGTGGTACTCGTAGTAGCGTTTGCGGGAGTAGACATTGATGAGGTGGTTCTTAATGGCACGCTCCATACGGCCCGGCATGTCGTAATAGATGGTGGATAGTCCATTCGGCATGCGGATAGGTTCGTCCTTACTGAACTGAGGACAGTCCTCACGTTGCATCTGGGGATTCGCGAGATTGACACAGGTGGTGTATATCCTGTCTTGGGGTTTGTAACTGGCGAGGATGCTGTGGAGGCAATGCTCACGAAGCGGACATATCGTGCTGTAGCAAACTGCATAATTGTCAGCCTTCTCTGCGAAGATCTGCTCGCGGGTCTTAGGGGTCTTATCCTTCTTATCCATAATAGTTATTGTTTTCAGCGGCAAAGGTAATAATTCTGTTGTACATTTACAAATGAATCATATTAAAAAGAATTAAAACTCTATACATTTATACATTATATCAATAACATTTTATAAATCAAATATTTATATGATGTATATAGCTATATGTTATTATTTAGCTATACACAAATATGTGATATTATGACCAATATATATAAAGAATTTGATGTAATAATATAGTTATCAATAGGTTCCAAAGTAATTTAAATAATAGAAACAAATAGTTTATTGTATTGAAACAAATTGTTTCCGCTTTAAAAACAATTTGTTTCCGTTATAGGAATATATAATGAAACAATATCTCTTTAAGTTATTCAAGGCATCTGAATCAACCAAATATATGGCTTTATCAAGCGGGATAGCTTTAATAATGTATAAATGAATATAATATATTAGACTCATTACATCATATATTTATCTATTATTCAATGATTTACAAATAAAATGTATAAATGTATAGACAAATTAAAGATTTTGAATGAAAAAAGTTCTTATAGGATTTGGATATCCAGAGAAATATTTGTATCTTTGCAGTCAAATTGTATAAACACATTGAATATGGTCAAGGTAACAATCATCAAGAACTACCGCAATACGGTGACACTCAGACAGATGGAACTTTCAGAAGTTGTCCAGTCCATTCAGGATCAGGCTTACGAATCGCTGTGCAAACAACTTCGCGATGTCTATCCCTTAGCGGAGGTACGCCAGAAGTATGACACGATGGACGGCCTGCTCTACCTCTATACGAAGGACTTGCCAAAGGTGTGCTTCACATCGCTGATGGAGAACCGGAACAAGCAGCGGATCATGCGGAACTACAACGGACTGGTGCTGTTGGAAGTGAACAACCTCGCAGGATTCGATGAGGCTGAGGCCGTCAGAAAGGGAGCGGCTCAGATTCCGCATACCCTCCTGGCTTTCGTCGGAGCCAGTGGACGGAGTGTGAAGATTGTCTGTCGTGGGGAACTGTTCGATGGCGGTCTGCCCGAAGGTGACGAGGAAATCAGCCGCTTCCACACGAACCTTTATGAGAAAGCCCGCGTGGCCTATAACATGCAGCTTGGTGTGACCATCGAGAAACTGGAGCCGACGCTCGACAGAGACTGCTATGTGAGCTGCGATCCAGACCTCTTCTACAACCCTGCAGCCCAGTCATTCTATACCGACTGCGAAGATGTGGCGAAGGCCGTGCGACCCGTTACGCTCTATGCAGAAAAGCAAGACCGTCTGATGCCAGGCATCGACAACTATCATGCCATGCACCTCATCTATGAATACTGTCTCTCCAAGGCCTACGACGACACGGTGGGCATCAGTGAGGAAGAAGGCCGTACACACCTGATACTCACACGTTTGGCTGGCTATTGTCAGGAGTCTGGACTTTCGATGGCGGTGGCTCAGAGGCTGACATTGTTCAGTCTGACACTGGGCAAGGAGCCCGACGTAGTGAAGAAGGTGTTTGAGAATGCCTATCGGAAAGAGCATGAGAAGAAATACCGTCAGCGCAAGAACATCGTAAAGCCGATGAAGAATATCCCTGCTGAGACATTGCTGATGATGAAGGTGGACATGTTCCTCAACGCCAACTACGAACTGCGAAAGAACGTGATGCGCGGCGTGGCAGAATACAGGATGCGGACAGGCTACGGCTTCAGCTATCAGGATCTGACAGAAGAGGCCCGTAACTCCATCACTATGAAGGCGTTGTCGCAGGGTGTGAAGTGCTGGGACAAGGACATCAACCGCTACGTGAACTCCAACGACATCGAACTCTATGAGCCGATGACAGACTTTCTGGACCATCTGCCGAAGTGGGACGGCAAAGACCGTGTGGAGCCGCTCGCCCACCGTATCAAGACCGATTATGAGCAATGGCCTTACCTCTTCCATATCTGGATGCGCTCGATGGTGGCCATGTGGCGAGGCAAGGGACAGCTGACTGGCAACGCACTCGTACCTATTCTTATAGGAAGGCAGGGCTGCGGCAAGACCTCTTTCTGCCGAATCCTGCTGCCCAGAGACCAGCGCGATTACTATAACGACCGCATCAACTTCAAGAACGAGCACGACCTGAACCTCGGGCTGACATCCTTCGCGCTGATCAATCTCGATGAGTTCGACAAGATTACCCAGCGTCAGCAGATCGTGTTGAAATATCTGGTTTCGACCTCCGACCTGAAGTATCGCCCGCCCTACGGCAAGGCCTATTCGAGCCATCGCCGCTACGCCTCGTTCATCGGCACCACCAACGAGAGTACGCCGTTGACGGATCCCAGTGGCAGCCGCAGGTTTATCTGCGTCAACGTGGAGGGCGACATCGATTTTGAAACGCCGATAGACTATCCGCAGCTCTATGCGCAGTTGGAATACGAGGTGTCACAGCAACGGCTGCGCTACCACCTGACCCGCGACGAAGAGCATGCCCTGATGGAACACAACCTGCGTTACCAGCGGTTGAGCCAGCTCGGTGAACAGTTGCTTTCACTCTATGAGAAACCGTCAGGAACGCCAACGACGAATCCTGAAGGCGGCAAGTGGGTGACACTGAAAGAGATCTCCGCCCGTCTGAAAAAGGTCTTCAAGAGCGCCTACACCGAGGATGATGGCTCCTATATTAAAATAGGTAACTTCCTCAACCGTCCAGAATGCAAGTTCGAGAGCGACCGCAAGTCCTTCGGCATGGTCTATTGGGTCAAGGAGCGGTAAAGATCTATCGGATTGTCAACGAATTACAATCTTCCGTCTACAATGTCACGAGGCAAGAACCCTTTTACATCGTAGACAAGGCCGTTCTCATTGAGCATTGATTTGATGTCAATGTTCAGGAACTCCTTGTGGGCAACGGCCAATATGACAACATCGAACTTCTCATCCGCATGTAGCTCATTGACGATAGGAACCTTATACTCCTCCATCACATGCTTGGCGTTTGCCCAAGGATCATAAACGGTAATGTTCCTGGAATACTCATTCAACGCATTATAAATATCTACCACTTTGGTATTGCGGATGTCAGGGCAGTTTTCCTTGAAAGTCACTCCAAGAAGAAGTATTTTGGCATCCTTTACCAAGATTCCATTCTTGTTCATCAGTTTGATAACCTGCTCTGACACATACTCTCCCATCGTATCGTTCAGTCTGCGGGCAGTCATCATAATACGTGGCCAGACGCCATAGACCTGGGCTTTCTGGATAAGATAGTAAGGATCGACACTGATACAATGTCCACCGACGAGTCCAGGCGACAGCTTGATGAAGTTCCACTTCGATCCAGCAGCCTCAATGACGTCGTGCGTGTCAATACCCATGACATTGAAGATACGTGCCAACTCATTCATAAAGGCAAAACGGGGAAGAACGAGGAAGTACGAAAATGAGGATAACGCAAAATTGGGAGGATTGGTGAAGGAGTTAGGTTTCTAAATCGTAACCATGAAATCGTCTCTCGGATGGAACGAATAAGTCTTATGCTCGATTTGAGAGTATGCCAACGTTCCGTTTTGGCGAAGCGTTTGCAACGTTCTTGGGCTGATGTTCAGTATCTGGCACACATCCTGGCTGTCTAGCCACTCACCAAGTCGTTTGTCTGTGCCTCTATCTGCCATTGCCTTCATTTGTGAGACGAAGCTGTTGAAGCTCGTCAGCAGTTCCTCGTAGGTACTGCGCTCAAGAGATATTACTTCCATAGTCATTTTAGTTTTTGTGAATTTGCGAGCAAAGGTACACTGAAATATCCAAACGATACTGCGCTGAAAAATAGTTCTTGGTTTTTAACACAGATATGGAAATCCTTGTACTACAAACCTACTGTCCGATGAGCTTGCTCAACCTTGGTGTGCGGCAACTCCCATTGCGGCATTGGGGCCATAAGGGGGTAGTAGGCTACCCCTATTGTGGCATCAATCCGCATGGGTGGGATTAGGCTACACCCTTTTAAGGAACCAGTTGCAGCATTGGAAACAGAAAACTATGCGGAAATTACTCCAATATTGCAAAAAAACATTGAGGTCGGACATATTATGTCCGCACCTCCCCATATCTTTGCCCCCCAGAAACTTAAAATATAAGCAGATTATGACGTTAGATATTGTAACCAAAGGTATTCCCTACCTCCACATGGCTATTGTTGCAGCTATGGTGTTTGCAGGTGTCCCCAGAATCTTTTCACATACAGCATTGATTTGGGGAGCATGTGCTATTATGTCAATTCCTCTCACTGAGGAAGAATTTTACTTGGAAATCCCTGCCTTATGGCGATACAGACATCTGTTTGGCTTGGGAGTTTGCTTTATGATTTCACAGAGTGTTTAACTTAAAGAATAGTAATTATGAATAATGAAGAAATTAATGAATTAGTTGATAACATGTCTTTTGAAGAAAAGGACTACATGTACAAGAAGATAATAGAGTCAAACTTATTTGACGAGTTACGTAGAAAAGCCGCCTCTTGGTTAAAGATTCAGCATATTCCATATAAACTGATCCATACAGAGCAAGTGCCTTATACGCCACTCATGCGTAATTTCTTGTATACATTTGAGTTTTGCCGTCGTCGTTATGTAATCACAGATGATTTGGACTTCACTATTGCTGGCCATTACTTCGATAATGACAAATTCCTATTTCTCCTTCAACATCATTTCGGCATCAGAGTAAAACACGATGCAGCTTGGACTCCCAAAAGCATGAAAAAGCTGATGCTTCGTATTGAGGCAGAAACAAGACCAGAGTACAGAGAGATGCTGACCATCGAGATGGAGAACTACGATAAAATGACACAGGAACTCTTAGAACTCTTCATCTTCTGCAACCAACAGAAGAAGTTGCACTTTGACAGCAATCCTGCCTTCACAGATATAGATTATCGTGAGTTGAACCAGCATCTTTACAACGATTACCACATCTATCTCTCAGCAGCAGATCGTCGTACACTGAATACAGTAGGTAGAATGATCAATCACATCATCTACCGCCTGAAAGATGGCAATAGTAGTTTGTAACTGAAACAAAATGCAGTCCGTGATATGAAAAAAGTGCGTAAACGCTTTGCCATTTCAGAAATATTCCCTATCTTTGTTCCCGAAATCTTTGAGAAGACGAACGGTAACGCTCTTTTGACATTCTGCACGTCAGGCTCCGAAATAGGACCTACAAGATAATTTCAAAGAAGTACAGATATCAATAGTTATAATGAAAGAGATAAAATTATATAGCAAACTGGAAGATTTTACTGTTGAATACGAAATAAAACAGTTAGATCCTTCTACTACATTTGATGATCTAATCGCATTTATAGATGATTCTATTGCATCTGTAAAAGAACAGCAATTATCCGAAAGAGAGAAAATTGATTTATTGACAGCACATCTTTCTGAACTTGATTGCTCTGTATCTGTAGTTTCTGGAATCCTTTCGGGGCTAATAGATTCTGTGTTTGTTGGAGAATTCTCTTTAGACCGAGGGGCAGCATGGGGAAATGATAAGGTTAATAACTTTGTTAAGTGGGTGGCAAAGAAACAAGGTTATGAAGGAGATTCCTTGGCAGGCGCTGTAAACTATCTTGAAAAAAACAATAAGATTGCAGCCGACTTGGTGACAGACAAATTTGGAGGTGGTAATTTTCATCATCTAAATGATTTTAGTCATCATCCAACAATTGTTGGTCTATTCTTTTCGATGCTTACACAATTTACTGGATATGTCTACGGAACAAAAGCAAGTTCATTAGTTTCACATATCAGCCCTATGGGACAAGGTGCTTTTGTGGCTGTACCTGTTCCTGATGGTGAACTTATTGGAAAAGATATACCATCTAAAATTACCCTTGGCTTTACAAAATGGATTTTTCACATGGTCAGTGATATGGCAGGGTCAAGCGGTTCAATATATAAAGGAAAGTATGGAACAGGACTACCTGGCCCAATTGTTTCTCTACTTAAAGAAATTTCAAGTTTGCCAATTTTCCAAACTAAAGAAGGGACAAACAATTTCTCTAAATGGATCAGTACACTGTTTAACGGAACTTTATTCGCAGAACATGATGAGAATGGTAAAATTATCCCTGAGTCTGTCATCAAATTTGATTTAAGGGCAGAAATAGGTGTAGGTTATGAGATTGCACGTCAGACATTTCCTGTTGTGGTCAATGAATGTATTGTTCGTAGCTATTATTGCATTAGTCGTCTGGCATCAAATCTTAAAGGCTTACAAATGGAAAACTGGAGTGACTTTAAGCAATTATATAGTCTTCCTTGGCACAACATTTTGCCCCGGACAAAGAATAATAGAACTCTTACAAGGATGCTTACTATTGCCTGTGGAACGTTTACGGCTATTGATATAGCTGATGCTTCTATCAGATCCGCTATTTTGTCGGGGGCAAACCCTGCACAGTTTGCTAAACAATTTGTTCTACGTATTAATTTTGTTGGAATTGGAAGAATGGCTGTTGCATGCTATGTTGACGTCGAAATGGGGGTAGAACGATGGAAAGAAGCCAAAAAGCTAGAACAATTGATAAGTACAGAATTGGAATTAACAAGAGCAAAACTATATTATTGCCAAGGCCAGGAAAATATATATGAGATTGAGGCTACAAATGCAGTGAATGAATTAACCAAACTTGCAGAGAGTTCTACTCCTTATATGATGGAATCAATAGATTCAGTTTATGATGCTAATATGGGGATCTCTAGGTCCGTCGTTAGGTTACGCGATAAAGCCCCTGATGTTTTCGTAGAAATTAAAGAAGCACTAAAATAATATGGAACAACAAAACAGCAATCCTTCTACTGAGATATTATCAAAAGTAGAAGAACTAACAACTTACGCAAAAGCCAAAGGCGACTATCTTTTGGCAATCGAACAGGCAGAAAAAAAAGCAAAACGTGCATTAAAAACGGCTAAAGAAGCAGCTCGCGAGGAAACAGGTTGGTTAAACACAAATGCCGTTCAGCATTTACAATTAGCATGTATTGATATGAGCAATGCGCTTATTAGTCAATCAGAGTCTCAAAAGAAAGCTTTTGAGAACCAGAAGAAGATGGCTGGAGTCATTAGATACTTGTTTGCTATTAGTATTAACAATATGGCTTCTTATAGAAAAGTTATCAGTGACTTAAATGGTAAGATTAGCGAGTTGTCAAATTCTCCCGAAGACGAAAAGTTGAAAAAAGAATTGCTTTCAATTATAAACCAATTTAGGAGTCATGAAGATATCCTGTTGCATATTGAAAAACAAGATAAAAAAATCAATGATTTGGAAACTAGAATAAATAAACTTGAACACTTAAATATTTAATTATGGCCGTATTAGTAGATTTAGATTTGGAATTTCTTAAAGATGTTCCAAATGAGGGACTAAAAAAAATAGTTAATATCTTGGTATATGATCCTGAAGATGGCAAAAAAAGACGTTCGGAATCTATATCAGATACACAATTATTTGCGAACAATTATCCGAATAACTTGGGTGATATGGTCAATGAGATTATTCATGAAATACAGTTGTTTGGTGGTGAGTCTATAACTAACAAGGTTCGCGGGCACGGTGTAAAATATCGTGAAATTTTAACTGATATTTGTGATAAACTTGATATAAAATATTTGAAACAGGATTCTACTCCTGCTATTGAATTCGAATTTCTTAGACGTGTACTTTTTGATTCTTTAGTGAATTATAGTGAGGAATATATAGATGGTGTTTTATTTGATCTTGATGTCGAAATGCCCGAAGAATGTACTCTAGCAGAAAAAATTGATAAGATAAAAGAACTGGTTAATAATAGATCTACAAGGCTTAAAGTTTATCACAAACTTATTACCACAGGTTCAGCCAATGCAGATGGAGTTGCAGGAAAATTGATGGAGGAAGCTATAAAAGCAGGTGCTATAGGTGCTGGATTTATTCCAATAGTAAAACAAGGAGCAGGTCAAATACTAAAGAAATTTGCTGGAGCTATTCTTCCAGGAGTTCAAATTCTATTAGGATTATGGACTGCACGTGATTTATTAACGATGTGGACTGGACCTGCTTTCAGAGTGACTACGCCATGTGCCATTCTTATTTCCGTTTTGAGAGAAGAACAATTTCAAAAGCAATAGATGGGAAAAGGTTGCAGAGTGCAATATGTTTTGTTCCTGACGATTTTTAATTGTATGAATGATATCAACGTCAAAATGAGGATTATTGGTTATTACATGAGTGATGATCAATTTATGAGGACTGAGGCTGTTTTCCCTGAGAAAGCAGAAAAATTGGCCGAGCTTCTTCGGACTACCTTTGACACAATTCTTGAGAACAGGTATGTGGATGATGAGATGAGGGCCGTATTTATTGGCAATACAGTTTTCATTTTAAAAGGTGAGAATGGAAAACTTTATGGCTATTATCCCAAATATAATGTAGCAAGGTTGACCAATGTTCGCTATGTAAAGCCTGATGTTACCCCTATGCCTAATTCGTATAAACGTTGGTTTTATCCTGGTGAGCGGTTCCATTTATACAATACACAAATCAACAAGGAAGACGATGAAGATTAAAGCATTAAAGAAATTATTGCATAATATCTGTGATAGAGGGTATAAGGATTGGATCGTGTACTTCTGTGACGATGATGACGATGATTATACAGTAAACCATATTTATGTCGATAATGAAGGAGATATATGTTTAGAATCGACTGATATGGAAGAAGAAAATTATGATATGACTGCTGAGGATATTTTGAAAAAGATTAAGCGTTGTAATAATGATGAATATGTTTATTTTTTAGAAGAATACGATGGTAGTTCTACAGGATATGATATAGAATTCAATTGGTATATAGGTCATGATGATTATGGTAATGAAATATTAAATATTGATTGTTCTGAGATGGACGATGAAGACGATGATTATTATGACGAAGAAGACGGTTCCCTTCCTTCAACAATTGACTGTCCCAATTGCACAGGTAAAGCAAAATGGGATGGTGAGTTTTATCGTTGTAAAAGATGTGGCTTTTGTGGAGATTCTAGTTTTGGGTAACAATAAAAAACGGAATGTGTAGCCAATACTACAATTCATGAATTTTGCAAATCAATTTGTACAATGGGCATAAAAACAAGGTTCCATCAGAAAAATAGTTCGGAATATGCCATAAGGGTAATAACATACCGTAAGAAACGTAGATACTACTACAATTATATCTTGAAAAAAGTGGGAAAGGGAATAATAGATGTTATATGCAAATTCAATGGTTACTATTTGTTAAGTTTTCACGCTGACATTACTGATACGGAAAATCCGCTTGTAGAAGATGATATTAATGATGTAGATGATAACTTGATATGGATTATTGATACCGAACAACACTATTATGAAGTTGCACTAGATGTTATAAACAAACATATTTTACAATTGATAATTGTAGATCGTCATTTTATAAATTGGAGATGAATATGAATAATTTCTTAATTGATTACTGCAAATCTCGGCTGACTGATTCCAACTATAAGCCGGAATACAAGGAAATGACTAATGCTTCTTTTGCAAAATTCATTGTGGATGTGGCAGAATGCGTCGATGATATTAGAGAGTGTGATTTACTCCCTTTTGGCACGACAAACTACGAATATGTGTATTAATAGAATATGAAACAAAGATACATCCAAGAATGCACAAACTGCGGTAATGTAGTAGTTGGCAAAGAGAAGCGAGGAATTATCAGGGATGCCTTGCATGGAGGACCTGGGACTGCTGTGGAGTTTATTCCTGTTGGTGGAAAACTGATCTGGAAGGCTTCGAAAGAAATCGTTTTGCGTCTCTTGCGAACCGATATGGAGAAGTGGGGTGATGAACTGGAGAAGTGGATTTACAAGGATATCCAGGTTGAATACGAATGCCCCAAGTGTGGTAAGACCTGGACCGAGACGCATCCGCTGAGTGAATCAGATTATAAGCAGATGATAGCCGACTATGTTTCAAAGGTGAAAGACTTGGCTACGCTGAACAAGTCTGAAAACAAGAAGCAGAATATAAGCAAACGTGTGATGGTAATGGACCATCAGGAATCAATCGGAATGAGCATGAGGTTACAAATACCGTACAAGGAACTTGAGGCATTCTTGATGAAGAAGTACAACCAGCAGGTTAAGCTGGGGTTTGTCGATGAGAAAACTTTGAGTGTCGCTAAGAAGGTTGTGATCAAGGATGCGACTATCAATATTTCTGTTGATCAGGTAGCAGAAAATGATATTTCGTTGTCTTATCAGGCGGGTTTCGGCATCGAGTGGATTATCAAGGGGGCGCTGATGTGGTTTAAGGAAACTATCAAGGACTTTGTAGAGGAACTGGAGGACAACAAACTGCGGATTCACTTAGACAAGATTGACCAAATAGGCGGCATGCTGGATAAAATAGAGATTTTAGATATCACCTTCGACGAAGTGAATGCAAATGTGGCATTTAAAGTGGGATAATTGATAAAAAACTCCTGAATTATTTGGAAGGTATTGATATCTTTCCTATCTTTGCAGCGACAATAATAAAAAACTACAATATGAGTATCGACACATATAAATTGACAAGTATGGAAGAGCCTACCGACGAGGTTCTGTCGCAACTGATGCGTGAGGCTGCCCAAGATGCCCAAAAAGCAAACGAACAGGCTACACAACGATATTTTGAAGAACTCAGGCAGGCTGCTGCAGCCATTTAGACTATGCAACAAACTCCTCATCGTCCTGTACTTATCGTGATAGCAGGCCCAAATGGGTCTGGTAAGACTACTATCACTTCCAAAATCCTTCGACATGAGTGGCTGGAGGATGCTGTATATGTGAATCCAGACCAAGTGGCCCAAGACAAGTATGGTGATTGGAACTCTATCGAGGCTGTGACGAAAGCTGCAAATTACTGTGAAGAACTGCGCGAAGAGTGTTTGCGTCATAAACAAAGTCTGATTTTTGAAACCGTGTTGTCTTCTGAAGGCAAGGTGGATTTTATACGTCGAGCAAAGGAAGCTGGCTACTTTATCAGGGTCTTCTTTGTCTCTACAAATCATCCTTCGATCAACTCTTCTCGTATCGCTAAACGCGTGATGCAGGGTGGACACGACGTTCCAATTCCCAAGATCATCTCCCGTTACCAGAAATCGATTCTTAATTGCAAACGAGTAGCCGCTTTAGCCGATCGAATGTATGTTTATGATAACTCTATCGACGATGCAGAAGCATGTATATTGTTCCGAATGACCGATGGACAACTCGTCAAACGATATACTGATATTATCCCCATTTGGGCTCAAACGCTCTTAGATTAACGAGGCATTTTTTCTGTTAATATTTCTTGAAGGCGGACACAATTTGTCCGCCTCACTTTTTATCTTTGCAGCCGATAAGTAAGAAGTGTGGCTATGGAGCAGAAGATTGAGTATGCAAAGTATCTGGGTGTTAAGGTGTTATGGTGGATGTATAACAAGTGATGAAGATATGAAACTACAAGAGTTGTTAAGGAAATGCGACTTCGACAGGATGTTTGAGTACATCGTCAAGTTTGATCCCAAATCGGAGGGAAGCAGGTTCGCCTATCTGGTTGCATACGAACTGCTGTGCGATATGGAGGCAGAAGAGGGCAAAGAATATGACATCGTACCTAATCCATACGCAAAGGAGTCAGAAGGGCCGGCATCGGAAATAACCGTCTGGTGCTCTGACTTGGAGGGCTGCAACTGGCAGAAGGCGTTAGGGGCTGAGATGAACTTTTGCCCTGAGGCAGAGCTGGTGCCGTTGGATATGATTTCCGGCATCTGCCTTTGGCATATCACGTTCTATGGTTTTAATCCTGACGAAGAGGAGGAAACTTTCAACAATATGGGAGAAGAGGAATCTTCAGAGGATGGCCCTGCTTATATGGTAGATATATTAAGCGAGGAAACCAGAGCCTTGCGGCCTGATCTCGTGAAACTGGGACATAAGGAATACGAAAAGCAGTTTCGGATTTATAGGAAGGCGTATATGAAGGAACTGACGGCTTTCGCTGAGCAAGGAGATAAGTATGGGCAATTCTTCTTGGCAGAAGAATACAGAAGGGGTGTACATAAAAGATTTATCAACTTGAAGAAGGCTTTTCCTCTTTATCTGGCTTCTGCTGAGCAAGGGCTGTATAGGGCGCAGGTGATGTTGGCTTTCTGCTATGAGTATGGTCTTGGGACGGAAGTCGACTTGGATAAGGCAAGGGCAATGTTCAAGCAGGCAGGACAATCCGAAAAAGGTCATGGTAAGCCAGAGGAACATCTGGCCATGCTTGAGGTGAACGAGGAGAATTTCCCTGAGGCTCTGCGTTGTTTTAAGGAGGCTCAGAGGAAGGGTAATCGTACTGTAAAATCGTATATCTGGTATTTGGAAAGAAAATATAGCAAAAAAGTATGTTGATAGCCTTTGGCAGAGGAAAAAGATATGTGAAATGTACAGAGTGCGGAGAATTATTTTGGGTACTGGCAGAATCCAAGATGGACTATTTATTTGACCAAACTCTCTGCTGTCCGAATTGTGGAAGTGACAAGGTTCGACTTACATCGATTTTTATTAAGACTGATCATGAAGTCTGGGATCAAATAACTAAAGAATAAAGCGGAGTTATGTGTTGTTTAGTGTTTGTTGATTTGATCTGCCCCAAATGTGGTAGTCCAGTTGTATGGTGTAATGGTGGTGATGTAATTTACGACTATTCATCACAGCATAAGGCAACTTGTCCTTCATGTGGTTATGAAGATTGGGCATCCAAATTCCCCAGAGATAACGGACAAAATGTAAGTTTCGCAACGGAACAAGAAGAAAAAAGGTATCAGGAGATAAAGAATTTTAATAAGGGGTTAGAAGAGTTGTTGAGAAGTCTTGAGGATAATAAAGAAACTGGGAAACCTAAAAGAAAAAACTATCTCAAAAGACTAATAGACCGTATTTGGGGGAGAGAAAATCCTTGTGATTCACATAGTCCAGACACCACCGTTTTAGTAAAAAGCGATCATAAATATTAAAAAAACTCCCCAAATATTTGGAATGTATTGTTTTTTTTTCTTATCTTTGCAGCAGAAAACAACAGGGCTTCAGAATACCGCGTCGGATTGCAGATCCGGAGGGAAGAGTTCAGAGGTCCTGTTTATTTCACACAGCAGGGTTCCTGAATACCGCGCCGGATTGCAGTTCCGGAGGAAAGGGTTCAGGAATCCTTTTTTTCTTTGCCTCAGACACATTTTGTCTTACCTGAGCCATATCTTTGCACCATAATATAGTGATTATGAATGATAATTGGATAACTACTGGAGATGGGGATTCGTATTCTGAATTTTGTGGATTGATTTACCTGAAGGAAGATGATATGCCCCATTGGCAGGAGATAGTGTTGGAAAAGATAAGGTCTGTCAAAGATCAGAAAGTGATGGAATATGTAAAGAGGAAGCCCTATATCACAATTGGGGCTTTATTCTTTCGTGGATGGGGGATAACCCAG
>JAEEGJ010015745.1_pt1 | contig 17552 bp, 14 predicted proteins | sample 8958761 | NCBI WGS metagenome assembly JAEEGJ01 (sample SAMN16246546, study PRJNA631951) | gut metagenome | biome: gut microbiome; feature: rumen; material: RS-attached | host: Bos | place: Iran: Karaj | collected 2018-10 | reverse complement strand
CTGCAGTACTTCAGCAGACTTCGTCTAAACTGGATTTGTTCTTGCAAAATGTCAAGACTTTTCTTGGACGTGTATCTCCAAGAATTACCCTTAGTCCAGACCCTACAGCGGATTATTCTGTTTCGTTAGGGATTACGCCAAAGGAATATGCTCCCGAACAGATTTTGCAGTTGGCTGAAATTATTGCCCAAAAACAAGAAAAGCATATTGTTGTTTGTATAGATGAATTCCAACAAATAGGTGAGTTTCCTGAGTCCGTGACAGTCCAAAAAAGACTTCGCAGTGTATGGCAGTTACAGCAAAATGTATCTTACTGCTTATTTGGTAGTAAAAAACATTTAATGACCAACATCTTTCAGAATAAAAGCATGCCTTTTTTCCAGTTTGGCGATGCTATCTATCTTGGCGTAATTCCAGTAAAGAAATGGGTGCCGTTTATATGTAAAAAGTTTAAACAGCAAGGGCTTGTTATTAATGAAGAATTAGCAGCCCGTATATGTAATGAAGTGGATGGATATTCCTCTTATGTACAGCAACTGGCGTGGCTTGTGATGCTAAAAACAGAAAAGGAAGTAACTTCCAAAATTGTGGATAACGCTGTTACGGAACTTGTTTCTCAAAATGCAGCTTTGTTTATGCAACAGACGGAGGGATTGACGAGCTATCAGATGAATATGCTTCGAGCTCTTGCCAGCGGAGTTCATGAAGAATTTACATCAAAGAATATTATGGATGAATTTCGCTTGGGAACAAAATCAAACATTGCTAAAATAAAGAAAATTCTTATCGACCGTGATTTGGTTGAAATGCGGGAATCGGGTTTGTTTATCAGTGATCCTGTATTCCAAATGTGGTTTAGGAAATTCTGCTTGTAATTTTTTGTATCTTGTTCCCGAAAGGGAACTAAAATGATTTGTCCGAAGTGCGGTGAAAAGTTCAATTATTACGAGCCTTGCTGTCCGTGGTGCAGGGCTCCGAAACCGGTTGAGGAACGGAATCCGGCTGAAGATATTTCATCCAAAGATGAGTATCGGGAAAAAGAGGACGGCAGCGATGTGATTGATCCTTCGCAGAGTACGGGCTTTTCAATCTTTGTTTCGGTGTTTTATGTGGGGACTTTGTTCTTTGGGCTTTTTGGATTAACATTCTTGATTTACGTTCTAGCTGTCATTTTTTTATGCGGTTGATTATACTTTCTTTATTTGTAATGATGCTTTCGGGCTGTGCTTATGTTACGATGTCGTTGACTGTAGGCACGTCAGCGACGATGCTTGTCGGCGGTGTAATGGGGGCGAGAAAAATTCAAAAGACTCAGGATTCGCTAAAACAAGTTGTTGCAGATTCCTTGAAAAAGGAATATCCTGCAATTTCATCGGATTCGCTTTCGGCAATGGCAGAGAATGTTATTGTGTCGAGAAAGATTCAAAAGACGCAGGATTCGATAAAACATATGCAGGATTCGCTAAGGCAAGCTGTAACAGATTCTTTGAAAATAAATTATCCCACAGTTTCATCGGATTCTCTTTCGGTAATGGTTGAGAAAACGATTTTGGAGAAAAATGAGCAGAAAAAAGAGGATTCTCTTGATAATCTTATGGGATTTTTTCTTGGCTTAGCGGGAGTTGTCGCAGTTGTAGTACTGTTCGTATTGCCGTTTGGAGCAAGTCCCGGACTGGGAGATTGAAATTCTAGAACACGATGCGTGCGTCTAGCGAGAACGCCCATTGAGGATCCTTTGAAGACGCTGGCAAAATAAAGAGTAAGTCAATGCCGAAGTGCTTACCAAAATCATAGTTCATTCCGATAGGAACTTGAAATTGCTGTGATTCGTCATCGCTTATTCCTTTTATGGCTAAACCTGTAAGGAAATGCACGTTGTTTCCACCAAAATAAAACATGAGCGGTAAATACATATAATCATCGCCACTGAACGAGACCCATCTTAGGTCCGTCGTCATGTAAATTCGGTTTTCGCTGCCGAAACGGAATTTTAAACCTAGACCCGCTGTAAGGTAGCCCCCGTGCAAGAAAAAGGCCACTCTTCGCCAATTCGTTTTTTTCGCTTCGGAATTTGACGAAGGCGAATTTTCTGTTGCGTTATTCTCTATCGCATTAGGCTTTTCAATCGTGTTAAATGTTGCATTCGTCTTTGAGGCGGTGTTTGGAGCGGGGGCTGCATTAGAAGACGGGGTTACAGCATTGCTTGCCAAGTCGTTCTTGATGCTGCGGAAAAATTCGGGCGACTTCTGTATGATGTGCGTGAGCAAGGTGCTCTGGTTGGGGCCAAGTCCATTAAAGCTTGCGATGAGCTTGTTCCCTGCGGTCTCGTAGAGTTCTGCAGAAAGCGTCAGTGAACCGTTGAAACTGCTGACTCGTGCTTGGCAGACGTAGTCGGCGGCAATGTTTTTGCCGGTTTCAGCAAGGCAGCTCCCTTCGCAGTCTTCGATGGATTTTCCCGGCGGAAGCATTGCAGTTATGTTTTCGCGGGTCATGATGGTGAAGTTTTGCGATGCGGGGAGTTCCTTTACGGCTTGCTCGCGAAGTACGTTTGTAAGGTATTGGCGGTCGGCTAGTGAAACCTTGTCTTTTACAAGCGGGTCTGCTACAGTTTCAAGGACTGCGACGAATGCCGCTTGCGATGATACGGCAAGTGTTAGCAAAAGACAAATGCTAATTTTGATAACTCTCATGCTAGAAAGATAAACTACAAAAATAAAAAGTCATAAATGTATTTCAAAAAAAAATGCCCCGACGTTAGGGCCGGGACAGGGAATTTTTTTGCATGATTGGTAGAGCTTCTAGAACACAAAGCGGAAATCGAACGTCCACGCATTGTTGGGGCCTGCAAAATACAGGGCGTCCATGCCAAAATGTCTGCCAATATCGCAGTTCAATCCTATTGGAATATTGATGTCACTTGAGCTAACGCCATTATCAGATGTCATTGATATTGATGAGCCTGTAATAAAATGTACATAGTTTCCACCCAAATAAATCATCATGGGGAAAAGAATGCGATTTATATTATCGTAAGATAACCATCTTGTATCTAAGGTCATGTAAACGCCGTTTTCTTGGCTAAAGCGGATTTTTAAACCCAAACCGGCATTTTTTATACCCCCGTGTAAAAAGAACCCTACTCGACGCCATCTTATTCCGGTATTATTTGACTTTGTTGAAGTTTGCTGATTTTGCTGCGCTGTTGGTGAATATGCCACATAATATGCTGGCGACGAATAAGAAACATATTCATACCCTGCTTGAGGTTTTGCGTTTGTTGGGGCAGACGGTCTTTGAGCGACGTTGAATCCTGCGGAGTTGTTGATCGCGCTGGGAGTTTTGTTGTTGGATTTGTTGACGGCAACCTCGTTGTCTTTTATGCTGCGGAAGAATGCAGGAGATTTTTGTATGATGAGATTGAGCAAGCCGTTCAGGTTGGTTCCTAGTCCATTGAAACTAGCGATAAGCTTATTCCCTGCGGTTTCATAGAGTTCTGCCGAGAGCGTAAGATTGCCATTGAAACTGCTTACTCGTGCTTGGCAGATGTAGTCTGCGGCTATGTTTTTTCCAGTTTCGACGATGCAACTGCCTTCGCAATCTTCGATAGACTTGTCCGGCGGAAGCATTGCTGTTATATTTTCACGTGTCATGATGGTGAAATTATTCGATGCCGGTAGTTCTTTTACCGCCTGTTCACGCAAAACATTCGTGAGGTACTGGCGGTCGGATAGGGATACCTTGTTTTTTACGCCAGGGTCAGTTCCTGTTTCGAGGACAGCAACGAAAGCGGCTTGCAGCGATACAGAAAGAGCCAACAAAAGAAAAGTCGTAATTTTAAAAAACTTCATGCCCAAAAAATAACTTATTATTTAAATTTTTGTTAAAATAAAAAAGGATTTGTTATGGAAAAAGTTTATCGTTCTGGAATTGGTTTTGATGTTCACAAGCTTGTAGAAGGTCGCAAGTGCATTATCGGTGGTGTGGATATCCCGTACGAAAAGGGTTTGCTTGGCCACAGCGATGCAGACGTGCTCTTGCATGCGATTAGTGATGCGTTGCTCGGGGCTGCGGGTCTCGGCGACATCGGCACGTACTTCCCAGATACGGATCCGGCGTTCAAGGGTGCTGACAGCTTGGAACTCTTGCGCAAGGTGGGCGAAGAAGTCAGACGAGCTGGTTATGAAATCGTGAACATCGACAGCATCGTGATGTGCGAACGCCCGAAGGTGAACCCGCACAAGGATCAGATGAAGGCGAACATCGCCCGCGTGTTAGGCCTCGACGTGAAGCAGATTGGCATCAAGGGAACGACAACTGAAAAGCTCGGTTTCACCGGTCGTGGCGAAGGCATTGCAAGCCAAGCGATTGCGATGGTGCGCAGCTGTGAGCCTTGAGCGCGCTTCGCTCCGGGCAATGGGCACGCTTCGCATTGTCACCCCGGCCTTGTGCCGGGGCCGGCTTACACGGTTCTAATCGCAGACACGGCACCAATCGCATTTCACTGCCTACTTCCTACTGCCTACTTCCACACTTCCTAACCACTAACCACCAACCACTAACTATATTATTGCATAAAGCAATGAGGAGGGTTTATGTCGAAAAAAATCTTTGCTACAGTAGCCCTGTTGGTGGCTGTATTTGTCCAATTCTCTTTAGCAGCGTGGGATGGTTCAAGAAAAATCCCTAAGACGGTCACGCAAAACGATACTGTCTTTTACGAGATTACTTCGCCCGAAGAACTTGTCGGTTTTTTAGTCGATCTCAGCGCAGAGAAAAAAATAGATGCGATCAATGCAATACTTTCCAATGATATCGTGTTCGGAGCTGATACATCCAAAGTAATGGATACAGTGTTGGATATTAAGAATCGATTATATTGGTTGGATGTGTTTGATGGCCGTGGGCATACCATTTATGGATATCATGCCGTTCATCCGTTGTTCAATAGTATTTCGAGTTGGAGCAGGGTGACGAACCTCAATATTGCGAACAGCGCTTTTGGCAATGACACTGTTCAAATAGCGGCTGCCATTGCTGAGCACAATTACGGGTTTATCGACAATGTTCACCTTTACAATACAAGAGTTCGTGCTGTTAATTTCGCAGGCGGCATTGTTGCGGAGGCTTCTTTGAGTGCGAACGAATATAGCGCTTATATACTCAATTGCAGCGTGAATGGAGGCCGTATTGAAGGGTCGAAGGAGGTTGGGGGCATCGTCGCTAATGCATCCATACCGATCATGGGCTGTAGCAATTCGGCGACGGTCCGCTATGTGCATTTGACGCGAGCGGGCAAGAGTGCTGATTTATCCGTTTATGTGGGCGGCATCGTTGGCTTTTACGGAGGATCGGTAAGAGGGACGAATATAATCAATTGCGCCAATTACGGAAGTATAGAGTTGCAAGAGTATGTGAGGTCGTCGTATATAGGGGGCATTGTCGGTTCTGGAACCGGATCGCTTGAGAATGTTTTGAACGAAGGAAATATTTGGGTGAGCGTGCATGCGGAAAAAGCGACAGATAGCGCGTATGCATTTGTCGGTGGAATTGCTGGCTCACAGTCGGGGGCGAGTTCCTTTTTCCCTGAAATACGCGATTTGTTGAATAGGGGGGAGATTACCGCCTCTATGGATCAGAAGCTCGCTTTCGGTAAAATGGATGTGGGCGGTGTCATGGGAACGACTGAATTTATTGGAATTTCCAATACTTTGAATGGGGGGCCGGTCCATGTTACGGGTCTTGCGACAATCCAGGAACTTTATGTGGGCGGTGTTGTTGGCTTTGCGGATTACCAGGCTTTGAATTATCCTTTTGCGAAGCTAAAAAATCGTGGCGACATTTATGCCAAGAGCTCGCACGATGTCTATGTAGGCGGTGTTGTCGGCTGGCTTGCGAATAAGTCAAATTCGGACTTGAGCTTGAGCCAGTCGTTTAACTACGGCAGTGTGACGGGGCTTGTTTCCGATTCGTCTTCTAATGCCGAAACTCTTGCCGTGGGCGGTATTGCAGGCGGCGTGTCTAACGTCGGCATTCGCGATGTCTATAACCGCGGCAATCTTTTGGCGAAAGGCGAACGTGTCGCTGATTCCAGTTATGTAGGCGGTATTGTGGGGTACTCTACTCAAGGGGGTTCCCGTATTGAAAATGCTTATAACGCGCCTCTCGAAGCTTTTGGCAGTGGTGCCGTGGGTGGCATTGTCGGCAACTTGCACGATGGCGGAGTTCCTGCTAACGTTTATTTTGACGGTTCGCTTTTAGATGCCAATGGCTTTGGAAAGAGCTATATCGATGGCGCGGAATGTTCGAATTGCAAAAAGGGCAAGGCGTTTATGCAGGGCAACGAGTTGCTTTCTGCTTTGAATACGGAAAACGGCACGGTCGGTGATCGCCATCTTTGGGTGAACCGTGGAGACTACCCCGTACTTTCTTTTGATAGCTTGTATAAAAATGATTCCATTTTCTTTGATTATGACCGGATTGATGTACCACCGTTTATATCCGGGTGGGATTCTATGACTTATACGATTTATACGCCTAAGCAACTGGAATTTGTATTGGAAATGGCTGGCTTTTTTTACAGTGATAAAAAAATAAAAATCGAGCTAGCAAATGATATTGTTATGGGGGTGGATTCTATGCATCTCTCTAAACGCAAGCTGGCTACAGATATGTCGTTTTGTGCACGGTTCAATTTTGAAGGCAACGGACACACGATATACGGGCTTAATATGGACAGGGCTATGTTTAAATGCTTTATCAGTCCATGTGTTTTCCAAAATGTGACGATTGCGAATAGCCGTTTTGAAAATGATAAGGGCTTGTCTGCTGCTGCAGTCGTGCTTGAAAATGAGGGAACTGTAAGGAATGTGGTCGTCCGCAACAGCTTTGTGCGTGGGGGAGATGTCGTAGGCGGTGTCGTCGCTAACAATATCCACAACGTGCTGAATGTCAAAAATGAAAATACTGCTGTTTATTCGACAAATTATGCCGGCGGCATTGCGGGTGTGCAAAAAGCGTTTATTGAAAATGCCCAAAATTCCGGAAAGGTGTCCGGTCGTGTGGCTGGTGGCATCGTCGGGTATTCGCATGTTTTAAATGGGAGAGTTTCAAAGGCTTCGAATACGGGGACGGTTCTTGGTTCAGGCAAGGATTCTGTTCTCGTTGGCGGCATTGGCGGCTTTCTTTCTCGATTTAATTCTACGGATTTGTTGAATACGGGGCTGGTCGAAGCTACGGCTGAATCGGGAACCGTTTTTGCAGGCGGCCTTGTGGGATTGGCTGATTCTGCTGAGCATGCTTATGAGTTGCGGAATTGGGGCCGTGTGCATGTAAACGGAGGGACGGATGCATACGCTGGTGGCCTTGTGGGTAAGATCGGTGCAAAGCTTGGCAGTTTTTTTTATGGACCGTCTATTTATTTTTACAAAGCGTTCAATTATGGCCCCGTGGTTGTCAAGTCTGTCAAGAATAATGCGTATGCGGGCGGCATTGCTGGGCATGCTTCTTATATAGTGTTCCAAGACAATTACAATAGGGGCATTGTGATGAATGAAGGAAATGCATCGAATAAATGCACTGGCGGATTTGTTTCGTGGACGGAAGGCACTTATATGCTTAAGGCATACAGCTTTGCAGATACTTTGACGGGCAATAACGTCGGTTCCTTTACTTGCGAAATGCAAGAATTCAATAAGTTAGACAGTTGTTATGTCAGCAAGAATTTGGAGTCTTTGCCATCGGTCGCGAAACGTCCGAGCGTAGATACTTCGAATGTCGTGCACGATTGCGAAGCAAAAACTTTTGAAGAAATGAAGGTTGTGCCGCTGCCTTTCTTGGATTCCGATTTTTGGGTTTATGGAAATTGCTTGCCTCGATTTGAATTTGATACGACATCGACTTGTGCCGCTAATTCCGTGAAGGATTTCGTTGATACGAGCTTTGTCGATCGCGTGGGCTATAAAGAGGATATCGTGTATGCGGATTCTACGGATAATCCGGGTGACAGAACCACCTTGGCGAAAAATCTCATTGCACCATTGATGCAAGTGGAGGTCTCTGCGCGGAATGTGACTGTCTTGAACGTTCCAGGCCATCTTCCGGTGTATGCTTTCGATATGCAAGGCCGCCTGGTGGCTTCGGTCCACTCCCACGGCTCGTCGGCGAATTTAGCGGTTCCGAGGGCGGGACGTTATCTGATCCGTTGCGGTCAACAGGCAAGGCTTGTGACCGTACGTCGCTAATCGATAACATCGTTGTCCTCTGTTCAACGAGACTGAGAATCTATTGGTTTTAGCCTACAAAAGTGGTTATGCATTTTCTATATTTGGCGGTAGTTGGAACAGGAAACAATTCACCGCCATGAGCCCGAACTAGCTGAAAGGCAGCGACGATGATCCGGTAGTGGTGTTTTATAGGAACGTCCTATGACTCTTATGATTCTCAAGATGCTCGGTTGCCTCGCTCTCCTCATGTTTGGCATGAAGACGATGAGTGAAGGCTTGCAAAAACTTACTGGTGGACATCTCCGTACGGTTCTTGGTACGATGACCAAGCATAGGCTTGGCGGACTTATTACAGGAACTGCCGTTACTGCCGCTGTGCAGTCTTCGACTGCGACTACCGTCATGACAGTTAGTTTTGTGAATGCTGGCTTGCTTACTCTTAAGCAAGCCATTCCTGTTATTATGGGCGCAAATATCGGTACGACGGCAACGGCGTGGCTTATGTCGATCTTCGGATTCCAGTTCAACATGAGTAGTGTGGTGTGGCCCTTCTTTGCGCTTGGCATTGTGCTTACTTACATCCGCAAGAATAGCGTGAAAAGCTTCGGCGAATTCGTGTTCGGCTTCTCGTTTATGTTCCTCGGGCTCACGACGCTCCGTGAAAATGCGGTGGCGATGGACCTCTCGCACAACCAGACGATAATTGATTTCTTTGCCTCGACGGGCGGCTACGGCATCTGGAGCACGCTTTTGTTCTTACTTCTGGGCGGTATCCTTACGATGTGTGTGCAGTCTTCGGCGGCCATCATGGCGATTACGCTTATCCTCTGCTCTAGCGGTGTGCTCCCGATTTACCAGGGCATTGCGCTTGTGATGGGCGAAAACATCGGTACGACGGTGACCTCGAACTTGGCGGCGCTTTCGGCAAGTACGCAGGCAAGGCGCGCGGCTTTGGCTCACATGCTCTTCAACGTGTTCGGTGTGGTGTGGGTGCTGATTTTGTTCCACCCGTTCGTGAACATGGTTTGCCATTTTGTTGGTTTTGACCCGACGTTTGTTCCGAAGACGCAAGAAGAAATTGCCCATGCAAGCATTCGCGTGACATACGCCCTTTCCGGGTTCCATACCGCATTCAACCTTTGCAATGTGCTACTCCTTATCTGGTTCATCAAGCCGATGGAAAGCCTCATCTGCAAGATTATCAAGGAAAAGGAAGACGGCGAAGATTTCCGCATCAAATTTATTCGTGGTGGCCTCATGAGCACGGCGGAACTTTCTCTGTTCGAGGCTCGCAAGGAAATCAACCTCTATGCGGAACGCACTCTCAAAATGTTCCGATTTGTGCCAGAACTCCTCCGAATGAAGGATGAAAATGAATTTTCGAAACTGTTTGAACGCATTGAGAAGTATGAGCGGATAAGCGACAGTTTGGAAATTGAAATTGGCGGGTATTTGAATAAGGTCAGTGAAGGCCACTTGAGCCCGGAAAGTAAGACCTCGCTGCAATGCATGCTCAGGGAAATTTCTGAAATTGAGAGTATTGGCGATGCCTGCTGCAACATGGCTCACGTACTCAAACGCAAATTTAAGCTCGGTGAAGACTTTACCGAGGAACAGTACAAACGCATCGATTCCATGATAAAACTTTGCGATCAGGCTATGGAACAGATGCTCAACGTTATCGAAGACAAACCGCAAACGAAGGCATCTCTGACGCTGAAAATGGAATACGAAATCAATGATTATCGCAAGATGCTCAAGGAACAGAATATCAACGATATCAATGCGCAGCGCTACAGTTACCAGTTGGGCGTGCATTACATGGATATGGTGAACGACTGCGAAAAGCTTGGCGACTACGTCGTGAATGTCGTCGAAGCGCATGTGAACAGAAGGCTTTCTGTTGTGTAGAATGCTTTCTTAATAAACAGCCTTAAGCCAGTTCTAAGAGGTTTGAGGTCGGGCTTCGCCCTTTGAGGTGTGGGGCCAGACTGCCGAAGCTCGCTTTGTGCATAAAAAGCGGACCGTCGAGGTTCGCTTTTTTGTTCCGCTTTTTTACACCTGCCCTCGACTGCCGTTGATAATCCATTGGCAGAGAGCGGTAATGCCGTCGTAGTCGGGGAGGGTCTGGATGAAATTCTTGGACTTGCTGCGTTCAATGAAGTTCCGCCAGACCATTTCGTTTTTGCCGTCAAGCCCCAGGTGTTCTTCGATGGCACCGCGGGTCCATACCCAAATTCCTTGCTTGCAGAGTTTGTCGTGGATGTTCTTGATGGGTTCCTTCGCTTCGGGCATGGCGGCCATCATGGCGTACGCTTTCGATGCGGGAATGTTGCTGTGCTTGTTGACGGGAATGCCGTTGACTAGACGCATGTGCTTTTGGAAGGCGAGTTCCCGGAAAAGGTTGCGGCAGATTGTAACATCCGGGTCGTCTTCGCTTATGAATCCGTCGCGGGTGGCGGTGGTGAAGGCGTAATCCAAATCGACGATGGCCCGTACGGGAATGTCCATTGCGGCAAGCACTTGCATGCTCTTGCGGGTATTGCTCACGCCGCCTTGACGCACGAGGGCGCATTTGATGAGCGAAAAGGATTGCCCGGTAATGCGTTCGAAAAGGGCGGGGAGCACTCGCCATTCCGTTTTTCCTTCGGTGAGGAGCACGTAGTCTGCAAACAAAAGTTCATTGCTGTTCGAAAGGCTAAAGAGCATTTGCAGCTGGCTTGGCGCGTCTTGAACCACTTGGCGCACGGCGTCTTCCATTCGCTTGCGCATAAACGTTCCGCGTTTTCTGTTCTTGCGGATGAGTAGCGATGTGCTCACGTCTTCGCTGGTGACCATTTGCGCGGAATGCGTTGCGAAAACGATTTGATAGCCTTCGTTCGAAAGTTTCTTGAGGGCGACACGTACAAGTTCAACGGCTTGCGGGTGCAAGAAGAGTTCCGGCGAGTCTATCAGCATGAGCGTGCGGCTCAGGTGATGGTTGTTGTGGTGCTTCTTGATGTCTGCGAGGTAACGGATAAGCGCCATTTGGATGGCTCGCTGCGAACCTGCGCCCATGCGCGAAATGTCGCGTTCGAATCCGTCGTCTTCATCGACGACTTTGATGGATGCACTCTTGAGGAATGTTTCAAGCGTGGGGACGGGAATGTCGAGTTCTACGCGGACGCTCGGGAACAGTGGGCGGAGTGCCGTATTGACTTCCCGGTCGAACGATTTGATTTCTTCGGCCTGCCGGTCGCTTCCTGAACAAGTTAATTCCGTAAAACGCTCGATGACTTCGCTCAGTTCGCCGCCAAACCTGCGTTCCAGAGGCTTGAAGATTTCGTGCAAAAGCTTTGTGTAAGCTTGGTTCCCTTCAAAGTCCCAAATGGCAATGGATTCCGGGAACATGCGGTTGAACGCGGCGATGAATTTGTCGCTTACCCGCACCCAGTCCTTGCCGCCTTTGCGTTTGCCGTTCATCGGGCAGAACGCCCAGAATTCGATATTGCCGGGGAGTTCGCCCGGAATGCGCTGGATTTTTTTGACGCGGAGTGTCGAGTTTATAAGGAACGGCTCGACTTCGATTGCCTTTTCTTCGCCGAGGCGGTTCAGCACTTGTTCGGTGATGCCTTCGAAAATCCCTTCGGCTTCGACGGGGTGGTTCGGGTCGTCAAAATAGGAGATGTCCAACGAAAAGTTTGCCAGCAGCCAGCGGATGCCCATCAAGATATTCGTCTTGCCTGCGTTGTTGTAACCAATTAATGCCGTAAAATCGCTCAGCGGAAACGTCTCGCGCTGTATGGAGCGGAGATTCGAAATCGTAATCCTTGACAGTTTAAGTGCTTGCTGTTGCATAGCTTGAAACTATAAAAACTTTTCGCAAAAAGTCTTGTTTTAAGCGAATGGAAGTGAAAAAGTGCAAATATTGACAGTTTAAATTGGAATGAATGAGGCTGCAATGCCTGGAAAACGAAAAAACACCAAAGCTGTTGGGGCTATGGTGTTCTTTTTGGGGTTAGGAGGAGAACAAAGAGTTCTTGTACTTAAAGTTATTTAAAGTTGAGGTGAGTTTGTCTTTTTTGATGAGTTTCTCGTTGAAAAGTGTTGAGAACTTCTCAATGGGGCGTTGTGAATTTTCTACAATTAATAGTAGGTATGCAAAAAAGAGGTTTTGTTTCGTGTTGAACAATGAAAATGAAAACGTATCGGGAATAATTTCTAAATTTACTGGCATGAAGAAATATGCTGCTCCAGTTATTCTTTTTGTTTTGGCCTGTGCCTTAATTGTTTACCTCAAAGTTGATTTTTCCGGTTCTTCCTCGTCGTTTGACGTTGCCCGGTACATGAAAACTCGAACCAAGATTGATTCCTTGGAAGTGGCTTTATGGAATGCTCAGGGCAATGTCGATGCTCAAGTGTCGATTCGAGACGATCTTTCGAATGCCTGGGAAGAGCTTGCGGCAATGCGGACGAATTCTGCCCCTGTCGATGCTGAAAACCCAGAAGAAAATGCGGGCGGGCTTTCTAGCGGTGTCTGGCTTTGGATTATCGGCGGAACGCTTGCCGTGCTCCTTTGCTCTGTGGTTTTGGTGCTGGTGCTCATCCACCGCAAAAAAGTTGTCGAGACCCGGATGATGGAAGCTTTGGCGAAATCTAGGGAAACTGGGGCAATGTCCGCTGTAAACCGTGCTGTCGCCAATAACGAAACGATGACTTCTACGCGGGTTCATACTCCGAAAAAGTCCATTATCGACGAAGCGGAAGAATTTGCGGCCAAGCGTCGCGAAACGCAGGCGATGCAGGCGAGTTCGGCTTCTGAACCGAAGGCCGCGTTCGAAGACGAGAACGGTGTCCCCGAAAACAAGATTTTAACATCGCCGTTTAACGGCAAGACGATTTTACGCCCGACGGCAAGAGAACGTATCACCTCTGCGATGCAGTCGCTTTCCGATGTGCTGCACCACGACCGCACAAAGGTTTCGTCACCGAAGGAACAAACTCCGCCGAAACCCGAAGTGACATCCCCTGCCGCAAGTCCCCTTGAGATGAACCGCTTCGATCGCGAATCGTCGGTGAACAGCAAGATTTTGCAGATGTCCCGTAGAGGCTTCCCGGCTTCGGCCATCGCTTCGAAGTTGAGGATTCCTCAGGCGAAGGTCGAGGCTGTTATCAAGGATGCTGTAGAAGCGGGTAACTGATGCGTTACCGCTTCCGTTGCGAATACTTGGGCAGCGCTTTTTACGGTTGGCAAGAACAGAACTGCGGAGGCAAGCTCCGTTTCGTGACAGTGCAATCGACGCTCGAAGAAGCGTTGTCTGTTGCACTTCGTTCGCCCATCCGCGTAGTGGGGTCGGGCCGGACGGACACCGGTGTGCATGCCCGCGGGCAGTGCGTCCACTTTGATTTCGATGGTGAACTCGATCCGCTGAAGGTCGTCCGCTCTGTGAATGGCCTTACGAAACGCCTAATCCGCATTCGCGACTTGGAACCGTGTGCCGCGGACTTCAACGCCCGTTACGATGCCGTTTTACGTTATTACCAATACACGATTTTTACACGCCCGGTGGCGTTGATGCGTGACTTTGGCTGGGAGTGCGGCTCGCTGAATTTGGATGTTGATGCGATGGGCCGCGAGGCTGCGTCATTCTTGGGCGAGCACGATTTTATTGATTTCTGCATTCCGCGTAACGACGGCAAATCGACACTTTGTACGTTGAGCGAGTTCCGTCTTGAACGGTTGAACGACTGGAGTTGCATGTTCCATATCAAAGGGAACCGCTTTTTGCACCGCCAAGTGCGTGCCATGGTCGGGACGCTGTTCGATGTAGGGCGAGGCCGCTATCCAGAGGGCACGGTCAACCAAATTTTCGAGAAAAAGTTCAAAGGCGAACGCACATGGGCCCCCCCGCAAGGTCTTGTGCTTGAGAACGTGGAATATAGGGATTATTAGGGAGGTTTGGGCTATGGGCTCGGGGCTTACGCCCCTCTGGGGTATGGGCACGGGGCTGTCGCCCCTTTGGGGTATGAGCAATTGCAATAAAAAACGCTCAAAAGCGGAACGACTTCATAGCCCAAAGCCTTGCAGAGCAAGGCGACCTCAAAGCGAAGCGTGCTCATAGCGAGTTTACGAGCGTGCCCATAGCTCAAAGCGAAGCGTGCCCAAAGCGCGAAGCCGCTATTGCCTAATCGCTTCAATCATCTCTTTCACGGCGCGTTCCATGCCGACAAGCGTTGCTCGGCTTACGATGCTGTGGCCGACGATGATTTCGTCGATGCCGTCAATTTGAGCAACCGCTTCGACGTTTCTGTAGTTGAGGCCGCGACCGGCGAGAACTTTCAAGCCGTATTTGTGCGCAAGTACCGTCATGTCCTGCAATGCGGAAATTTCGCGATCGACTTCTTCGCGGCTACCGAGTTCAAATGCGGTGGCGTACTTGCCGGTGTTGAATTCCACAAAGCTTGCGCCGACCTTCTTTGCCGCTTTAACTTGTTCGGTCTCGGCGTCGATAAAAATACTCACCATGATATCGTTGTTCCGAAGCGTCATGATGTACTTGGAAAGTTCATCAATTTGAGCGGATACGTTCAGTCCGTCTTCCGTCGAAAGCTCCGTGTGGACTTCGGGAACGAGGGTCACCATGTCCGGCTGGCGGTTGATGGCGAATTGCACCATCTCTTGCTTCGGAGCCATTTCGAGATTCAACTTTGTCGTAACTGTTCCTCGGAGAAGCCTGATGTCGCGGTCCTGGATGTGACGCTTGTCCTCGCGGAGGTGCGCTGTAATTCCGTTGCAACCGGCGAGCTCCGCAATCATGGCCGCTGCGACCGGATCGGGTTCCTTGCCTTTACGGGCTTCACGGATTGTTGCAATATGATCTACGTTTACACCGAGTTTGATAGACATGGGCTCTCCTATTTGGAATTGAATAAAGTTGATAAATTTACGATTGTTGTGCCTTGCTTGGCTGCTTTTTTGGCGATATTCTCAAGTTTAGACAAATTTTGTTCAGTCAGTGGAAGTACCATCACAGATGTGCCGCTTTTGGGGGCTTCCCTAAGCTTTTGATGAACGTAGTCCTCTATGGAACTGTTGTCTGGATTGTATGGAAACGCGACTTTGCAGTTGATTTCGAAGTCTTTGCAAGTTTGCGGGACGACCGTGCGTTCTTCCATGGATAAATCCAAAAACCACATGTATTTTTTTTCGACGGGCTTCAAGATGGCTTGTAAAAGTTGTCTGTGCTTGACGGCCTGTTCGCCGTATCGTGTGGCGACTCCCGCCGCATTGGGGAGAACGTCTTTTGCGTCGCTGATGGTTTCTTCAATTTGTTCTGCGGTGTGGTGGATGCGGAGCGGACGCAATTTGTTGTGAACCTTGTTTAGCTTGGTCGATTCCATGGCAAGCCAAAGTACGATTTCCTTGTTTCTTACTTTGTTTAAGTCTTTGTAGAAATCGTTGTTAAGTCCAAATGGCGGAACTAGCAAGTCGAACGGAAAATCCAAATTGTTCAGCTTGGCAATAATTTCAGATGAGAGGTTTGTTGTCTGGAACGCAATCGACATGAGCGAAGCGTTTTTCATGAAGATGTTTTCTGAAACCTGGAGTGTCAGATGGAGCGTATCTCTTTTGGGAGTCAGGACATCAACTCTTGCGGACTGGTAGGAGTTTGGGTTGTCGCTGAGTTCTTCCATCCAAAGTATGGATCCACCTCGTTTTTGGATAAATTTCTGAGCTTGCATGAGATAGACGACAATTGTTTTTCCGCGTGCAAGCGTCCAGATATTCCGCTTGGAACGTTTGGAATAACTGGACGAAATTATCTTTAACTCGTCCTGCAATTTTTTTTCAAAGGGTATAGAGTCTTGCTCGTCCGTAATTTCTTCTGTTGCAAGGGAAACTGATGACACCTCGGTATTCTTGCGGTTTAGGAACATCTTGTCTTGTGCGTTCAAGAAAAAAGCTAATCCGGCTAAAATCCCCGATGCTAAAAAAAGTGCGACAATGTGTTTTAGCTTAATCATTACATGTATAAATATAACTACATTGGACGCATGCCTATTCTGTTTGCACTTGTTGGAGCTACTGGTGTTGGTAAGTCCCGCCTTTCACTGGAACTGGCGGAACGTTTTAATGCTGAAATCATCGGTGTAGATTCACGTCAGATTTACAAAGGGTTTGCGATAGGGACTGCACAGCCTCAGCTCAAAGATTTGGTGCGGGTGAAACACCACCAAGTGGATTTTCTCGACCCCCGCATGGCGTATTCAGCCGGCGACTTTTGCGCGAACGTGAAAAAGCTTTTATCTGAAAATCCGGACCAGAACTACATCCTGGTTGGCGGTACGGGCTTGTATCTCCAATCGCTAATGCTTGGGCTCCCGCAACTTCCCAAAGCTGACGAATTTATTCGTAAATCGCTAGAGGAAGATGCGACTCGCTTGGGTAATCGTAATTTGTACGAAAAAGCGCAATCGGTGGATCCCGAAGCGATGGAAAAAGTCGAAGTCAATAACATCCAGCGTATTATCCGCATTTTGGAGGTTCACCAGCTGACGGGCCGCAAACTTTCGGACTGGCAAAAGGAACGTGTAGGCGGAATTGGCGTATTGCCGGTGTTCTGGCTCTCCCGCAGCCGCGAAAATCTCTATGCACGGATTGACGCTCGTGTCGATCAGATGATGGCTGACGGCTGGCTCGATGAAATTCATGAACTCGCAAGGACTGTTCCTTTGGATGCCCCCGCATGGCAGAGCCTTGGCTATAGGGAACTTTTAAATGCGGAAAATCCGTCGCAAGTGAATGAAGTGCTCGATGAAGTTAAGCGCAAAACGCGAAACTACGCCAAAAGGCAGTTGACATGGTTCCGTTGGCAAGTAAAATCGACTGAAATCGATTTGGATAAATGTACGAACCCTCTTGAATGTGTTCTAGAGGGTCTTGATATCGCTAAATGAAATTCTCTTCAAAAGATTTCTGTTAATAGAATGTTGATATAGTGTAGTGCCGGCGGCATACAACCCGTTTTTATCAAAAAAAGTGAAAAAAAGTGAATTTTTTTCGCCCTACCCCCTTGACTTTTTCCCTGAAAATTCTATAATTGGCTTCACCCTCGAACGAGACGGCAAAACGCCGGAACGGACGAGACGGAAGCCCGCGAGACTTCCGGGAAGATTGAAGGAATCGGAGATGTGCTTAGTGACGGCCCAAGAAAATTTCTTGGAAGTCTTTTACGGAAAACAGGACAGACTATTTAGAAATCAATGAAGAGTTTGATCCTGGCTCAGAACGAACGCTGGTGGCGTGTCTTATACATGCAAGTCGAGCGGGGCAGCAATGACCAGCGGCGA
>JAEEGJ010015744.1_pt1 | contig 17553 bp, 17 predicted proteins | sample 8958761 | NCBI WGS metagenome assembly JAEEGJ01 (sample SAMN16246546, study PRJNA631951) | gut metagenome | biome: gut microbiome; feature: rumen; material: RS-attached | host: Bos | place: Iran: Karaj | collected 2018-10 | reverse complement strand
TTGATAGGTCACCAATGTATTCTGGTGTAATAGAAGGTACTGGTCCAAGATATTGTCCTAGTATCGAAGATAAGGTTGTAAGATTTTCTGATAAAAACAGACATCAACTTTTTGTTGAGCCAGAAGGTTTAAATACTAATGAAATGTATATTGGAGGTATGAGTTCTTCTATGCCTGAGGATGTACAATATGATATGTATCATACTGTTCCAGGTTTAGAAAATTGCAAGATTGTTCGTAATGCTTATGCCATTGAATATGATTGCATCAATGCAACTCAGCTTAAGGCTTCATTAGAGTTTAAAAATATTGATGGTCTTTTTGCTGCTGGTCAGTTTAATGGAAGTAGTGGATATGAGGAAGCTGCGGCACAGGGTCTTGTTGCAGGAATCAATGCTGCACTTAAACTTCTAAATAAAGAGCCAATGATTCTTGATAGAAGTAATTCTTATATAGGTGTTCTCATTGATGATTTGGTTACAAAGGAAACTAAAGAGCCATATCGTATGATGACTTCTAGAGCTGAGTACAGACTTTTACTTAGGCAGGATAATGCAGATATTCGCCTCTCTAAAATTGGATACGAGGTTGGTCTTCTACCTAAAGAACGCTATGATCATGTTGTTGAAAAGGAGCGTTTAATAGAAGAAGAGGTTGCTCGTGTTAAAGAAATTAATATTGGTGCAAGAAAAGAAGTTCAAGCTCTTCTTGAATCCTTTGGAAGTATTTCTCTTTCAAATGGAATTAAGCTGGTTGACTTAATTAGAAGACCTGAGCTTGATTATGATAAGCTTGCTCCAATTGATCCAGATAGACCAAATCTTTCTGATGAGGTTAGAGAAGAAGTAAACATTTTTATCAAGTATGAAGGTTATCTTACAAGACAGGCAAAACAGGTTGCGCAGTTTAAAAAACTGGAATCTAAAGTTTTGCCACAAGATATAAATTATGAGGATGTTTCTAGTTTACGTATTGAAGCTGTCCAAAAGCTTAGTAAATTACGTCCAGCTAATATTGGACAGGCTTCAAGAATATCTGGAGTCAGCCCGGCGGATATTTCAGTTCTATTAGTTTATCTTGAGACATATAAAAGTAAGAGTAAAGAATAGAGGTTAATATGGATAGAGATTATACCTACTTAAATACTACCTTATCTGGTTGGAAGTTTTCTTTATCTGCTGATCAGATAGACCAGCTGGATTTGTTCTATGATTTGTTGGTAGAAAAAAATAAGGTCATGAACCTTACTGCTATTACTGAGTTTAATGAAGTTCAGTTAAAGCATTTTGTTGATAGTTTATCTATCTGCACTGTATTACCTGATAATGTGAAATCGATTTGCGATCTTGGTACTGGTGCAGGCTTTCCAGGAATACCTATGGCAATTGCCTATCCTAATATTCAATTTACTCTTATTGATTCCTTGAATAAAAGGGTTAAATTTTTGGAAGAGGTTGTAGCTAAGCTTGGTCTTACTAATGTTTCTTTGATTCATGCAAGAGCTGAAGAAGCTGGTAGAAATAAGCTTTATAGAGAACAGTTTGATTTAGTTGTAAGTAGAGCAGTAGCTAATATCTCAACTTTATCGGAGTATTGTCTTCCTCTTGTAGCAGTTGGTGGAAAGTTTATTAGTTTTAAATCTGGTGATATTGATAAAGAAATTAGTGAATCAGGTTCCGCTATTAAGAAATTAGGTGGCAAGATTAATAAACCTGTATTCTTTACTTTGCCAGATACTGACATTAAACGCTCTTTTGTTATCATCGATAAAGAAAAGAATACACCTAAAGCTTATCCTAGAAAGGCTGGAACTCCTAGCAAAGAACCTCTTAGCTAATAGTTTCATGTGAAACTTTTTAGTATTTGTATTTTTTAAACTTGCACTTTGATATAATTGACTTGATTATTTGTATGTGGGGGATTAGTTTATGATCAACGACTTCCTTAAAAAATATCAGGAAGAACTTATTTCTGGAAAGATTCAGCTAAAAGAAGATATGGATTTATTGGAAACCAAGATTAAGGAAGAGACTAAGTTTCTTAAATTACTTGAGGATTCTAATGATTCATATTTTGTAGAGTTTACTCCTAGAGATATTAATGCAAAAAATAAAGAAAAAGCAGCTGAAATCCGTGAAATTCTTAAAGATTTAAATTCTCAAATGGATATTAAATCTCAACAGATGAAGTTTTATGATGGACGACTAGTTGAATTGAATGCTTTAATAACTAATACTGTTGTAATTAATAAGCCTTCTATTGAAAAATCAGTTGTTAATAGTAATGATAATAATGATTCTAAAGATGTAGATTTATCTTTAATTGATAGACTTTCAGATATAAAAAAGAAGATTTTGCTTGATCCTTATAAGGCACAGCTTGATTTGGAAAATTTAATTTCTAGTCTTAAACAAGATTAATAATCTATATCTAGGAATGTTTCACGTGAAACATTTTATAGAAATGTTATGTATTTATATATGATAAACACAAAATATAGTGTTTTGATTTTTAATTCAACTCCTATATGTTGCTATATTGAATTAAAAATGTTTCACGTGAAACATTATATATATAAATACTTATATCTATATATAGTAGAATATCCAAGAAAATTATCAAATTCAAACAGATATTCTCAGTAGAATTGAGTATTTTACAATGATATAATGTGACAGAATGACAAAATTAAATTAAGGGAGCACGATAGATGAAAAGAGTAATCGCAATCGCAAACCAAAAAGGTGGAGTAGGAAAAACAACAACAAGTATTAACCTTTCAGCTTGTTTAGCAGAAGCAGGTAAGAAAGTACTTGTAATTGACACTGATCCACAGGGAAATGCAACAAGCGGACTTGGTTTAGACAAGGAAGAATGTGAGAATACTGTTTATGATTTGGTACTTGATCAGTGTAGTATCAAGGAGTGTATGTATAAGGTAGAGAATATTCCTAACCTTACAATCATACCTTCTAATGTTGATTTAGCTGGTGCCGAGATAGAACTTCTTGGTATTAACGAAAAAGAATATATCTTACGAAACGCTGTTGATTATATAAAGGATGATTTTGATTACGTTATTATTGATTGTCCTCCTTCACTTAATATGTTAACTATCAATGCTATGACAACTGCTGATTCAGTACTTGTTCCAATTCAGTGTGAGTACTACGCACTTGAAGGTATTAGCCAGTTGATTCATACAATTGATCTTGTTCAGCAGAGACTTAATTCAAAGCTTCAGATTGATGGCGTAGTATTTACTATGTATGATGCTAGAACAAATCTTTCTTCTGATGTAGTTGATACTGTAAAGAATAATCTTAATGCTACAGTTTATCAGACAATCATACCAAGAAATGTTAGACTTGCAGAGGCTCCATCCCATGGGCTTCCAATCAATCTATATGATCCAAAGTCTACTGGTGCTGAGAGTTATCGCAACTTGGCAAAAGAAATTATTGGAAGAAAGGATATATAATTATGGCAGCAAAAAAGGGAGGTTTAGGTAAGGGATTAGATTCCCTTATTGTTAATAAGAATGAGGGTGTTGTTGCAGTTAATCCAGAACAGCACGGCGCTCCAGTTGAAGTAGATATTAATAAGGTTGAGCCTAATAAGCTTCAGCCTAGAAAGAATTTTGATGAAGATAAGCTTCAGGATTTAGCTGAAAATATTAAACTCCACGGAATCATCAATCCTCTTATTGTTCAAGATAGAGGAAAGTATTATGAGATTATCGGTGGTGAGCGTAGATGGAGAGCAGCTAGAATTGCTGGCTTCAAAAAGGTTCCTGTTATAATAATGAATCTTAGCGAGCAGGAGTTCGTTGAAATTTCGCTCATTGATAATATTCAGCGTGAGCAGTTAAACCCTATCGAAGAAGCAATGGCTTTTGCTAGACTAATTGATGAGTTTAAGTTAAAGCAAGATGAGGTTGCTGAACGAGTTTCAAAAAGCAGAACTACAATTACAAATGCTCTTAGATTATTAAAACTTGATAAGCGTGTTCAGGATATGATTGTTGATGATAAGTTAACAACTGGTCATGCAAGAGCGATGCTTTCAATTACAGATAATGATAAGCAGTATGAGTTTGCTGAGAAAGCTTTTGATGAAAAGATGTCTGTTCGTGATGTTGAGCGTGAAGTTAAAAAGCTCTTAAGTGATAAGAAGTCAGATAAGAAGTCAAAGTCAGCGGAGCTTGATCCTCAGCTTGTTGCAGTTTACCAGGATACACAAGAAAAGCTTAAAGGCATTCTTGGAACCAAGGTATTTATCAATGCCAAGGATAACAAATCTGGAAAAGTTGAGATTGAGTATTATTCTCAGGATGAGCTTAACAGAATCGTAGAATTACTAGAAAATATAAAATAGAACATTTGTTTGTAGGAGAATAACAATGATAGAACAATACACAGGAATTAGTACAGATTACATCGTAATAGGACTAGCAGCTGCAGTACTGATTATGGCTATATTTTTAATAGTTTTCATCGCTCAGATGTCAAAGCTTAAGAAAAGATACAAGATATTTATGCAGGGCAACGACGCTAAGTCATTAGAGGATACACTTGTTTATAGATTAGAGCAGGTGGATGAGCTTATCGAAGCAAATGCTAGTAATGAGAGAAACATCGATACAATTTTCAAGAACATGAAGGATTGTTTCCAGAAAATTGGACTTGTTAAGTACGATGCGTTCAATGAAATGGGTGGAAAGCTTAGCTTTTCTCTTTGTATGTTAAATGAAAAAAACTCTGGCTTTATAATTAATGCTATGCATTCTAGAGAAGGATGTTATACTTATGTTAAAGAGATTATAGATGGAAATTCTATAATTCAGCTCGCAGAGGAAGAAGAACAAGCCTTAGAACAGGCATTAGGTGGAATGTAAAGTATGCATCAATATTTGCCAGCAATTGGATTTAGCAAACTTAATAAAAAGGCATTTGAAGGTTTATTAGAAGAAATAGTTCAACGTCCTGATTATCAAGAGTCAGCTTTGGATTTTGAAGGTAATCAGTTTGTTGAACTTAGATACATGGTTGCTGATAATGTAGGATTAGTTCTTAGAGGAATATATGATGAAAATGATGTATTCCAGTTGGATTATTGTTATCCTACATTTTTTGGAGAATCACTTTCTATTAATAACGATGTAGATGTTGTGAAGCAAAGCGACAAAGAAAATTATCTTGTTATGTGCGATGAACTAAGGCTGGGTGTTAATTTAATATTCCAGTTGCAGAACATGGGTGAGTTTCTTCGTCAGAATATTATGGCAGGCAAGAGTGGAGATAGAGACATTAAGCTTGCAGCACTTTCGTTAGATGGAAAAGTAATTTTACCTTTGTATGACAATGAAAAGAGTCGTATAAAGGAAAAGCTTAACAATCAAAAGAGAATTCAGCTTGTAGAGCAGGCAAGAGAAGGAAATGAAGAAGCTCTTGAAAGCCTTACAATGGATGAAATTGATTTGTACCAGCGTATTTCTAGAAGAGTAGCCAGGGAAGATATTTTAAGTGTGGTTACAAGTTATTTTATGCCTTATGGCATAGAAAATGATAAGTACGATATCTTAGGTGAGATTATGGATGTAAAATCTGTTGTTAATCACCTTACCATGGAAGAACTTTACCTTATGGTTATTGAAAGCAACGATGTTGTACTAGAAGTATGCATTAATAAAAAGAACCTACTTGGTGAGCCAGCTGTTGGCAGACGCTTCAAAGGATCAATTTGGTTACAGGGAACTGTTGATTTTTCCTAGCTGTTAGATTAGAATCTAATAGTTGTTAAAAAATATTGTGTTCCCGTAGCTCAGCTGGATAGAGCGTCCGCCTCCTAAGCGGAAGGTCGTGTGTTCGAATCACATTGGGAACGTTGGGAAATGCGAATTAGTCGCATTTCTCTTTTTTTATGCAAAAAAGCCTTTAAAACCACACAAATTTCGCAATATTAGAGTAAAATACTTTTATGACTATAAGTAGTCTATTAAAAATAAATGAGGTATAATTAACACTAAGTAGAATTAAAGTGCAATCATATCTATTTATATAAAGGGGGAAAATATAAGGAGGAGGAAGAAGATGTATGGCAGATTTGAATTTAACTAGCGATCAGCAAGATACACTAGGTGAGATTGCAAATATAAGTATGGGTTCTTCAGCAACTTCCCTTAGTGCTCTTTTAAATAATTTGAAGGTTGATATTACAACACCAAAGGTTGAATTAATTAGAAGAAGCGAATCCCTTGATGATTACCATGATGTTTGCGTGTTGGTTTCTATAAATTATGTAAAAGGGTTATCCGGCAGCAATGTATTAATACTAAAGGAAAATGACGTTAAAATAATAGCTGACCTTATGATGGGCGGCGCTGGCGTAGTGACAGAAGGTGAAATAAGTGAAATACAATTATCAGCTGTTTCAGAAGCAATGAATCAGATGATGGGTAGCGCAGCAAGTTCAATGTCGCAATTATTGAACAGATTGGTTGATATTTCGCCACCAAAAACCGATAACATAGATGTGGAGAGCGTAAAGATATTCGAAAGATTATTTGATTCTCCAGATAAAGATTTTGTTAAGATTACTTTTGATCTCAAAATAGGGACAATTGTAGATTCAGTTATGGTACAGCTGTATCCAGTTACATTTGCGCTGGATATGGTATCTCTATTTGGAAAAAATTAAACTAGGGGGCCACATGGACGAGAACGGAAAGAGAAATCAAAGAGAAATTGCCAAGGACAAAGTACAAATCATTTTAGCAAGTATAGCCTTAGCTGTGCTCATTATCATTGAACTTTATGTAATGATAAACTTTAAGAGCAATTTTATGGCTTTGGCCATTGGAACATTGTTGATGATTGTAGCACTATTTTTCTTGATTAGTGCGCTTATGGACATCTCTTTAAAAACAAAAGAGACAGAAGAGCAAAAGTATGAGGAAATATATAATGCTCAAAAGGCATCGTATCTCGTCATTAAAAAGAGCTTTGATGAAATGGAGCAAAGACTTCGTGCAATCGAAGAAAACAGTGCCCTTCCAGCAGAAGATATAATTAATGCTCAAAAGGCAGTTGCTAAGGTAACAATATCTCGAAGCAAAGAAAATACAGATGCTTTGATGAATTCAAATGATGAGCTGATAAATCAGCTTGTATCAATTCAAGAAAAGCTTGATACAAATAACAACGAGATGATGGAAAAGCAGCAGTCAATGCTTAAAGAGACCAACAATGATATTCAGCAAAAGATTGAAGCTTTGACATCGCAGCTTTTAAATATTGAAGGAAGAATACAAAGTGGTGTTCCTGTTATGGCAGCACAGCCAGTTAGTCCTGTTGTAGAGCAGCCATCAAATGTAGAAGTTCCTAATATAGCCACAGAGCCATCAGTAGAGGTTCCAGTGGCAGAAGAAATAGGACTAGATGTGGATGCAGTAGCCGAGGAGCCAGCAGCAGAAGCAGTGGAAGACCTAGGACTTAATTTAGATGCAATAGTAGAAGAACCAGCAGTTGAGGCCCCTGCAGCTGAAGATATGATGGCAACAGATGCAGAAGATGAAATAGGAATAGACTTAGATACAGTAGCAGAGGAGCCAGCAGCAGAAGAGGCAGTTGAGGATTTAGGACTTGATTTAGATGCAATAGTAGAAGAGCCAGCAGTTGAGGCCACTGTAGAAGAAATGGTAGCAACAGGAGCTGCAGATGAAGTAGGATTAGACTTAGATTCATTGACTGAGGAGCCTGTAGTTGAAGAGGCAGGTCAGGAAGCAGAACTTGATATAGATTCACTTGTTCCAGAAATGGAAGAGGAGGCGCCAGTTGAGGAAACTGCTGATGCATCAGAACCTGTGGCAGAAGAGCCAGCATCCGAAGGTGATTCTGGAGATTCTGGAATCGTAGATTTAGGAGTGGATTTGGATGCACTTCTTGAAGAAATAGGAGAAATACCTGGTGAAGAACCTGTAGAAGAGGGTGAGCTTCCAATAGAAGAAGCTGCTACAGAAGAGGCAACGGCCGAGGCGGCTGCAGAAGAACCAGCACCGGCAGCTGAAAGTGAAGAAAAACCGGGTGATATAGTAATTCCTGATGTAGGAGTTGATTTAACAGATCCTAACAGAGTAATGAGTGCAGAAGAGATTGAAAAGCTCTTTGCTAACATTTAAAACTAGTACCTGTCTCATAACGAGGCAGGTATTATTATATCTACTGACTAAAGAATCCCAAAAATCAAGCTGCGAGATTATTCAGAAATCTCCATGAAAAAAACTTCAAAAAAATCGAAAAAAATTAAAAAAAAGGCTTGCAAAAATGGTAATGAGGCTATATACTTATATTCGTTGCTGAGGCAAACAGACAAGTAAATAAGCGCGATTAGCTCAGCTGGCAGAGCACCTGACTCTTAATCAGGGTGTCCAGGGTTCGAACCCCTGATCGCGCACTAAAAAAGCAAATCCAATCGGATTTGCTTTTTTTCATATTATCATTATCCAAATATAATCATTAATCCTGCCATGACTCCATTCCATAGGGCATGAATAATTATGTTTAACCAAATATTTTTATATTTACAATAGATAAGTGAAAATCCTAAGCCCCCCATAAAATAATTCATAAATAATAAAAGCATAGGTAAAGGTTTAAAATCAGGAGTACCAATAGTAGATATAATGTGAATTCCAGCAAATAAAGCTGATGACATGATGACTGCCATGAAAGTATTTATCTTTTGGAATAAATGATATACGATTCCTCTGTAAATACACTCTTCAGTAAAAGGTCCACCTAAAATAGATAATAATAAAAAAGGTAAAGAAAAGCTTGTTGCCATTCCCTCAACTGCATCTTGATTTGCACCGTTAATATCATATCTAAAGCCTGTAAGGAAATAGTCTATAAAACGCCATGCATACAATAAAGCAATAATTATTAATATGCCAAGAATAATGGCCTTGATATTTTTCCAGAGACCACGGCTTAATAAATTTTTCCATGATTCTGCAAGATAACCTTTCAAAGTAACAACTATGGCAATAATTAAAATTAGCTGATAAACAATATTAAGTTTCATTCCATATAGAGGACTAATATCTTTTAAAGGTTTAAAGATGGGAAGAAATGCGTATAGAATAAAAGCTATATGGATAGATAGAACTATCAGCGCCGATTTTTTTAATTCATTTTTACTCATAACATTACTCTCCTTTCGCATTACCTGCTTGCAATTAACTTGTAAATTGGATTACCTTTTGAAGAGAATTTCTCTTCGTACTCAGTCATTACATTACCGGCATTCATTGTAGAATCGTTATGTAAATCGTAGGTAATTTCATCTATGTGCCAAAGAGGGTGATTATCAATTTCTTCTACGCTAAAATCAAACAAATCTCTATTATCTGTTTTAAATTCAATATGACCTTCCTTTGTAAGAATAGAATTGTATCTGTTGAGGAAGGTGGTAGAAGTAAGGCGACGCTTGCTATGCCTATCCTTTGGCCATGGGTCGCTAAAGTTAAGATAAATTCTATCAACCTCTTTGCAAGCAAAAACATCGAGAATATTCGCAGCATCAAAGCAGATAAACTTAAGGTTTGGAATTTCCTCATCCTGAACCTTTTGAATTGCACGAAGCAAGACAGAAGTGTATCGCTCGATTCCTATATAGTTGATGTTGGGATTTTGCTTTGCAAGTGTAGTAATAAACTGTCCTTTCCCCATTCCAATTTCAATATAAAGCGGATTGTCATTATTAAATATTTCAGACGTAAAGTTTCCCTTATACTTGGAAGGGTTGTTAATGCAGTAATCGCTGTTTTCAACAACCTGGTCAGCTCCAGGTATATTTCGTAATCTCATAGATACCTCCAAAAAACTAACAGGATTATAATACATGATTTTTCTTAAAAACAAAAGATAAGTCTTGCGAAGGGGCGAAAAGTAAAGTTATACTAGTAGGATAAAAAGGAAGAGTGAAATGAGAAAAAAGAGACTTGTAGCAAAGCTTTTGAGCTTTGCGTTGATTATTGGGACTTTAATTGAAAATTCAAAGGTGGCTAAAGCAGCGGATTATTGGCCAAACAGTGTAGACGTTGTTGCAGATTCTGCTGTAGTTATGGAGGTAGAGACAGGGACCATACTATACTCAAAGAATATGGATACCGAGCATTTCCCTGCTAGTATTACCAAGATAATGACAGCTCTTATAGTTCTTGAAAACTGTCAGCTTGATGAGACAGTTGTCTTTTCTCCAGAAGCTGTTTATGGTACAGAGCTTGGATCATCTAGTATTGCAAGAGATGTTAAAGAGGAAATGACTGTAGAGCAGACCTTATATGGTATGATGCTTGAGTCTGCCAACGAATGTGCTCATGCATTAGGAGAGCACGTTGCAGGAGATGTTCCTTCTTTTGCGAAGATGATGAATAAAAGAGCGAAGGAATTAGGATGTACGCATACACATTTTAATAATACAAATGGTTTGCCTGATGACGACCATTATACTAGTGCTCATGATATGGCTTTGATTGCTAGGGCAGCTTACAAGATCCCAAAGTTTGCAGAGATTGTAGGCACTAAGAATTACACAATTCCACCTACAAACAAGCATCCTGACCCAACACCACTAAACAATCACCATTGTATGCTTCATTATTATAAGACCAATCAGTATCTGTACGAATACTGTTTGGGTGGAAAGACAGGTTATACAGTTGTTGCTGGAGCTACACTTGTTACATACGCTAAAAAGAATGGTATGACTTTAGTATGCGTTGTAATGAGAGATGATGTTAAGAATCAATATTTAGATACAACCAATCTATTTGAATACTGCTTTGACAACTTTATCACTTATAACGTATCTGATTTTGCTTCAATTGCAGAGGAGGATACCAAAATAACAGGAAAGCTTAGTGAGAACAGTGAGCTTATTAAGGTAGATGGCAAGGGACTAATCGTAATTCCAAAGACAGCAAGTATTTTAGATGTAAAATCTTCAGTCGTGCCATACTCAGATTCGGATAATAAATCAGTTGTTGGTCAACTACAGTACACTTACGCCGATAGACCAGTTGGAAATGCTAATCTTGTATTTACAAACGCTGAGGTTGAAAGTTATCCATTTGATAACATCCCTAAAGAAAAGGGTGGAAGCGGAAAGAACTACCTACAAGTTGACTATCCAAAGATTGGATTGATTATATTAATAATTGCAGCAGTATTCGCACTTGTAATGTATATTAGAAGTAAGTCTAGCGCGATACTATTGTTTAAGCATAGGTTACTTAGTGGAAAACGGCGTAAACCAAGGAAGACTAACATGACAATCATTAGAGATAATGGGCGAAGAAGAAAGCGACGCAGATAAATAAAATAGCAGCGATTCTTAGTCCAAATTTTTAATAGTGAGAATAAACTAAAGAAAAAACGACAAGAAATGTCGTAAAATTAAAAATATCGACAAAATTTAAAATAAAAAGACAGCCTATTTTATATAAGCTGTCTTTTGTATTTTTTATAGACCGCAAACAAATTATACATAGCTAATATACGATTTAATTATTTATCAGACTATTTACCAGCATTTCAAGCTGATGTTTATTGTTTGTAAACAATATAATGCCTTTTGAAGAGTTAATCATAGTTATAACCTTATCTTCAAATGTATCTGATTCAGATAATAATTGAAAGAGATAATCCTTATATTGTCCATCACATTTAAGAAACATAGTCTCGTATCCTTCAAAAGGAACTAAAGAAGCATTGGTCTTTTCCATGAGAAATGCAATTTCCTTGTCCTGGTTAAGTTGAGACTCAGTTTTATTGATTATAAAATAGCCATGTTCATCCTTTGGCATGCCAAGAGCCTTAACTGCACGCTGCACCTGCTTGGTAAGACTGTCGCTGGCAGGATAGAGTGACTGGAAATACTTCATGAAGTCTGCAGCAGTTTTAAAGTGCCTGTTGGTGCCGCGCTCTAAAACTTCGGTCATAAGAATTTTCTTGATTACATTCTCACATTCTTTGCGAGAAGGGTTTTTTCTAAGGTTAATAGTGTTTTCCGACATAAATCCCCCTTAAAAGACAAAATTTATTGGTATATTTATATTATAAGACAAAAATAGACATATATAAAGACAAAAATCAAAAGAAAGAAAAATAGCAACAAAACAGTCTAAAAGTTTGACAGTGCAGCAGGCTAATGGGATAATAGTATATAATTACCTCGCCATAAGAATAGGAGTGGAAGAAATGCTATTATCAAGAGACGAAAAAAAGCAATATCAATTGGAGCAAATCAACGACTTAGTTGAAAAGAACGGAGGTCTTGTAAAGACTAGCGAAATTGAGGCTCTTGGAGTGGACTATAGAAGAGTCCTTGCCTTTGTTGAGGAAGGATATTTAATTAGAGTTAAGAGTGGTTACTACACAACTAAGTATTTTGAATGCACAGAGGATCAGTGGATACTAAAGCTCTTTGGCGAAGATGGTATTCTTACCATGGAGTCGGCACTTTATTTGTATGGCTATCTCAAGGACAGACCATATAAGTGGAGCGTGGCCATTAATAAGAATACAAGCAAATCAAGATTCAACATAGATTATCCAATAGTTGAGCCATATTATGCAGAGCCAGAAGTTATGGAGCTTGGTGTAGAAGAGATAAGTTTTGCTGGAGGCAAAATGAAAATATATACCAAGGAAAGACTAATCTGTGATGTCTTAAAGTATCAGGAAAAGATGGATAGAGAGGATTTCAAAAAAGGAGTTTGGGGCTACATCATGGATGAAAAGAAGGATGTGGCGAAGCTTATGGAATACGCTAAGCAGCGCAAGGTGCTTAAGAAAGTTCAAAACATGGTAGGTGTGTGGCTGTAATGATTAATAGATTCAAGATTAAGGAAAAGGCTGAAGAACTTAATATTCCTTTTAAAAATCTTCTTTCTGCAGCAGTTGCTGAGATAGTGATTGAACTGATAGCAGATGGAAGGTATTGTAACGAACTTTATCTTTGTAATGCTACTGATTTTAGACCCGAGGTTTATAAGGACCTTTGTATAAATAATATCTACTTTGAGTATGTCAGAGATTTGGATGACAAAATGGCTGTACTTTATATGCGTGACATTTTAAAGGACATTATGGCAAAGGCAGCTATAGAGGCATTTGTTGTTAATGGCTCGGTTGAGGAAAACATTCTTTATTTACAGGTAACTGTGGATGAAATGTACATTCCTTTACAGCTTCACTTTAACAAACATCGTACAGCACACGAGCCAGACAAGATGGAGCTTAAGCTTACAGCTTACGAGAATAGGTCTGTAATAGTTTTAACCAATCCAAAGGAGGAGGAGCTTAGTAAACATCTTGTAGAGATAATTGAAAAGCTTGAGCTAATCAACGATATGGACCATTATCTCTTTGCATACGAGATTCTCACTTCTAATCCAATCAATGGACGAAAAGTAAAGGAGAGATTAGAAGAAATGCTAGTTGAAAAGGGAATTAAGATAGATTCTACAAGAATTGATATGCTTTTAGGTTACAGAGACTACACCTACATGAAACGAAAGTGGAAGGTAAAGCTTAGACAAAAGAAAAAGTCTGAGCCACAGTGGTCAGACGTAAATGATTGCATTATTAATTTCTTGAAGCCAATCTGGAAAGCCATGGAAGATAAAGTTATTTTCCTAGGAGATTGGATGCCGCAGCTTAAGCGATTCTTAGATTAATAGCTAACAAGTAAAGTTGTGCTTAAGGATAGAAAATACTGCGTAATAGTATGACTGTCTGTCATTAACCTTGTAGAACTGTTGCTCCATAGCCACAGGAGAAAGCTTATCAATAACATCTACATCAAGCTGATAAGTTTCACATTTTTCCGGAATATAATTTCGGATATCCTTTTTAAAGACAACGCTTTTGAAGATAGGACCGATACAACGCTTGTGGAACACACCGCAGATGGTATCAGCATATTCTTCAGGGAAATTATAAGTGGTGATATCGTAGTTGTAAGACCTATCGTAAAGGTAAACTGCGATATTAGGATCCATAAATGGGGTATCAACTGACATAAAAAATGCCCTGTCACCAGAAATCATAGTAAGACATGAGAGGATGGCACCTATAGGGCCGGCGTTACGGTAGATATCAGGAAGCTCTTGTGCATCGAGACCTAACTGAGCTAAATCACCTCTTTCATTGACAGAAAGATAGACTTTATCAAAATAAGGGCTGAATTTATCGTAGATGTATTCAACCATAGTCTTGTCTTCGAATGGTAAAAGTTCCTTTTTTGTGCCCATGCGAGAACTGTCTCCGCCGCAAAGGATAACCAATGTTCTGTCCATAAATCCTCCTAAGTGTCAGTAAGGTTAGATATATTATATAAATTGATTAAATAAAAAGCAAAAAAGAAAATGAGTATAAAGAATACCTTAGATAAATATTCAAAATCAAATATGTATCCATTTCATATGCCTGGACACAAGCGACAGCTACCGGGGGAATATCAAATAGATATGACAGAGGTAGATGGAGTGGACGATTTACATGACCCAGAGTCTGTTATTGCTGAAGACCAAAAGCGAATGGCAAAACTTTACGGAGCAGAGGAAAGTTATTTTTTGGTTGGAGGGTCTACGGTTGGAAACCTTTCAGCTATTTATGCTAGCTGTGAAGAAGAGGATTTGATACTAATTCAGCGGAATTCCCACAAGAGCGTATACAATGGGGTTACTCTAAGGCATTTAAGAGTTGGTTATATCTATCCAACGTTAAATTGCGATGGAATATTTGAAGCCGTAACTTTAAATCAAATTATAGATGCAGTAGAAAATAACGACAAACCCAAGGCTATAGTTATTACAAGCCCTACTTACGAGGGATATCACTGCAAAATCAAGGAGATAGCAGATTATTGCCACGACAATAAAATCATTTTAATTGTGGACCAGGCTCATGGAGCACATCTAGGATTTCATAATGATTTTAAAGAATCTGCAGTAGGATATGCTGATATAGTGATTCAAAGTCTCCACAAGACCTTGCCAGCTCTTACCCAGACTGCTGCAATGCACCTTAGTGGAGAGGATGTAAACAAAACAAGGCTTCGGGAAGCCTTGGATATATTTGAAACAAGTTCCCCAAGCTACGTACTTATGTACTCAATAAGTCAGTGTATTGATATGCTAGAAGATAGCGGGGATTACTTTGAAAAATATGTGGAAAACTTAAATGGTTTTTATAAAAAATGTGGAGAATTAAGCCATATAAAAATCATTAATGAAAGCAGTAATATAAAGGACCCAGGAAAGATTATAATATCAACGAGTAAGACCAATATTACTGGGGTTGAGCTTGCAAAAATTTTGCGAGAAAAATACCAAATAGAAACAGAGCTTTCTAGCTTTTCTTATGTGATTGCTATGACATCTATTTTTGATACAAGAGAAGGCTTTAAAAGACTTGCTAAAGCATTACAAGAAATAGATGAACAGATAGAAAGCGGTCAAATAAATGTGCCGGATATTGCTATCGCGCCGGTAAAAGCAATGGAGATGTATCAGGCTAAAGCCAAATCTGAAAAGAAAGTAAAGCTTTCCAATTCACAGGGAATGGTTTCGGCATCAATGGTTTGTCTATATCCTCCGGGGGCGCCGGTGATAGTGCCAGGGGAAGAAATAACAAGTGAGGCTTTAGAATTAGTACAAAAAGCGCTAGATTACAAAATACATGTAACAGGCATAAATAACGGATTTATCTCCGTTGTCAATTAGCCTGTAGTGAATTATACTTTAGGTAAAGGTAGACTAAATAAAGAGGAAAATATGGGTAGTATTTATTGCATAATGGGCAAAAGCTCATCAGGGAAAGACACAATTTTCAAGCTTTTGCTTGAGAGGGAAGACATAAGACTTAAGACTATTGTTTCATATACAACAAGGCCAATCCGAAGTCATGAAAAGCCAGGAGAGGAATATAATTTTGTTTCTATCGAGGAGAAGGACAAGCTGTTGGCTTCCGGAAAGGTTGTAGAGATAAGGGAATACAATACAGTTCATGGTCCATGGTTTTATTTTACTGTGGATGATGGCGGTGTTGATTTAGACAATAACGACTACCTGATAATTGGTACAGTTCAAAGCTTCGTCAAAATCCGTGATTACTTTGGAAAGGACAAGGTTTGTCCGATATATATAGAAGTAGATGATGGTATTCGACTTAGTAGAGCTCTTGAGCGTGAGCGTGCCCAAGAGAACCCTAAGTACGAGGAAATGTGCAGAAGATTCTTGGCGGATCAGCTAGATTTTTCAAAGGAAAAGCTAGGGGAAGCTGAAATCGAGAATGTTTTTAACAATGACGAGGACAGCAGAATCACATCCGACAGAATAGCTGCATTTATTAACGGTAGGTAAGCTTATGGATATAAGAGTAAATGAAGTAGGTCAGGTTCAACCGGCGGAGGCTCCTAAAACAACTGCTCCAGTAGATGATTCCTTTAAATTCACTTTGGCTGCAGCAGTAGATGATGCCGAGCTCCAGGAGAAGCTCACCAATCTTATGAATGACATAACCACACAGGGAAAGCTTTTGTCAGAGCATATGGATATTCGCGACATGAAGCGATACCGTGGACTGGTAAAGGATTTCTTAAACGAGGTGGTCAACAGATCTCACAAGTTTTCTCGTGAGAACTTTTTGGATAGACGTGGGCGTCACAGAGTTTACGGAATGATAAAGCTTGTGGATGAAAACCTTGACCTTCTTGCCGAAGAGCTATTAAAGGATGAGAAGGACCACCTTTTTATCCTGAGCAAGAAAGATGAGATCCGCGGACTTCTATTAGATATTCTAAAAAAAAAAAAAAAAGTGAGATTTAGTGATATATACGGGCAGGACCACATAAGGGAACACCTGCAGAATGCGATAAAAACAAAGAAGCTGTCCCATGCATACATAATCCAGGGCGAAGCGGGGAGCGGCAAGAAGACCATAGCAAGACTTTTAGCAAAGACCGTACTTTGCAAGGAACAGGGGATAGAGCCCTGCTGTTCGTGCGTATCATGCAAACAGGCAGATAGCGACAACAATCCGGATATCAAATATGTAACGCATGAGAAGGCCGGTATCGGAGTAGACGATATCAGAGACCAGCTGAACAATGATATTTTGATCAAACCCTATGAAGGCCCGTACAAGGTCTATATTATAGATGAAGCAGACAAAATGAACGAGCAGGCGCAGAACGCCATGCTGAAGACCATAGAAGAACCGCCGGAATATGCGATCATCATTCTTCTTACGGTAAATGCAAAGCTGCTGCTTCCTACAATTTTATCCAGATGCATCCTTTTGAATACACGACCTGTCGGCAGAAAGACCGTGATCAAATATCTTAAGGACAATCGTGGAACCTCCGACAGGCTTGCGGAAATGGCAGCGGACTTTTCGGAAGGGGTTATCGGAAGAGCGATCAACTATGCGGCTTCCGATGAATTTATAACAAAGAAGGACGAAGTCCTTTCCTTTATAAAGA
>JAEEGJ010015743.1_pt1 | contig 17555 bp, 10 predicted proteins | sample 8958761 | NCBI WGS metagenome assembly JAEEGJ01 (sample SAMN16246546, study PRJNA631951) | gut metagenome | biome: gut microbiome; feature: rumen; material: RS-attached | host: Bos | place: Iran: Karaj | collected 2018-10 | reverse complement strand
GGCAAGGCTTACGACTGCTATGTAATCAAAGAAGTTCCACTCGACAAAAAAGGAACTCAGTACAACTACCGCATGGTTTGGGTTGATAAGGCAACAATGTATCCAATCCACACAGAGATGTACGACAAGAACGACAAGCTTGTTAAAGTTCTCGAAGTTCTGAATATCCAGAAAATCGATGGCTACGATATGCCAATGGAAAACAAGCTCAAGAACGTTCAGACTGGTCACAGCACAACTCTTAAGATTATTAAGGTAGAAGTAGACAAGCCACTTCCAGACAGAGTATTCACACAGAACTTCCTTACAACTGGAAAATAATAACTGTCATTGTGTAAAAAAAATACGTCATTGAATAATTCGAGGTAATTATGAAACTTAATAAATACATTCTTATGACATCAGCCCTTTTAGTGGGCGCTGCGGCATATGCCGACGACTTTGACAGCTTTGGTGACTTCGGAGATTTTGGTGGAGATTCTTCATCAGGCTCTGCATCTGCTCTCGAAGTAAACGGAACTGTAGAATCAGATATTCGTGCTTACGTTGACACAAGTGACAAAGACGACAAGGAAGGTGCAGATAAAATCGACATCTCTGCAATCCCTTCTGCAAAGCTTGATTTGAAATACAGCGGAAACAAATCTGATGTAGAACTCAAACTTAAGGTAGACGAAGACTCAATCAAAAATCATCCTGTTGATGTAATTGATGAAGCAGTTCTTCGCGGCTACTTTGACAACCTCACTCTCGAGGCTGGTAAAATGAAGGTTGTGTGGGGCAAGGGCGACAAACTCCACGTTCTCGACAACTTCAATGCAGACGACTATTCAGACTTCATCATTCCAGATTATCTTGACCGTCGTGTAAGCACACCAATGGTTCGTGGTGTAATCAGTTTGCCATTTGCAAACATGAACCTCGAAGGTGTATATACTCCATTCCTTCCAGTAGATCGATTCGCAACATCTGGCCGCTGGACCCCAGCACAAGTTGCTGCGTTGACAGAATCTGTAACAGGCCTTGCTACACAGAATGTTGCAGCTGCTTTTACTAGATATACAACTGCTACTGCAAATGTTGGTGGAGCTGGTGCAGCTTATGCAATTTCAAAGGAATCTAAGGAAAAAGCTCAGACTGCATTGGCTACTGCAAATAGTGCATATGAAGCAGCAAATACAGCTTATACAACAGTTAATGGAAAATATACAACTCTGTTGTCTGGTTTTGAGCAGGCAAAGACTGCAAATTCTTCAATCACATGGGATTATTATTTGGAGAATATTGCGCATGTTACACCAGAGCAATTTGAGGCTTTGAGAAAAGGCTACTCAGAAGCCGCTGCCGCTTATTATGCTGCAACTGGTGCAAAACAGACTGCTCAGTTGACATATGACGGATATGCTGCCGCAGAAACAAAAGCTCTTGCTGCATATACTGCTGCAGAAGCTGAAGCAAAGGCTGCTGGTGCCGCTTACATGTATGCCCTCACCAACGCCAATGCACTTTCAGCAAATCCAGATGTAATTTATCCAAACCTTAATACCCTCAAATACAGTCAGTACGGTGCACGCGCAACCTGGACACTTGGACAGGTTGATATGGGACTCAGCTATTACAATGGCTTCTACAAGCAGCCTTCTTTCAATGCAGAAAAACTCAACAGCTTTATGACTTCATATCTTGCAAACGGAACTGTTGCAGAAGAAGATAAGTTCCTTGCTTACGACAAGAAACAGACATTCGGTCTTGAAATGTCTTCAATCATCTGGCACTTCAATGTACGTGGTGAGTTTGCTTATAATCTTACAGATGATATGGATGGTTCAGATCCTTGGGTACACAACAATTCAATTGCCTGGCTCGGTGGATTTGATATCGACCTTCCATTCTGGAATGCTAACTTGAACGTACAGGAAACAGGAAGTTTCATCCTCAATGGCGATGAATGTGATAAGAATACAATGGATGTAGACTACAACAAAAAAGGTTATTCAAATAACAAGGTTGTTGCTAACTTAACTACATCATTCTTAAATGACAAAGTCGCACCAGAGGTAACTGTAATGTACGGAATTGAACGCGGCGACCTCGTTGTAATGCCAAAGCTCGCCTTCAAGCCTGATCAGAACCTTACACTCACAGCCAGCGGAATGTACATTCACTGCGCAGACGAAGACAGCGAGTTCTACTCATGGCGTGAGAACAGCTTCGTAAGCGTTGGCGCTAAATATCAGTTCTAAATGGATTGCCACGTCGCCCTGTCGGGCTCATAAACGAAATATTGAACGTTTCCCTGAAGATTTTATGTTTCAATTAAATGAAGAAGAGTTTATTAATTGGAGGTCACAATTTGTGACTTCCAATTCGGACAAAATGGGTTTAAGGCGTCCTCCGTACGCTTTTACAGAACAGGGAGTTGCCATGCTTTCATCGGTTCTAAAAAGTCCGACGGCTGTAGATGTGAACATTAAGATTATGCGTGCATTTGTTGCAATGCGCCATTTTTTGCAAAACAATGCTCAAGTATTTTCAGAAATAAATACAATAAAAAAACAGCTTTTAGATACAAATGTTCATCAAAAAGAAACTGACAAAAAAGTGGAAGAACTGTTCGACTTAATTGACAAATACAATGTAAAAGACACGCAGGGTATTTTCTTTCAGGGGCAGATTTTTGATGCGTATGCAAAGTTTGAAAGCTTTATTGCTTAGGCAAAACAGGAAATCATCCTGATAGATAATTATGTTGATTTAAGCATTTTGCAGCGACTTGCAAAGAAAAAGAAGAATGTTAATGTTGTAATTTATACCGACCCAAAAACAAAATTGACCGCTCAGGATATTCAGAAGTTCAATTCCCAATATCCAACACTTACATTGAATTACACAACAAAAATGCACGATCGCTTTTTAATAATTGACCAGAAAACACTTTATCATATCGGCGCTTCTCTAAAAGATTTAGGAAAGAAATGTTTTGCGTTTGAAATACTGGATTCTACTCTGATTACACATCTTTTGAAGAATGTATAAAAAGATTGAAAATAATTGCAGCTATAGTATCAGAACTTATTTAACAGTTTCTAGTTTTTTGTCTCTTTTCTTCCAATTCTTATAGATATAATTTCAACATTTCTTAAAATCCTGATTTATAATATTTGTAATATTTTAATTTACAGGGAATAGTGATTATGATTTATTATGTAAACGCAAAGGCAAAAACTAATGGAAACGGAAGCAAAGATTATCCTTTTAAAACTATAAATCAGGCAGCGGCTATAGCACAGGCTGGAGACGAAGTAATTGTAAAGCCTGGTATTTACCGTGAAAAAGTTGTTCCGCGCTTTGGTGGTACGGAAGGAAAACGAATTACATATAAATCTGAAAAGCCGCTTGGAGCTGTAATTACCGGTTCAGAAATCCTCAAGGGCTGGAAAAAATATAAAGGTGATGTCTGGACTGCAAAGGTTGATAACGGTATATTCGGCAACTACAATCCTTATACAACTTATGTTTGCGGTGACTGGTATTTTGCTCCAACTGTACGCCACACAGGTTCTGTTGTTTTGAATGGACTTATGATGTACGAAACTGCAACACTAGAAGAATGTCTGGAAGGTAAGGCTGACCCGTGTGCCTGGAACTTAAAGGAATCTGAATATAAGTGGTATTGCGAACAGGAAGGGGAAGCTCCGGTTCTTCAGTATAATGATGATGGTACGGTTTGTACCTGTAAAGATGAATATGTAGTAAATGCACAGGCAAAGGAAATCAAACACGGACGCTACACAGTTTTCTATTGTAATTTCAAAGGTCTGGACCCTAACAAACAGAATGTAGAAATCATTGCACGCCGGAACTGTTTTATGCCTGAGGTAAACGGACTTAACTATATTACTGTAAGCGGCTTCAAAATCTGTAATGGTGCAACAACCTGGGCACCTCCTGCTTCTTATCAGGATGGACTTATTGGTCCTCACTGGAGCCTTGGCTGGATTTTCGAAGACCTTGAAGTTTGTAACAGCCGCTGTTGCGGAATCTCTCTTGGTAAATACCGTGATGATGAAAACGATATGTACTTTTACACAAAGCATCTTAAGAGCCCAACCCAGATGGAACGAGATGCAGTTTGCCGTGGACAGTATCATGGCTGGCTGAAGGAAAAGGTTGGTTCCCATATTGTACGCCGCTGTCATATTCATCACTGTGAACAGACTGGTATTGTTGGGCGAATGGGTGCGGTTTTCTCAACAATCGAAGATTGCCACATTCACAATATTTGTAATTCTCAGCAGCTTGGTGGAGCCGAAACTGCAGGAATTAAGCTTCACGCCGGAATTGATGTTCTTATCCGCCGCAATCATATACACGATTCCATTATTGGTGTCTGGCTTGACTGGGAAGCTCAGGGTGCAAGAATCACTCAGAATATAATGTACAATAACTACAGACCGGATGGTCGTGTGCCAGCAAAAGGTGCAATGTTCTCTTCAGATGTATTTATTGAAGTAGGACACGGACCAACAATAATCGATAACAACCTGCTGCTTTCAAAGGTTTCTGTTTCAATCCCGAGCGAAGGAATTGCAGTTGTTCATAATTTGATTTTGGGTGGATTCAGTCTTATAAACTCTGGTGTAGACAGTGTTGTAAATGGTCAGCGTGAGCCAAGATACACACCTTATCATATTCGTCATAGAACTGAGGTTGCCGGCTTTATGACAATTCTCCACGGAGACGACAGAATCTACAATAACATTTTTGTGCAGCATCATTCTGTAAAGAATAAAGAGGCTACAGCTGCATCTACAGAATACGAAGTTGTTGGAACTGCTCCTTTTGATATTTTCCCAACTTATGAAGAATGGATTAAAAACTTTATGATGGGTCAGGAGCCTGATATGGGAGCTCTTGCACAGTATCATTTTGGACACCTTCCTGTCTGGGTTGAAGGTAATGCATATTTCAACGGAGCTACTGTCTGTAAACACGAAAAAGATAATCTTGTTGGTAAGGGTAAGGCAAAAGCAAAAATCAGCTTAAAGAACGGTGTGCTTAAGAGCAATCTTGCAGAGCTGCTTGGCGATTACAAAACAGGCGTTATTTCTACAGCAGTTTTAGGTGCTGCTTTTGAACCGGAACAGCGTTTTGAAAACCGTGATGGAACAGATATCATCTTTAATGAAGATTTGTTCGGAAATCACCGCGGAACTGCTGTAATACCGGGACCTTTTGCAGAACTCGGCGAAGAAATCCAGCTGTTTTAGTCTTTTTTAACAAAAAGCTACGATAAGTAGCACAATTTTTCTCATTTGTAAGGTATAATTTCTGTTAGTATCTGATGTGCCATGTTATGGTTTTCGTAAATCATCTCAAGGAGTATAAAACACATTATGCATTTTTCAGAAAAACTTAAAGAGCTAAGAAAACAGAAAGGTATTTCTCAAGAACAGCTGGCGGAAAAAATATATGTAAGCCGTCAGGCAATCACTAAATGGGAAAGCGGCAACGGGCTTCCTGATATTGAAAATCTTATTGCAATATCAAGCCTTTTCAACGAGTCGCTGGACTCTCTTTTAAGTGAAGAAAAAAGTCTTGTTTCTAAACACGAGTTCCTTTACGAAAGCCGAACAGAATACGATCTGGACAGTCCTAAAAAAATTGATTTGCGTGTTGGAATTGCCCACGAGGTTATCATTGAAAAAACAAAAGATGAAAAGATTCAGGTGATAGCCGCCGCCAACAAACTGCCCTATTTGGCACAGCAGGTTAAGGTGAAAATTGTAGAAAACAAAAAGCGGATGGATGTAATAGTAAAGCATTCCACCGATTTATCTGATATTGCCGCAATGGATAATCTTTTTATTCTTGTGCGCATTCCCGAAAAGTTTGTTGCCGACATAGAGCTTGCTTCCGAGCTTGAAAATCTGAAAATCCGCGACATCACCTTTGATACAATTGAGTTTGACGGAAAGGCTAAAAATGCCTTTATTACAAATGCAGGCGGTCACGTGGAACTCAATACAAACTCTAACATCAAAGTGGAAGTAAAGGGTGTAAAAGGCAAGCTGGATTTGAATCATTTCCACGCAATTTCAAAAGTTACCTTTGCACAGGGACAGGCTTATTACCTTAAGAATGCAGGCCGCTTCACACGCTTTGTAGATTCCAATTCCAAAATACTTGTTGGTAAGCGCGAAACCCAAGATCCTTCTGACCCGGTAGATTTAATTGTAGAACTCAACGGCTGGAAGTCTGAAACACAAATTAACTAAAGAGGAGGAGACTGGAGAGTGGTAAAGCTAAAAATTACTTTCGTAATTTTTTTAACGCTTTGCTATTAAACACCGCTCGCCAGCGAGCTTACACATGTACACATATAAACCAAAGAAATTCTATATCATTACTTTTGCTGCAACCTGGGCCTTCTGGCTTTTTGCAATTCTTTTTAATGACGGCTTAACCCGTTCACTTGGCATGATTCTCGGAGGCTTAAGTCCTGCAACCGTGGCAATCATTTTTGTTTTTTCTTCAAAAAGCGACGCCCTCAAAAAGGATTTTAAGCGCAAGATTTTCAACTTCTGGAAATTAAAGCCTCTCTACATTTTTGCTGCAGTCTTGCTTTTTTCTGCAATTGTTGCCTGTTCAATTTTGCTTTCAACACTGTTCGGTCAGTCGCTGGACCAGTTTTCCTTTACCAAAGATTTTTCTTTTACCGGAGTAGGAGTTTTATCTGCCTTTGCAACAGTTTTTTTAGCGGCGGTTATGGAGGAAGTTGGCTGGCGTGGTTATGGTGAAGATTCAATTGCACAGTACCATTCCTGGTTTAAAGAGTCGATTATTTTCGGCTTTGTATGGGCTGCCTGGCATATTCCACTCTTCTGGATTCCGGGAACTTATCACTACGAAATCCGCGAGATGAATGTTCTTTACATGATAAACTTCCTGGTTTCTGTAGCACCGATGGGCTTTATTACAACCTGGGTTTACGTAAAAAATGGCCGAAGCATGCTTGCCAGTATTATCTTCCACCTCTTTATCAACTTTATGCAGGAAAAAATTGCCATGACCCAAACCACAAAATGCGTAGAAACCCTTGTCGTACTAGTCGCCGCCACAATCATAGTGCTCACAAATAAAGATATGTTCTTTGAAAAACGCCACATCGGCCACATTTTGGAATAGTGTCGCATTCTGGAGTAGTGTCATATTCCTAAATAAAAATTATTTTGAAATTATATGAATTGGGTTTATAATTACAGTAATGAAAAATATTGCTGTCCTCATCTATGACGTTACTATTGAATATCACTACACACTCATAAATGGTATTCTAAGTTTTTTTAAGGATAAAAAAGATGCAAATGTATTTATTGCACCTTTAAATGTTCCTCATATAACATCCTTTGAAAACAATTACCAGTATTGGACAACAGTTGAAGTATTAAAATCAAAAAGCATAGATTCAATTATTGTAATACCCAATTCTTTTTCCCGAGACCTTACCGCCGAACAGCTTTCCAATGAATTAAAGGGATTTCTCCCAAGACCAGTTATATCTATATCTGTTCCTTTGAATCTGGCTACAAACAGCTATACTACGATTAATCCTAAAAAAGCCTATTTTCAGATTGTAGAGCATCTTGTTCAAAAGCATAACAGAAAGAAAATAGCTTTTTTTTCGGCAAGCCTTATTCATTCAGTAGAGTCAGAAGAACGAATGAAAGCCTATAAGTCTGCAATAAAAGCCTTTGGTCTGGACTTTCACCAGGAATGGATTTTACCAGGAGATTTTACCCCAGCAACAGCTCATAGATATATTACAAATCATTATTCTTCTAAAAAAGATATTCCTTTTGATGCAATTGTTTGTGCCAATGATTATACTGCCCAGGGAGTAATCAGAGGCTTAAAGGATATAGGTGTAAAGGTTCCAAAAGATATCAGCGTGATTGGTTTTGATAATTCGGATGTATCCAGGGCTAACAGACCTACCATTTCTACAATTGACCAGCATCTTATAATGTCGGGGTATAAGGCGGCAGAGCTTGCCTATAAGGCTGCTTTAGGAAAAAAAATACCAAAAAAAGCTATGGTAGATTGTCTTCCAATTTTCCGAAAATCCTGCTGCTCGGAAGTAAAAGAACAGTCTAAAATTGATAATATTAATTATTTATCTGTAGGAAAAACAGATCCTGATAACATATTGAATCTGTTTGGAAATGCACTGAACGATTTGAGCGTAATTTACAATATGCTTAATATGTCGGATGCGGTTATAAATCTCAAGGATTATTTTAATTCGCTAAAAAAAGCTATGCAGAAAATGTTTACAGGCTTTATGGCAATCTGTCTTTATCCTCAGGAAATTAAGCTTGAGCCGGAAGATGATTTTGTGCTTCCTAAAAAAGCCCGCCTTTTTATGTTCATAGATGATTTGCAAAATATTGAGGTTGATTATTCTGCAGGTGGTGGCATTTTATTTAATCCTTCAGAATCTATTTTGCCGGTTAAGTTTGAGCAGATGCGGAGACGAGATTATTTGATTTTCCCAATTTCTCTTGGAAAAGTTAATTACGGTTATGCTGTAAGCGAAGTCTCTAACGAAAAATATACAATCCTCGAAATCTACATGAAGATTTTGATGAACTCCCTTGTTCATGCGCTTGAGTATTCAAAAATTGAAAATCAGAACGAAAAACTGGAAGAAACAAATCTTGACCTTTCCTTTAAGTCTACCACCGATGAGCTTACGGGGCTTTATAACAGGCGGGGATTTATGAACTTTGCTCAAAAAGCACTTGATTTGGCTGCCGAAACAAAAAAAACAGGTGCCATCTTCTTTTTTGATATGGATGGACTTAAAACTATCAACGATAACTGGGGCCACAAGTTTGGTGATCTTGCAATTCAGGCAACAGGAGAGGTTTTAAAAGAAGCCTTCCATAAGTCAGATTTAATCGGGCATCTGAGTGGCGATGAGTTTGTAGTTCTTGCGATGGGCTTTTCAAAAGAAAACATTGAAAAGTTCAGGGAGCGCATAAATATCCTTTTTGGTCAGAAACGGTATGAAAAAAATCTGCCCTTTGAGCTTTCTGCAAGCCTTGGTGTTGCAGAGTATGATGCAGAGCATACAGATTTGCAAAGTCTTTTAATAGAAGCCGACCAGGAAATGTATAAAGAAAAAAAGATAAAGCACGCTGCCCGCAAAAAATAAAGCTGTCATTGTCGTGCCTAACACTTCTAATTGAAAAATCCCGCCAAAAATGTAATACTACACGCAGAGGATTTGCTTATGAAAAAAATCACTGAAAGAAAAATCGTAAATAATTACGGTTCGTTTGATCTTACCTTTGTAAAGGGAAAAGGCTCTACTATGTGGGATTCCGAAGGCAAAAAGTACATTGATTTTATTGCCGGAATCGGGGTTAACTGTCTGGGACATAACTATAAGCCTTTAGTTAAGGCAATTGCAGACCAGGCAAAACGGCAAATCCATATTTCTAACTATTATTTTTCAGATATTGGTCTTGTTTATGCAGACGAGCTTATGGCAATTACCGGCTTTGAAAAAGGTTATTTTGGAAACTCCGGTGCAGAAGCAAATGAAGCAGCAATCAAGCTTGCAAGAAAATACGGACAGCTCAACGGTGGCAGCAAGAGAAAAACAATTGTAACTCTGGACTGGTCCTTCCACGGAAGAACTCTGGCAACACTTACAGCAACGGGGCAGGACCGCTTCCACCCGGAATGTTTTGCACCTTATCCGGAAGGCTTTAAGACAATTCCAGCAAACGATTTTGAAGCAATTAAAACTGCTTTTGACGATACAACTGCGGCTCTTTTTATTGAGTGTATTCAGGGAGAAGGTGGTGTAAACCTTATTGACCCGGAATGGGCAAAAGCTGCAGCCGAGGCGGCTAGGGCAGCTGGTGCTATTGTAATGGCTGATGAAGTTCAGACTGGAATTGGAAGAACTGGAACCTTCCTTGCGAGCGAGCAGCTTGGCTTTAATCCGGAAGTTGTAACTCTTGCAAAAGGAATAGCGGGTGGCTTACCAATGGGTGCCTGTCTCTTTAGAGGAAAAGCCGCAGAGGTTTTTGTTGCGGGCGACCATCAGTCTACATTTGCAGGAAACCCAATGGTTTGTGCCGCTGCCTGTGTAGTTGCCGAAACCGTAAGTAATTTGTTCTTCCTGGAAAAAGTAAGCCAGAAGGGTGAATATATCCGAAACCAGATAAAGAGCTGGAATCTTCCTATAGTAAAAGAAGTTCGCGGCAAGGGTCTTATGATTGGCACTCAGATTGATCCTTCAATTAAACCTTTTGATATTGAAGTGCGCTGTCTGGAAAAGGGTCTTTGTACTACAACTGCCGGTACAGATGTTGTAAGATTCCTGCCACCGCTCAACATCAGTGAGAAAGAAATTGACGAAGGACTTAAGATTTACAGGGAAGTATTGGAAGAGTTCTGCAAGAAATAAATCGGTTTTGAACAAATAGCTGAAATTGAAAAAAGCATTCTGTTTTATTGTAGTATTATTGTTTTCTTTTACCGTTTTTGCCGGAATTATGGAAGTTCCGCGCAAGGTTTCTGTAATCGAAACGAAATACTTTGAAATACTTTTTTCGGAAGAAAGCAGCCGGACAGCACAAATTGCAGCAGAAAATGCAGACAGACTTTATCTTAAGGCAAAAGAAGTTTATCAAAATCCTCACGACATAAAGATTATAGTTGTAATCTCTCCGGATTCAGACACTCTTTCTGTAAGCTACACTTCATCTCCATATAATAGAATTGTAATTTACGAAGGAGTGCCTGCTTTTGAAGAAGCCAGCTACAAGGGTGGTTTTCTTGAACTTTTTTACCGCGAAATTGCAAAGGCGGTTAGCCAGTCTGTGCGCAGTGATTTTTGGGAAAAGGTTTCTTCCATAATCGGTGGTGATTCCCTGCAGCCTGTTGCCCTTATGAATATGCCGTTTACTTTTCTGGAAGGAGCCGTTCATTCAGAGCTTTTGCGGGGTGAAACAGGCCTGCTTTCCGACAGACGCAACCTTACATTGCTCACCCAGATGAAGCTTGAAAACAAAATGCCGTCCCTGCTGCAAATGGAAGGTGGAATGGACATTTACCCTGGCGGTCATTCCGGATCATACAATACAATTGCGGCTTCGGCATTCTGTGCGTACATGCAGCAGCGCTGGGGACTGGAAAAGTTTACCGAGTTCTGGACAGAAGGCGGAAAGTCTAAGTTTTTTAAGCTGAACGAAGGCATTTTTGAAGTTGTTTATTCGTATTCGCTGCAGCAGGCCTGGTGTGATTTTATAGAAGAAATCCCTGTGCCGGTTGTAGAGGATGAAGGCAACAGCTCTTTGTTTTTTAAAATTGATAACGATAGCGTTTATAAATATCTGCTTCACAGTCAGTACGGATTTATCTGGTATGATGAGCTTAAACAGGAAGTTGATATTTACGATACATTCAGTATTTTTCCAAACCGCCAGCTTCTTTTTCTTGCAAGCGGTGTGAATAATCTTTCTTTGTCTCAGGACGGGCGGTACCTTGTTGTATCTTATTCTCAGGCAGGCATAAGGGAAAACTTTAAGAAGGACATAACTAAGATTTACGACTTAAAGACAAGGGCATTTTTACCGCAGAAGTTTGAGCTTCGTAGTGCGAGTGTTTACAGAGATAAAGAAGACTGTATTTTGACAACAGGTGTTTATATAAAAGACGGATATTCTGAGCTGCGTGTTTATGATGAAACTGGTGATGAAGGGTGCCTGTATTCGCGAAAGTTTAATTATGGAATAGAAGTTTATTCACCTGTTTTTGTAAAAAAGAATATGGTTGCTGCTCTTGTGTGCCAGAGAAATGAATGGTTTATAGGATTTTTTGAACTGGGGGATGGGGCAACTGAATCTGCGGAGCAGGAGCTTTTTGTTCAGGTTGCGTATGAAGGAGAAGTTTTAAAGCCTTATAATTTGAGGCTGGCAGAACGGGGTGCTTCATCACTTTTGTTTGACTTTGTTTTGCAGAAAGGGGACAGTCTTGCAAAACCTGGAATCATCACACTGAACGAAGAGCTTTTGCCTGAAAAAGTTACTGTTATAGAAAATGATTATTCGGGTGGTTTGAACGATGTGGTTCTGTACGAAAACAAGCTTTATTATTCTGCCCACAAGTTTAACTTTGATGAGTTCAGATTCATAGCAGACGAATATCTTGATTATGAAGAAGCAAAGCTTTTGTATCCTGATATTTTAATTCCTGAAGTTATAGAACGTGTTGCCGCACAGGATACCGGTCTGGAAAATGTGCGCAAATATAATCCGTGGGGCTATATGTTCAAGGGCAGCTGGACTCCATTAATGGCTGTTCGCGAAATCACTGTAGAAAAAGGCCCTGAATTATGGCCTGGTCTTGGACTTACCTTTGAAACACAGTCAGATCCTTTTTCGAATAATCAGCTTATGATGTCTGCAGCTGCGGGCTTTGTGCCAATGGAGTTTACAAAGCTGTTTAATGCTACACAGAAAGAGCGGGAAGAGCTTATGGCAAAAAAGATTGAGCTCAGTAAGGATTTTGCTTTTTCTGCGTATGCGGTAAATACTTCTACTCCAATGGACTTATCACTTGGTGGCATTTACAAGTTTAATCTGGATGGCAAGTACAGCTTTAAGGCTGTAGGAGGGGCTGGTATTGAGTACCCGTTCCGAATGTCCTTCAGACGAATGGATATTGATTTAAAAGCCGTATTTACATCATCAACCTCTTACTGGGATTCTCATCAGCAGGATTTTTTCCCGGAACTGCAAAACTGGCCTGGCTTTAACGAATCGTACAGGAATCTTCAATCAATTCTTTCTATTAAATATACAAACATTCATCAGTACGGTATTTCTCCGTTTAAAAAAATGGGAGTAGAAGCGGGTACTGTAATTACAGCGAACTGGGATATTTCACTTATTGAAGAACAGCAAAAGGTGTTTAAAAGTGAAAATGCAGATAAGAAAAAGAACATTGCGTTGTGGAATCAAAAATGGGGCGAAAGTCTTGCACCAACGCAAATCAATGCCGGAATTACCGCTCTGGCAGAAATCCCTCATCTTACACCGTTGCAGAATTATAAGGGCTGGATTTTGAGCTTTCCTTCAACAATCAAAGCGGAGTTATTCTATACTAACGGAACCGCTTTTAATGTAAACGTAAAGGTTCTGCTTGCAGGTAAAGAAATACAAAACGGCTTTAATGTTTTAAGGCTTTATTTCCCGCGCTTTGGTTTTTATGCAGGTTACAATTTTGCCCTTGCTTACGATACAGAAACTGTTGTTCTTCCGGACTTACGAGACTTTACCCGTTTTTACGATGTATTTTCCAGCTGCTATTTGAACGACAGCGTTTATTGTAACCTGTTGCTTTATACAACTCCGGTTGTGGGTAAGTTTTCTGTTTCTCAGCTGATTTCTACCGTTACTTTTGAATATTTTCTACGTTCTGGGGAATCAAAATTAAGCTGTAATTTTACAATTTCATTATAGAAGCCTTCGCTTCGGTATTGAGTAAAAATCCTTAATAATGTTATTATAAAATAATCAGTTTATTTTTGGAGAGTCGAATGAGTAAACGAATATTTTTGGGTGCAGCCCTTGCATTGGCAGTTTTTATTACACCTCTGTTTTCAAAGGATTTTACAGGTTTATTTGATGTTGTTTTGGGAGACACCCCGGCTTCTACTCAGGATACTCTTGCGCACTTTGGCTGGCAAAAAGAAGAAAACTTTAAGAGTATAAATGAATACAAAAAAGAAGAAGCTGAATTATACGGTTTTCTGGTAAACTGCATAAACCTTAAGTTTACCAACGATAAGCTTTCAATGATTACCGTGTACTTTAATACTCCAGAAAATAAAATCGAAACCTATAATACCATCAAAGATAATCTGCTTGCTGATTATGAGTTTGTTGTAAATAAAGAAACCGGTTCACTTGAAAAGAGTGATTATTTTGGAACTTTTGTTTCAAAACGAAAGGTGCTTGTAATAAGCAATCCAAGCGTTTCCGATTCTGATTTTATGATTTCTGTTTCTGATATTGATTTACTTTTGGATACTAAGCCGATTGTAAACGAAGAAAATGTAAGTCAGGATGATGCGAAATAAAAAAAAGCTTTTCGGATTTGTCCGAAAAGCTTTTTTCATTTAAGCCTGTTTATTTAGCAAAAATCTTCTTGAACTCGCCAAGGAGGATGTCTGTTTCAATAGAAGCATCCAGGTCGGTGATTGTTCCCTTGTTTTTGTAGAAGTTGATGAGCGGTTCTGTCTGCTCGCGGTAAACGTCCATTCGGTGGAGGATTGATTCCTGTTTGTCGTCATCGCGCTGATAAAGTTCGCCGCCACACTTGTCGCAAACGCCTTCAACCTTTGGTGGAAGAGTAAGAACGTTGTAGTTAGCGCCACAAGCCTTACAAACACGACGTGTAGAAAGTCTGCGGATTACAATTTCATCCTTAATGCAGAAGTTTACAACCTTTACATCAGGGCAGATTTCTGCAAACATTTCTGCCTGAGGAATTGTGCGTGGGAAACCGTCAAGAATATAACCGTTTTTGCAGTCATCCTGAGAAAGTCTGTCCTTTACAAGCTCGCAAGTCAAATCATCACTTACGAGAGAACCTGAATCAATAATAGCCTTTACTTTAATTCCAAGCGGTGTCTGATTCTTTATATTTGCACGGAAAATATCACCAGTAGAAATATGTGGGATTTTGTAATCCTCTGCAACCTTTACTGCAAGTGAGCCCTTACCAGCTCCCGGTGGTCCTAAAAAAATGAAATTGTTCATAAAAAAATCTCCTGAGTTTTTCTAATTTATTTACTTTATTATAAGCGTTCATTGCATGTTTATCAACAATGACTTTTCAACTGCGGTTTCGTGGTCTTCGGCATAGATTTTCAGGCCAAGAAGCAGTGGGTTTGTAGTTACCGGTATGCTGATTTCCTTTGAATCGTCCACAAGCTTGTCGTTTATGTACAAAAGGCCGTTTCCGTCGTTGAGCTTTACGTTCAGTTTGATGAAGGCGGCATTTTTTGGAGCGGTTGCCTTTAAGTTTCCGTTTGGAAGAACTTCGGCTTTTGTGCCGTTTATGTTCAGGCTTTCTATTCCGGCGTTGTGGCTGTATTCCGTGCACGTTTTGGCTGGCGAAACAATTCTGGCAGATTCATCATCATTTTTACCGCTAAAGCTTATGCGGATTACGTTTTTACCGTCGAACTTTTTGGCAGTTTTTACAGCTTTTTGTGGAAGCTCAAACCGCATAAAGTATTTTTCAGATGATGATGTGGAGCTCTGTTTTTCTCCGGCAGCTTTTATTACTGCCTCCGCACTCTTACTTATCTGTGCAGCAGAATCCAGAATAAACTCTGCAATGATTACCTTTCCGCACTTTATGCAGATTGTTTTTCCATCATCTTCCATAAGGAAGCCGCAGACAAGATAATTTTTTTTGCCCGGCTCAACCTGGAATAAATAAGAAAAGCTTCCGCCTTTTTTTGCGTAGCGGGTAAGTGCATTCGGGTCGCCAACAGAGCCTGTTCTTTTTTCTTCCATACACGGATACGTTTTTGCATTTCCTTCTGTCTGCGCACCGTAACCAACTCCAATTCCGTCAAGATAAACTCGTGTGTCGCGGGCAGCCCGTTTTGAATCCAGTATTCCGCTTTCATTATTTTGTTTTTCTGAAAACAGCCAGTAGATTCCGTAGCGCTGGTCGTTGAGTTTGTAATATGGAGAGAAGATTAACGGTTTGTGAGGAGTGTCCCCATCATCTCTGGTTTCCCAGTCTGTATCTCTAAGTTCAAATGCAAGGTTGTCCCCATTTGAAGTTCCATTTGCGCTGTTGCTGCCATCAACACGTACAAGATGCTCGTTTATATCGTTCATAAACTTTTCTACAGGAACTCCATTCGTACAGATTGTTTCGCCTTCAAGTACAGGCAGCCCGCTTGTTCCGCCGTAGTTGCCATTCAGATTCATCAGCTTTCCAAAAATGATTTTGTTCGCCGCTACATCACACTGAACACCAACCTGTCTCAACGTCATTGCCTTATCTTTTCCAAGCTCGGCAGCCAGAACAACAGGACCATACTTAAACGCAAAGACTGTCCCCTTATTGTCTGCAAGCGTGTACGGAACAATGTTCATTGGAAGTGTAAGCTCTATTGTGTCGTTGTTTTTCCAATTTCTGGTGATTTTGAGGTAGCCATCTGTTATTGCAGTATTATCGTCAGTTCCGTTGATTTTAAGAACAGGTTTTCCCGCAATCCAGTCCGGCACGCGAATCATAAGCGTAAAGCTTGTGCCATCAGCCTTGCCCGATTTAATTGTAAATGATGTTTTATCCGTCTGAGGAATCCCGCTTTTCTGCACAAGAGTGACCCCTTTTTCTTCCCAGTAAACCGAAGAGCTCACAAACTGATTTGCCACGAGAGTTGCTTCCGAACCGGCAGGGGTGTCCCCATTATTATAAAAATAAAACGAATCTCCCAGTTTGGTAAAGTTTTCCAGCCCCGTACCAGTGCAGCACCAGAAGTAGTTTTTATTTACATCAGGATTACAGAAGTTCTTAAAACAGCCCGAAGCCATTGGCTGGAAGTAGGTTGTCATGCCGGTTTCGCCGTTTACCGAAGCCATAATTGCATTCATAAAAGTATTTTCGTAGTAATCAGCGTATTTTTTGTTTCCGGTGATTTTGAAAAGCTCGCGGGTGATTTTAAGCATATTGTGAGTGTTGCAAGTTTCGCAGTTGCAGTTAGAACGCTCTGCATCCAGAATATCATCACGACCAAAATGCTCGCATTCGCTGTTTCCGCCGGTTATGTAAGTATGATGATTTACAACTAAATCCCAAAAGTTTTCCACGTATTCCAGATACTTGTCCGAGCCATCTTTTCCCTGCAGCGTGATATAGCGGTTCAAAGCTCCAATGTATTTTGGTATGGTTGTATTTGCGTGACGGTTATTAAGCAGGTCTATTCCCGCTTTAATTGTGCCGGTTTCTTTTGAAACTCCGCTGTTTATTTTTTCATAAAGGCGTTCTTCATCAAACTTGTGGGCGGCCTGCAGAAAGTGTTCGCTCTGCACATAACCTGTTGCAGCTGCACATTTGTAAAGCTCGTAAACGCAATCATTCATGCCACCATACTCAATTCCAAGTACACGGTATTTTAAGTTATCATCCCAGCGGGCTGTGCGGGTGTAAATCCATTCACCAAGGTTTTCTGCAATTTCAAGGGCTGCTTTTTTACCGGTGAGCTTGTAAGTTTCGACAAAACCATTCATCAGCTTGTGAATTGTGTACCAGGGAACCCAGGTGTCGGAGGCATTTGTAGATTCAACTTTATCAAACTGAAGCTCCGGTTGCTGCGGGTCTGCCATTGTTGCCCCGAAAATAAAACCCCTGTGACGGTTCTGATTTTTTGCACAAAGCTCATCATTTTTTTTCTGACAATCAAGAATCCCTTCCAGAAGATAATCAACCCTTTTATCCAGCGT
>JAEEGJ010015741.1_pt1 | contig 17557 bp, 18 predicted proteins | sample 8958761 | NCBI WGS metagenome assembly JAEEGJ01 (sample SAMN16246546, study PRJNA631951) | gut metagenome | biome: gut microbiome; feature: rumen; material: RS-attached | host: Bos | place: Iran: Karaj | collected 2018-10 | reverse complement strand
CCAACTCCTTCTTATCCGCAGCTTCCTTCCAGGAGACCACCAAGGTTCTTACCGAAGCCGCTATTAAGGGTAAGGTAGATCCCCTTATCGGTCTTAAGGAGAACGTTATCTTAGGTAAGCTTATCCCTGCAGGTACAGGTATGAAGCGTTACAGAGACGTTGAACTTTCTTCCGATGAAAGATACGAGCAGATGCTTGTTGAAAGAGCAGAAGCCGAGGCAAAGGCACAGAAGCAGCACGCAGCTGAAGAAGATGCAGAGCCCATCACAGTCGAAGAAGAACTCGTTTACGAAACCGAGGAAATGGCTGAGACTGAAGAGTAATAAAGTCAAAAGAATAAGGCACGAGGCGTAAGCCCCGTGCCTTTTAACATGCAAAAAATTATTTAAACAAAGGTAAAGTATCGTCGTACTCCAAATCGGCGGTAGTTTCGGTCTTCCAGGAAGTGATGTCATAGAAGGATTCGCCTTCTTTTTCCGGATAAAGAATCCGTATCTCAACCTCCAGAGTCTGAACATCGTTGACGGGTATGGCGAAGGTTTTCTTTTTACCTACGGAATCGTAATAGCCGCTTCTGGAGATTCCCGTGTCGTACAGATTCTTTAAGGTCTTGTCAAAAGAAGCAAGCTGTTCCTCGGCGCTGTTGCAGGCATCGTAATATGCCTGAGAGTTCTCAGCAACGCGACTGCTTAATTTGTAATCGCTCATGGCACTTGAAAGCGACAGTATCGCAAAAGAAACCAGACACAATATTACGAAGATGAACAATACCGAAGAAGTACCGACGTTAAGGGGCAAGCCCCGCTTTTTACCGGCCATCAGGACACCTCCTTTATGTGACGTTTGAAGGTGTAAGAGTAGATTTCTTCATCCTTTGGTTCATAGAAAAATTTAAAGGTCATATACTCAAAGTCTTCATCCGCGGAAAAATCAACCGAATAAGCATAATCCGGAAGATTGAAGCCGGAGGCGAGAGTGGATTTTATTTTTTCCGAATCGTCTGCTCCGTACTCATAAAAACACTCAGCCGCGTTATCGGCCCAGAGAGCCGCGTAATTGGCACTCTCGGTTTCATGGGCAACATCATGCGCCTTAACAAACACACGCATGCATACGGCGCTTGTAAGGGCAAAAAACAGTATGACGATTATTAGCTCCATCAAAAACAGAGCGGATTTGGACTTTTGCATCTTAAACCCCTTTAAATCTTTTATATCAAACTGTTACTTCAAACTTCTTACATGAACAAATAAAGTCTCGTCGGCACTCTTCACCGGCTTAATATCGAAACGGTACAAAGAATCCGTAACCTTCACGATGGAGAATCCCTCTACCTCCAGAATATCGGTTCCGTAGGACGGATCGAACTCCTGCCCCGCACGGGTAAAGAGCTCCTTGATATTTCCGTCGTACTCATAGAGATAGGTGCAATAAGTGATATTGTCTATTTCTTCGGAAATAATCAGGGCATCGTTGCCCATATACTCACCCACACTTACAAGGCCGTCCGCATCACTTTGATGCACTTTATTGTAGATGTAGGAAAAAGAAGTTCTGGAATTGTAATTGCTGCTCATTTTGTCCACCACGTTCTGATAGACGCCTGCGCCGGTACCGGTCAAGGCAACTACGGAAATGGCAAACACCAGAAACAAAGTGATTACAAACAAAGCATCAACGGTATGCTCGGATTTCTTATTCATGCCGCTCTCCTTTCCTGATTATAGCAACCTCAGGATAGATATTGGCTCCCTCGGAGCGATAATCGATAAAGAAAGAAGACTTGTCATAAGTAAGACCATAGTGCTTCACCATATAATCAAGGCTCGGCGGATAAGTACCCTCCACGCAGTAGCAGGACACGATACATCTGTGCACCGCGGAATTCAGACTTTCTTCCTGACGCACCCTTGTGTCTTCGGAAATATCACCAAGCATGTACAAAAAGAACACGAATATGGCAATAAAGAATATCACCGAAAACTGCACGCTGCCGAATATGTTTTTTAAAGATATTCTGTCTTTAAACCTGTACATAAACTGTCCTTTCGATTAGCCGATGGCGGTCATAATACCCATAAGAGGAAGTATTACCGACAAAAGAATAAGTCCCACCACCAAAGAAAGTACGATTACAAGAGTAGGCTCGATAACCGAAATAATGTTGTTTATCTTCTTTTCATTGGCGCGTTCGTAACCGTCGGCAATCTTGGTAAGAACCTGCTCGATATCACCGGTTTTGATTCCGACCGCAACCATTCGATTGTTAACATTACTGAAAATAGCGGCTTCTTTTAAACCGTCCGCAAGACTGTCACCGTTTAAAAGAACCTGTCTGCATTTTTCTATCTTTTCTTCAACGGTTTTATTTTCCACAAGGTTGGAAACCATCTTAAGACTTTCAAAAGTATCAAGACCTGCGGAAATAGCAAGAGCCATACCGGAAGCAAAACGTTCTGCCGCAAGACCGTCGTAGAAGCCTTTGAAAAGCGGAATCTTGGAAGCGAAGGTCTTTAAAGATTTTTTGCCCACGCTTGTTTTGGAAAAGAAGAAGTACAAAGCCAAAAGCACCGCAAGGATGGCTATGAACACAACAGAATAGGATTTGAGGGAATTGCCGAGACGCATAAGTGATGCGGCAAAGCCGGTCATTTCCGTACCCAGCTGAATGAATACCTGGTTGAAGATGGGAAGAACCCTGGTAATAAGAATTACGATAACCACGAGCATCATAACAATCATAACCAGAGGATAGGTTATGGCGCTTCTGATGCTTTCGGATATCTGAACTTCCCTGTCGTAATAAGCGGCAAGGGCGGACATGACCTCGTCAAGAGAGCCGGCTTTTTCGCCCAGCTTAATGGTGTTGATTACATAGTCCGGAAATACGCCCACGATATCAAGGCTCTCCGCAAAACTGTTTCCTTCGTTGACGGCATCGATAATAGCCTGCAACAGTTTCTTGGACCCCGAATCATTGGTGTCTGACAAAAGAATGCGGATGCCCTCGGTGGGTGTGATACCCGCCTGCAAAAGAATGGACACCTGACTGCAGAAGGAGGCAAGCTCCTCGTTTGAAAGTTTCCTGGATTTACTCATACCGTTATTTTCCCCTCAAAAAAATAATTAGTATACGTGTGAGATTTCGTAGTTGGAACCGTCACCGATGTATTTTTTTAGTGTCTTCGGATCTGTGCTGGCGCCGAAGGTGGGATCCACAAGGGACCACTCATATCCGTTAAACTGGATAATGCCGTTAAGCCAGCCAACCTCCTTGATATACACGCTTATCCAGGCGTGATATACGGGGTTGTCCGTGCCCACGTAACCTACTTCAAGGCGGGTGGGAATGGACTGGCTTCTTAACATACTGGTCATCACAGCCGAATAGTCAAGGCAGATACCGGTCTTACATTCAAGAATTTCATCTACGTTGGAAATATATCCCGAAGCCACGGTATTGGCCTTGTCATAATCATAAACGATGTTCTGGGTAATAAAATCATAGACATTGGTCACCACTTCAAGGTCGTTGTTGCAGTAAGCCGCGAGATTGGCACCCTTTGTAACGACTTTGGTGTCCTTGTCGTAATATACGTACTGATTGGGATGTAAATACGGACCGAATTCCGAAATGTCCTTAAGATCAAGCGTTGTGGCATAAGCTACGGAGTATTTGGTACCCGAAATGTTTTCACAGACGCTTATTTCGTATTTGCCGTCTCCTGCGGTAAGAGGGAAGGCGGCCAGTCCTTTTTTGATATCGTATTTATTGGTAATTCCGTCGGGACCGGTTATGAGAAGCTTAACCTTAGAAACATCACCGAGGTAATTAACCATAATGTATCCGTCTTTATAATTGGAATAATCTATAACCGCCAGCTCATTGCCCTCCGAAGCGGTTCCGGGAGCGGTGGTTTCAAGGCATACGGGAGTATTGTCGCGGGAAGTCTGGGTACTTATCACCTTATCCGAAGAGGAAAGAGCAGTATTGACCTCCGGATTGGAAATGGTGGTAGTGGGCCTTGCCACGGAAGACGGACTGCCAATAGGCTCCTCCGTTATGGGCTTTTCACACGCGACGAGCAAAAGAAAGCATATGGACAATGTTAAAAGAACGGCCATCCTGTTCTTTTTAATCATTAGGCATACTCCTTTTTCTGGGGCTTAGAAGCAAATGTATGCATTTGCCGTTGGTATCGTATATGTAAATGTTGTATTCCTTGTTGTCATAGGGGAAAACTACGGTATTGGTCTTTCTGTCATAGGAGGCGACAGAAACGGCAACATCGTCATCGTCCACCATGTAACTGCTCTCGGGATCCACAGGTAATCCGTCAAAGGTAATGGAGAAAGAAGAATCTTCCATGTGGTGTTCTTTGACTGTAAGGGGACGTCCGGAGGATGCATCCACTGACATCAGAACCTTGCTGTGAGGAAAGAACAGAGGCAGTATTAAAGTTATTACAAATATCACTGATGATAATACTATAAAGAGATTATCCGTGAATAAATTTTGCTTGTTTCTGGTAACTATCTGTTCAAAGGGTACTTTATTGGGAGAACTGCCCGCTTCGGCAAATACATTTTCCAGCATTTTGCCGGCGGTATCTATATCCATGCTGTAAGTTTTCTTTTTCATCTAAGTGACACCTCGATTAATTGTTCATAAGGTCTTTTAACTTGGAAACTGCCGACGCCAGCTGTCTTTTAACGGTGGAGCGGCTGATGCCGGTGGCGTTTACGATATCGTCGATTTTCATGGAGTTGAAATATCGAAGAGTGATAAGTTCTTTTTCGGAAACGCTTAATTTCTCAAGAGATTCAAAGAGACGCTTGTTTTCATCGTTGTCAAGGGCCGAGGCTTCGGGATTAGAACCGCGCTTGGTGTCGCATACCTCTTCGATGAGTTCGGGATCCGCTTCGCCGTAGTCGGATTTGTGAGCTTTGGCCATGTCAAAGCAGACGTGGAAAGAAATCTGATTAAGCCAGGCCACAAAAAGAGTAGGATCGTTTAACTTCTTAATGTTCTTAAGGGCCGATACGAAGATTTCCTGAACCGCGTCCTGCGCAAGGTAGTCATCTCTCAGATAATGCCGTGTGTAGTTGTATACCTTGTTAAAGGTCATATTGTAGAGTTCCGCAAACGCATCGCTGTCCCCGTTCTGGGCGCGGCGCACGTACTCCGCAATGTAAGTGTGAGAAAATTCCATAAAAAGTTACTCTGCCTATCTTCCCAGTTTTTTATAAGCTTTGGCAATAAGTTCCGAGAAATTGGATACTTCTTCTTTATCAAACAAAACCGATTCCGAGCGGATAATGATCCCTACGGATTCTTTTGCGTTGTAATCGTCGATGCCGGCGGAAAGAAGCTTTTGAAAAGCACTTAACTTCTCGTCGGTACATTTCTCTATAACGGTAATGAATTCATTACCGCCGTTACGGCCCACAAAACCGAAATCGTGGGCGGAAGCTTCAAGGATAGAGGAAAAGTCTCTTATTACTTTGTCACCGAAGTCCTTGCCCTGAGATTCGTTGATATCTTTAATATTGGAAATTTCGCTTACCATACAGCAGACACCGTTCAAAGAATCCGCTGAACCGTGATTCTCAAAGAACATGCTGCAGCTGGTACGGTTGGGTATGCCGGTCTTGGAATCGAGGTATGCAAGATTCTCAAGCTCGTGGCTCTGAATCTTTAACTCGCGAAGCTTAAGAAAGTCATATACAAGAAACGCAAGAGAAATAATAATCGTTCCGTACATGATGCTGCACAGGGTGAAAAGACTCTTGTCCACGAAGATGCTGGTCTTCATGGTCTTATTGGTAAGTACTACTATAAGAAAAATAATCTCTAAAATTACAAAAACCGACAATTCGATTATTTTAAGTGTTTTATACTTCTGAACGTTCTTTTTCATGTGCTTTAAAAAACTCCCTTCGGGCAAATAATTCGTTAAGCATAAAAGTGTATAATATCGGCGATTATAGTGTATTATATAGGTATGGATCTCTACGGGATTCACCGCTGTTTGAATCCGCCTGCCTATATGATTTATTTTACATCAATTTATTAAAATTTTATAGTATGGGCGGTGATAAAAAGCATTATTAAAAATTAATTAAAAAAATTTGTAAAAACTTGAACCTTTTTCAAAAAGGACAAGTCTTTATAAGTGAAAAGGATGAAAAAATGAAAACATTGATGACTACATTGGACGTTCTGGAGACAGGATTTCGTGCTATTGCTTCTTTAGCCGCTGAGGCTTCCGACGCAGCATACGACCTGATTGTTGTTGACGACGAAGCCACACCCCTATCGGCCGGACCGCTTACACATAATTATTATCCGGCAGCAATCGTAACGGTGGTGATTTTAGCGGCACTTACTCTTTTGGCCGTATGGCTCATAAGACGTAACTCCTTAAAGGCACGCCTCATGGAATTAAGAGAACAGGCCGGTAACGGAGACACTAATGTACCTTTCAGAATAAAGGACATGAAAGACGCGGTAAGGGAAGCAGAGAACAATCTACTATAAATTATTCAGGGGGAACAATTTAATGGTTGAAAGACGAAGAATCGACCGAGTATCCTACAAGGCAGACAGCGTTATCGTCGTGCGTGAGGATTTAAAAAAGATATATGCCAAGGTGGTTAACTTAAGCCCCTTGGGAGTAGCGGTGACGGTGGATGGAGATACACCTTCGCTTCTCGGTAAAGATGTAATAATTGTGGCAGACACAGTGATAATGTATGCAGACGTTATCAGAGAGGATGTCGCAGAGAACGGTTCAAAAACCGTGGCACTGAGTGCCAAGAAGTTCACGGGTGAGGTTTTGGAGTATTTATTTGAGCATATTGCTCTTGACGAAGACAAAGAGCAGTAAGCGGCGTTTTGAAGGGGAAAAGAAAGGAACAGGGAAGAAATGAAGAAAAACATCAGACTTAACAAGCAAATCATCAAGGCACTTTCGGTAGGTATCAGTGCCAGCATGCTGCTTCAGCCTGTTTCGGCTATGGCGGCAGAACTTGAAGACACAACACCCGAACCCATTGTAGGTGGGACAGAAGATTCAACCGAGAAGACCGCATACGAGAATGCGGAAGAAAATGCTGTAGTTGCAGACGAAGCAGTTGAGACAGCTATCGATGCTTCCGAGGAAGCAGTAGCAGCAGTAGGCGAAGAGGCAGCTACAGAAGTTCAGAATGCAGCAGAAGATTTTGCAGATTCCATTTCAGACAATAAAGGAACTCTTGCAAACGATTGCGCAGACGAAGTTGATAACAGCGGCGATGCAGAAGAAATCATCGCTGAAATGGATGCTATGAAGAGTCTTATCGAGGCTGCTACAGTATCCGGCAACAACGCAGCAGTATCCGGCAATGATGCGGCAGCTACAGCAACAACAGCAGCTTCCGATGCTGAAACCGTTGCAGAAAATGCCAACACCGTTGTCGATCAGGCAATCTTGGACGTATCCGAAAACGAGCAGAAGCTTCTTGATGCTACTTCAATTGAAGATGCCAACGCTATTTACGCTCAGATTGTTAATGATGTAAGCGGTGCTGACGCAGCAGTTACTCAAGCTGAGGCAGATGTTGCAGCTCTTGAGACCGCATTCAATACCGCAAAGGCAATTTACAATGAAAAGAGCGCAGCATATACAGCTGCTCAGGGAGCACTTACCCAGGCACTTGCAGATTATCAGGCTCTTGTTGATGCAGGCGAGGATGTAACTCAGGACGCGCTTGACAAACTTGAGGAACTTAAGGCCAAGGCAGCTACATTAAAAGCAGAAGCAGAAACCGCTTACAATAACTTTATTTCAAGCGGTTACGGATATATTGCATTCCACGAAGACCGCGTTAAGCACGAGAAGGATTACATTCCCGAGGGCGGCAATAAGTGGACTGACGTACGTGATTACTTATTTGAAGCAATCATCCGGTACTACTATGTTTCAGACATGAAGAGCGGCGAGTTCGTAAGCGCTACATGGACCAAGAACTCTGAAGACGATTCTCTTAACTACTGCACAGTAGTTTACAAGGATGCAGACGGCAATGTGGTTACCGAACTTCTTAACTACAGACTTGCCGACAAGAACGTTTCCGGCGGATTTGTAATCTTTGAAAAGGTTGAGCACCTTGTATATGGCGAGACCGATTTCACCGCAGAGGAAAAAGAAGCTCTTGATAACGGCGGCGTAGTAATCAAGGACGGCCTTGCAGTTGTTAAGAACGAAGACGGCGAGTATGTTGCATACAACGATGCTACCAAGAACGAAGAAACATTGGTTGAAGAGTATGCTAACAATGATGAGTCCGTTGATATCGATGAGGATACCGTTGAAGTAATCTACACTGTTGAAGACGGCAAACTCGTTAAGACTGAAACAGCAGATGTTATTACCACCACATACACCGGTGAAACTCTTGAAGCAAGCGCAGTAGATCAGGAGAGCGAAGATGATGCCAGAGTAGCATATGTTGCAGCAGTACAGGCTATTATCGACGAACTCGGAGAAGGCGAAAGCATCGTAATCGGCGACGTAACCTATAAGAGCGGTGATACCGCTACAGATGCCGGCTTTGTTGCAACCTCCGAAGAAGTTGTTACCGGCTATGCCGTAAGCGGAACCTACAATGAGAAGTTCACCAAGAACATTGATATTTCCGGCAGCGTGACCACCATTTTCGGTAAAGACGCGACTGAAGCTGCGGCAAAACTTGCATATAACCTTGAAGCAAAAGATGCTCTTAACGACTATGTTTACGCAGATAATCTGTTTAACATTGCCAACCAGCAGGAATATTATCTTCTCGAAAAAGAAGATACAGGCGCTACTATCTCCACAAAGAAAGAGTTCCTTACCACATATACCAGCAAGTATTCAGGTACTTTAACCGTTACCTATTCCAAGCTTACATCCGAAGAGCGTGACTTCTCCTTACTTCTTTCTTTCTTCACAGGAAGCAGAGACCAGCAGGAAAAGGCTATTAAGGAAGAGCTTGCAAAAGAAGGCAAGGTATTTGTAGACTTAGACGGATTTGACTGGGTTGCATTCAAGGGTACCGTATACTATGTAGACGCAGTTGAAAAATCAGAAGCTAACATTCAGGCAGCAAGCGAAGACGAAGCTAAGGCTATGTTCCTTGCAAGCGCTCCCGAGAACGCTTACAACACAACCGTAAGCTCCGTTACCGCCAACAAGCAGACCCGTTACGGTTATGACACCATCAACTACATCCTTCAGGTTGCTACCGTTGAAAACTGCACCATTTCTACAGCAGAGTGGGCAGACATCCTCGGAAATGCTACCTTAGAATACAGAAACGACAACCTTAACAACGGTAACATTATTCTTGCAGAACGCAACAGATCCGAAAAGGTTGATTACTACGGTGATGACTTAAGCGAGCACTACTTAGATGGTGATGATGCTAAGATTACCGCTGACTTCCGCAAGAAAGTTGATTCCGCAGCTCGGACAGCTCAGATGTATAAGAATCTTCTTCAGAAGACTGCTGATGCAGAAGCTGCAATTACAGCTGCAAAAGAAAAGGTTGACGCTCTTCAGAAAGAAATCATCAGCCTTGCAGCTACCGGCGAGTTAGAAACTCTCAATGCTCTTCAGGCAGACCTTGATGCAGCTCTTAGAAAGCTCCAGGCAGCAATCGATAAGAGAGATGACCTTAAGGAAAAACTGGAAGAGATTGAAGACGAATTAGAGGATAAGATTGACGATCTTACACCCGAGAATCCCGGCCCCGGCCCCGGACCTGATGTCAATCCTTTCGTTCCTACCAACGTTATTGAAGATGTCATCACACCCGTTGCTCCTGCACCTTTCGTTCCCGCAGTAGTACCCGGACCCGCAGTAGTAGCTGATATTCCTGATGACGAAGTTCCTCAGGCTGACGCTCCCGACGCTGAAATCGATGATGTAACACCCGTTGCTACAGCTGAAATCGATGACGACGATGTAGCTCTTGCAGCAGCACCTGTAAGCATCGGCGACGACGCTACACCTCTTGCTTCCGTTCCCGAAGAAGCACAGATGTCCTGGTGGTGGTTACTCATAGTTCTTGTTCTTGGTGCAACCGGTGCAGAAATGTACAGAAGACACATGGCCAAGAAAAAGGCTCAGGGTATCACAGACGACACCGTTAAGTAATATTCATTAAGTTAATTTCTTTCCTACTACATACAAAGTCGCCGCACAGAAATGTGCGGCGATTTTAATATCTCAGTTTTTTTTAAAAGTTTTCTGAAGCGAAGACTCATTACAAACGGAAACGACAAATACCTTAAAGAGTTTATTAAAATGCCCTTAAATCATGGCAGACGGGCTTCCGGGGCCAAAGAATGAGGTTTAAAATTATACCCAAAAGTATTATAATAACTATAAGTTATAATATGTTTAAAGCACATTTTCGGAGGACTTAAAGTAATGATTAAAAAACTTTTTTCTACGGTTATGCTTTTGACTTTAATGGCGGTTTCTTTGACCGCATGTGATAAAAAGGAGCCTGTAAGCTCCGATATACTTCCGGAGGGACCTATTGTAAGTTCCACCGTGACATCCGTGTCTACGGCAACATCCGCTTCGGTTTCCGCATCCGTTGAAACATCGACTTCCGAAGACGTTTCGGCGGAACCTGAGATTCAGACCCCTGAGGATGCTGTTTCTTTTGAGGTGGTGATTATCAATCAGTGCAAGGCCGATATCGGAATGGTGTCGGTAATCAATCCTTTTGATGAAAGCCAGATGGATATAGGCGAGCTTCCCGACGGCGGTGTTCTTAACTTAAGTTATACGGACTGGCCCAAGGATGTTACCACATTCGATGTGGCTTTTTACAATAAGGCGGGGAAAATGGTGTCCAGCTCTTCCATCGATATTACAGGGGTTACAAAGAGAGTCACCATCAGTCTTTCGGGTGATAAGAACATAGATAAGGTTAAGGGTACGGTAGAGTAATAAAACGCTTTGACGGTTTACTATCGAAGATTTATATAAATGTATTTGGAGGGTTCATGAAAAGAGATGTTGTGATTATCGGAGCGGGCGTTGTCGGCTCCTCGATTGCAAGGGAACTTTCACGCTATGACCTTGGTATTACGGTGCTTGAAAAAGCATCCGACGTGTGCGAGGGCACTTCCAAGGCCAACAGCGGTATTGTTCATGCGGGTTTTGATGCCGTTCCCGGCACCCTTAAGGCCCGTTTCAATATTGCGGGCAGCCATATGATGGAGGCATTGTCCCGAGAGCTTGATTTTCCTTACAAAAGAAACGGCTCCCTCGTTCTTTGTTTCTCAGAGAGCGATTTACCCAAACTTGAAGAACTGAAAAAGCGCGGCGAAACCAACGGTGTGGAGGGTGTTACCATACTCACCGGCGATGAAGTGCGGGCAAAAGAACCTGCCATATCCGACGAGGTTGTGGCGGCTTTATTCGCCCCCACAGGCGCCATTGTATGTCCCTTTGGGCTCACAATAGCAATGGCGGAGAACGCAGCGGTTAACGGCGCAGAGTTTCGCTTTAACGAGGCCGTAACGGCCATAGAGAAGACGGGTGAGGGCTTTAAGGTTACCACCCCGACAGATACCTATGAGTGTAAGGCTGTCATCAACGCCGCAGGCGTATATGCCGACACCATTCACAATATGGTCTGTGATGACAAACTCAGTATTACAGCCAGAAAAGGCGAGTACTGCTTATACGACAAAAAGGTGGGAGGAACGGTTTCCTCCACCATATTCCAGCTTCCCGGAGCGTACGGCAAGGGCGTTCTGGTAACCCCTACGGTTCACGGTAACCTTCTCCTCGGCCCCACCGCTACGGATACACCGGACAAAGAAGAAGTCAACACCACTCAGGACGGTCTTAGCACCCTCCAGGCAACTGCCGGCAAGAGCATCAAGGCAGTTCCGTTCAGGTCCGTTATTACTTCTTTTGCAGGCTTAAGAGCCCACGAGGCGGGAGAGGATTTTGTAGTGGGTGAGTCAAGCGTTAAGGGCTTCTTTGACGCAGCGGGCATCGAGTCTCCCGGACTTTCCGCAGCACCGGCCATCGGCGAGTTTCTGGCAAGGGAAGTGGCTCTGTCGCTTGAAGCAGTCAGAAAGACTGACTTTATAGCCAAGCGCAAGGGTATTCCCAACGTGGCACTTGCGTCAAAAGAAGAAAGAGACCGCCTCATTAAAGAAAATCCCATGTATGCCAACGTTATCTGCCGTTGCGAACTGGTAACCGAAGGCGAAATCGTGGACGCTATCAAAAGACCTGTGGGCGCCACCACGCTGGACGGTGTCAAGAGGCGCACGAGAGCGGGCATGGGACGATGCCAGGCAGGCTTCTGTTCACCCAAGACACTTGAGATTCTTGCAAGAGAACTGGGCAAGGATATTACTGAAATTACCAAACACGGCGCAGGTTCGGAATTTCTGACCGGCCACAAAGGTTTGTAAGGAGGCGCCCATGAATACGAAGATAGCAATCATCGGCGGCGGCCCTGCAGGCCTTGCCGCAGCAGTAAGCGCATACGATGCGGGAGTCAAGGACTTGCTGATTCTGGAGCGTGACGACAAGCTCGGCGGAATCCTTAATCAGTGCATTCACAACGGCTTCGGTCTTCATACCTTCAAGGAAGAACTTACCGGCCCCGAGTATGCGGAACGTTTTATTGAAAAAGTTCGTGAAAGAGGCATAGAGAGCCTTTTAAAAACCATAGTCGTAGATATATCCAAGGAAACCGACGGCCTTGTTGTTACCGCAATGTCAGCCGAGAAAGGCATGTTTGAGATTCATGCGCAGTCGGTTATTCTGGCTATGGGTTGCAGAGAACGTCCCAGAGGAGCCCTCAACACTCCGGGCTACAGACCGGCGGGCATTTATTCCGCAGGTACCGCTCAGCGATACGTTAACATCGAGGGCAAGATGCCCGGCAAAGAAGTGGTAATCTTAGGCTCCGGCGACATCGGCCTTATTATGGCCCGTCGTATGACCCTGGAAGGCGCTCACGTTAAGGCTGTGGCAGAACTCATGCCTTATTCCGGCGGATTAAAGCGTAATATCGTGCAGTGTCTTGACGACTTTGGCATACCGCTTAAATTAAGTACCACGGTAACGGATATCAAGGGTAAGGACAGAGTCGAAAGCGTTACCCTTTCAAAAGTAGATGCCAGGAATCAACCCATCCCCGGCACCGAGGAGGAGATTCACTGCGACACACTTCTTTTGTCCTGCGGACTTCTTCCCGAGAACGAATTATCCGGCATGCTGGGGGTTGAATTAAGTCCCGTAACGGGCGGCGCAACGGTGGACGAGAGCCTTGAAACGTCGGTGCCCGGTGTATTTGCCTGCGGCAACGTGCTTCATGTTCACGACCTTGTGGACTATGTATCAGGAGAGGCTTCGGAAGCCGGCAAACACGCGGCGGAGTACGTGCTTAGGAGCACACCCGGGACCGCAGAAACACCCATACGCCTTGAAACCGGCAACGGAGTGCGCTACACGGTTCCTTCTTTTGTCCGTCCCTCCAGACTTGAGCAGCTTTTAACCGTTCGCTTCAGAGTGGGCAATGTTTACAAGAATCCGGAGATTTGCGTATACCTTGGCGACAAATGCCTGCAGAGGCGCAAGAAGCAGATATGCGCCCCGGGTGAAATGGAACAGGTTATTATCAAAAAAACAGATATCGAAACCATGGCTCCCGGCGAAACCATTCGCATAGCCATCGAGACAGAATAGGAGGCGGCATATGGAGACCAAAAATTTAACCTGTATCGGCTGCCCCATGGGCTGTGCCCTTACTGTAACCTATGAGCCCGGCAATCGTGACTCCGTTAAGGTTACGGGCAATACCTGCAAAAAAGGGGAACTCTACGCTATCGATGAAGTCACCAACCCTACGAGAATCGTTACGGGCACCATACGGGTATCCAACAGAAAGAACCTTGTGGCTTCGGTTAAGACCGCAAGTGTAATACCCAAGAGCAAGATTTTTGATGTGGCTCACGAGCTCATGAACATATCCGTTGAAGCACCTGCCAAAATCGGTGATGTGGTGGTTAAGGATATCTGTGGCACGGGTTCCGACCTTGTTATTACGAGAAACGTTGAATAGGGGGATTTGAGAAGGTATGGATAAATATTTAATGGCTTTGGACCAGGGTACCACCAGTTCAAGATGTATTCTTTTTGACAGAAGCGGCAATATCGTAAACATGGCGCAGCGTGAGTTTACACAGATTTATCCCAAGCCCGGCTGGGTGGAGCACAACGCTATGGAAATATGGTCATCCCAGCTTGCGGTGGCTCTCGAGGCCATGGCCCTCGTTCATGCGGGCGCAGACAATATTGAGGCCATAGGCATCACCAATCAGCGTGAGACTACCATCGTGTGGAACAAGAACACAGGCGAGCCTGTCTACAACGCTATTGTGTGGCAGTGTAAGCGTACCGCCGATTATATCGAGAAGGTTAAGGCGGAAGGCATGACGGAGACTATCCGCTCCAAGACCGGCCTTATTCCCGACGCATATTTCAGCGCCACCAAGCTTAAATGGATTCTTGACAATGTGGAAGGCGCCAGAGAGGCGGCCGAGAAAGGCGATTTGCTCTTCGGTACGGTTGATACCTGGCTTATGTGGAACCTTACAAAAGGAAAGGTTCACAAGACCGACTACACCAACGCTTCCCGTACCATGCTTTTTAACATAAATACCCTTGAGTGGGACAGAGAACTTTGCGATTATTTCGGCATACCCATGTGCATGCTTCCCGAGGTTGTGAAGTCCAGCACTTTCTTTGGCAAGACCGAATCCTTTGTGTTAGGCGGCGAGATACCCATTACGGGTGTTGCGGGCGACCAGCAGGCGGCTCTTTTCGGACAGTGCTGTTTTGAGGCCGGCGATGCCAAAAACACATACGGAACCGGCTGCTTCCTGCTTATGAACACGGGCAAAAAAGCCATTTTTTCAAATAACGGTCTTATCACTACCATAGCGGCAAGCGAGAACGACACTCCCGATTACGCTCTTGAAGGAAGCGTATTCGTGGCGGGAGCGGCAGTACAGTGGCTTAGAGACGAAATGCGTATGGTTGAGACCGCGCGCCAGACCGAAGAATTCGCCACGGTCGTTCCCGATACCGCGGGAGTATATCTTGTGCCTGCTTTTGTGGGCATGGGCGCACCTTACTGGGACCAGTACGCACGCGGCACAGTGGTAGGCGTGACCCGCGGATGCAAAAAAGAACATTTCATCCGGGCGGCACTTGAGTCCATAGCCTATCAGACCCACGATGTTTTAAAGTCCATGGAAGAAGACTCCTCCATCAAACTTAACACCCTTAAAGTGGATGGCGGCGCCAGCGCCAATAACTTCCTTATGAAGTTCCAGGCAGACATGCTGGGACTTTCCGTTGAACGCCCCAAGTGCATAGAAACCACGGCTCTCGGTGCAGCTTATCTTGCAGGACTTGCTACAGGCTACTACAAGAACCGTGCCGACATCGTAGACAACTGGAAGCTCGGCCGTCGCTTCGAACCCACAATGGACCTTCCCACACGCAAGAAACTTTTAAAAGGCTGGGATGTTGCTGTTAAGTGCGCAAGACTGTACGGCGAACTGACTGAAGACTAAAAATAAAACGGGCTGCTTGAAATTGAAGCAGTCCGTTTCTTTGTACAGCGACGAGCCATGCGACTGCTGTGCTTGCACAAGCAGACATATGGCGACCGCATACAATCCCGGAATTCATCATTAAGAATTCCGGTGATTGTGTGGCGACGAGCCGACGAGCTGAGTAGCAAGTGCGCTTGCTACAAACAGTTTTAATAGTAGAAACACACGAAATGCACATATATATTAGGTAAATATTGACATAAATGAAGATAAAAGCACATAAAATGTAATATGTATACGAGTAATTACCATAAAACAGGTATATTTCTACTTGATATTCTGCAAACTATAGACTAAGATATAGAGCAAAGGGCGAAATGCACAAATATGAATGCAAATAAACGTAAAGTATACGAAAACTACATGCTATACAAGTGGAATACGCTGAAAACAAAGATATAATCACTAAAATAGCTATATTATGCGGTGAATTTGGGGATAGAATATGCATAAGAGAAGATGGGTACAATCTAATCAACTATTAACAATCATATAGGAATATCATATGCACAATAATGGGGATGGGATATTCAAATGGGGCATAATAGGAGCCTCAAATATAGCTGTTAAGTTTTGCAATGCAATATCGCTTACGAAACGATGCAGAGTAGTGGCGATAGGCAGTAATTCTTTGGAACGGGCGAAGAAGTTTGCTGCTCAAAACGGTATTTCCGCTGCTTTTGGCAGTTATGAGCAGATGCTTAGGGAAATAAAGCCTGATGCTGTGTACATAGCTACCGCAACCGGCAATCATTATGATGCATGCAGGCTTTGCTTACAACACAGAATTCCGTTTTTGTGCGAAAAAACAATGTGCGTCAACAGTTCACAGACGCATGCTGTCTTTGATGAAGCTTCACAAAAGCGGGTTTTTTGTATGGAAGCTATGTGGAGCCGTTTCCTTCCCATAGTCCTGAAGGCTAAAGAATGGATAGAGGCGGGCAGAATCGGAGATTTGAAGTTTGCCGAAATAAGCCTGGGCTTTTGCGCAGAACGTGATAACGGCAACCGTTTCTGGAATCCCGAATTGGGCGGAGGCGCGGCGCTCGATCTTCTTGTATACGGATATGAAATAATAAGACTTTTGATAGACAAACCCATATTGGGACATAAATTGTCAGTTATCGAAAGCGGGACCGGGGTAGATGCTTCGGAAGTTCTGGTGCTTGAATACGATGATATGACAGCGGTGTTAAGCGCAAGCCTTGAAACATTTATGAATCAGAGCGTCGTTGTCAGGGGAAGTAAAGGTAGCATTGTAATTCCAAATATTCTCTTCGGGAATGAAGTGCTTTGCCATGACAATGAGAATAATGTTTTGGAACACTATACGGATACGATAACGCAAAACGGTTTTGTGTATGAGATTGAAGAAGTCGTGCGGTGTATAAAGAACGGTAATCTTCAAAGTGATATCGTTCCGCACACACTTACACTCGATTACGCGAGAGTCTGCAATGAAATTTGGAAAGAAGTAAGGGGAATTCAGAATTGAAAAAAATATTGTGCAAGGAAAAGCCTCCTATCGGCTGTTACCCGGAATACGGTTTCCTTTTTTCTTTGATTGATGATATCACTGCCCCCTGGGTAATGAACAATTTTATTGAATTTGAGGTGGTCCCTGAATGGGAGCTTTTTATATCCTATGCCAATCATGATTCTATTTTGAAAGATTGTCCGTACATTTCGGAAAGCATATTAAAAAGAAACGAATTGAGTAAAAAAGCTGTCGATATAGCTGACCTTGCCGTTAAGTCAATAGCTGATGACACTTGTCTCTTCCTTTTTCTCGACCGGTTTTACATTAAAGGAACACAAGAATATCATATCAAACATTATATGCACAATTCATTTGTGGTGGGA
>JAEEGJ010015736.1_pt1 | contig 17560 bp, 14 predicted proteins | sample 8958761 | NCBI WGS metagenome assembly JAEEGJ01 (sample SAMN16246546, study PRJNA631951) | gut metagenome | biome: gut microbiome; feature: rumen; material: RS-attached | host: Bos | place: Iran: Karaj | collected 2018-10 | reverse complement strand
TCATCCCCGCCACCGCCGCCCTGCTGGAAGCCGCCCGCGAGAAAGGCGTCCCCGTTATTTTCTGCAACGACTGCCACCTGCCCGGCATCGACCGGGAACTGAAACTCTGGGGCGACCACGCCATCAAGGGCACGCCCGGCGCCGATGTGATCCCCGAACTGGCGCTTTGCGACAAGGATTATGTCGTGCCCAAGCGCCGCTACAGCGGCTTTTTCCAGACCGACCTGGACATCCTGCTCAAGGAACTCGGCGTCCGGACCGTGGTGATCACCGGCCTTCATACCCATATGTGCTGCCGCCACACCTCCGCCGACGCCTACTGCCTCGGCTACGACGTGGTCGTCGCCAAAGAGGCGACCAACGCGTTCACAGAAGAGGATTATCTGGGCGGCCTGGCCTACCTGAAGACCTGCTACGGCGCCGACGCCTACAGCAACGACGAACTCATCGCCGCCTTCTAGCCGCCGTATCCGGAATAATTAAGCCGTAAAGAAACGCCCGAGCCAGGCCTGGTCCACCGCGACCAGGCCTGTTGCGGATTCGCGGATGGCCGGATTGCGCTGCAGGATGCCGGCGCAGTCTTCATAGACATTGAATCCCACGGCCACCAGCTGCATTTCGCCCTTGTCGGGGTAGGTGAAGGTCATCTCGCCGTCCGCCCCGTCCAGGCCCACGAATTTGAGGGGCACGTCCTTGCCCAGTTCCTGCGCCGTCACGAATTTGCACATTTCGACCAGCAGGTCGTCCAGCCCCGCATCGAAGATCTTGATCTTCTCGATCAGCTCTCCGGGGGTGCGCACCAGCCGGCCGGTATAGCCCTCGGGCAGGCCCTCGGCGTTCACGGCTTCGCTCGTCAGCACGAGCATCAGCCGCTCCGTGGGGTCGTGGTACAGGAAGGGAAAGCGCAGCAGGCCGAGCGTTCCGCAGTGCGGGCAGCTCCAGGTGAAGAGCGCGCCGCTGCGCACCCGTTCCTTGAGTTCGGGATTGGTCGCGGCATTGACGCTCTGCGGCACCTCCACGCTATGTTTCGCCCCGCACCGGGCGCATTCGGCGGTGATTGTCATTGGTCGTCAGACGTTGAAAAGGAAATGCATGATATCTCCGTCCTGAACCACGTAGTCCTTGCCCTCGATCCCCATCTTGCCGGCGGCGCGCACCGCCGCCTCGGTCCGGTACTGCACGAAGTCGTCGTACTTGATCACCTCGGCACGGATGAAGCCCTTCTCGAAATCGGAATGGATCACGCCCGCGGCCTTGGGGGCCTTGTCGCCCTTGTGGATGGTCCAGGCGCGGCACTCGTCGGCGCCGGCCGTGAAGAAGGTCTGGAGGCCGAGCAGATGGTAGGCGCTCTGGATGAGGCGGACCACGCCGGACTCCTGCAGACCCATCTCTTCGAGGAACATCTGCCGGTCTTCATAGTCCTCCATCTCGGCGATCTCGGACTCGGTGCGGGCGGAGATCACGAGGATCTCGGCCTGCTCGTCCTTGACGGCCTCGCGCACGGCGTCCACATAGGCGTTTCCGCTGACCACGGAGGCGTCGTCCACGTTGCAGACATAGAGCACGGGCTTGTTGGTCAGCAGGAAGAGGTCGTGGGCCAGGGCCACTTCGTCTTCGTTCAGCAGGGAGACGCTGCGGCAGGAATGTCCCTGCTCCAGGGCGGCCTTGTAGCGGAGGAGCAGCGCCAGGAGTTTCTTCGCCTCCTTGTCCCCGCCGGTGGTGGCCTGTTTCTGGACCTTGGCGATCCGGGCGTTCACGGTCTCCAGGTCTTTGATCTGGAGCTCCAGGTCCACGACTTCCTTGTCGCGCACCGGATCCACGGAGCCGTCCACGTGGACGACGTTACCGTCGTCGAAGCAGCGGAGGACGTGCAGGATGGCGTCGCATTCGCGGATGTTGGCGAGGAACTGGTTGCCCAGGCCCTCCCCGCGGCTGGCGCCCTTCACCAGGCCGGCGATGTCCACGATGTCGACCGTCGCCGGGATCGTGCGCTGGGGTTTGCAGATGTCCGATAGGACCTCCAGGCGCTTGTCGGGGACCTGGGTGGAGCCGAGGTTGGGTTCGATGGTGCAAAAGGGGAAATTGGCGCTCTGGGCGCCTCCGACGCTGACACAGTTGAAGAGGGTGGATTTACCGACGTTCGGCAAGCCGACGATTCCGCACTTGAGGGACATATTCTTTCGTTTTAACCACGCAAATTTACGTATTTTTCCCGGGAAAATCACGTCCCCCGCCTGAAGGGCTTCTCTGCCTGGGGCGGCAGACGGGGCATCTGGTCTTTCCCGGGCGGGGAGACCGCGCCTCCGGCTCGGCGTCCATCCTCGCTCCCCGCAGGGCGGGGACCGGACCCGGCGGAACGGGTCCTGCTGCGGCTGAGCTTTCGCCGGAGGCCGGTCTCCCCCGCCCGGTCCCCAAGACCTACAGACAGAAAGAAGGCTGTTTTCTGTCTGAAATCCCCAAAGGATTGTTATTGATGTGTGGTGGGGTTTGGGGAGACTTATTTTCGGGTTGTGGGTGGAAATAGTCTGGTTTTTCTATCTTTGTGATATGAAACGGACTATGATACTTCTTCTGATGTGGCTAGGTGTGTCTGCCGGGGCTGCGCTTCCCAAATCGCTTCCTTTGCCGCCGTGCGGGCCGGATCGCGTCAGCGATTATCCGGCCATCCCCCTCGAGGGGGTGCAGGGGGTGACGGGATCTTCGTTGGAAGACATTCAGCAGGATTCTCTGCTGATCGTCTTCTGGAACGTAGAAAATTTCTTCGACTACCATTCTCCTTCGCGGCCGCAGTACTGGACGTCGGGGCGTTTCTACGCCAAGTGCGACGGCATCGCGAAGACCCTGCTGCGCATTGCCGACCATTACGGCCGGCTGCCGGACGCCGTCGGCTTCGCGGAGGTGGAGAACGGCTTCGTGCTGCGGCAGCTGAACACCCAGACGGCCCTGCGCAAACTCGACTACCGCATCGTTCATTACGAATCCCCCGACCACCGCGGCATCGACTGCGCCCTGCTCTGCCGCAGCAGCACCATCCCCCTGCGCGACAGCGCCCCCAAGCACGTCCCGGACAGCGCCGGGGGCGTGATGGCCACGCGGGATATCCTGCTCGCGGAGTTCGACAGCCTTGCCATCCTGGTGAACCACCACCCCTCGCAAATCGGGGACGACTCCTCGGGGCGCACCCGGGCCCGCGCCCGCCTGCAGGCCCTGACGGACTCGCTGCGCGCTGCCGGGCGGGCGCGGGTGCTGGCGGTGGGCGATTTCAACGAGGACCTGTGGAACAACGGCGGAGGCACCCTGAAATACAACGGCCACTGGGAGAAAATCGACGGGCATTTCGCCGAAGGCTTCGCCAGGGTGCGGGAAGATATCTTCGCCGACCCGGTGCTGCTGGAGCCCGATTCGGCTTTCGGCGGGCAGAAGCCGCGGCGCACGTTCGTCGGTCCGCGCTACCGCGGCGGAATCAGCGACCACCTCCCTATTGTCATTCTCGTTTATTTTTGATACATTTGTGGTTGCGACAATATTAACAATCACATAATTTTATGGAAATGAAAACCAAAATCCACGAGAAATTCCTCGCTCTCTTCGGCGAAGGCGGTACTATGTACGCCGCGGCCGGCCGTGTCAACCTCATCGGCGAACACACTGACTACAACGGCGGTTACGTCTTCCCGGGCGCGATCGACAAAGGCATCATGGCCGAGATCAAGCTCAACGGCACCAACAAGGTGAACCTTTTCTCCCTGGACTATGACGCCGCGACCTCCTTCGGCCTGGCCGAAGAAGACAAGCCCGCCGAGGCCTGGGCCCGCTACGTCTTCGGCGTCTGCCGCGAGACCCTCAAGCGCGGCGGCAAGGTCGAGGGCTTCGACGCCGTCTTCGCGGGCGATGTACCCCTCGGCGCCGGCCTGAGCTCCTCAGCGGCCCTCGAGAGCTGCTTCGCTTTCGCGATCAACGACCTCTTCCAGAACGGCATCGACAAGTTCGAACTCGCCAAGATCGGCCAGAGCACCGAGCACAACTACTGCGGGGTCATGTGCGGCATCATGGACCAGTTCGCCTCCTGCTTCGGCAAGAAGGGCAACCTCATCCGCCTCAACTGCAAGACGCTCGAATACAAGTACTTCCCCTTCGATCCCGAGGCTGCCGGCTACAAGTTGGTCCTGATCGACTCCTGCGTGAAGCACGAACTCGCCTCCTCGGCTTACAACAAGAGGCGCGCCTCCTGCGAGAACGCCGCGGCCGCGATGCGCAAATATCATCCCGACGTGGACTTCCTCAGCGACGCCAAACGTCTCTGGCTCGAGGAGGTGCGCGCCGAGATCCCTGAGGAGGACTTCCTCCGCGCGGAGTATGTCATCGGCGAGGTGCAGCGTGTGCTGGACTTCTGCGACGCCCTGGAGCGCGGCGACTATGAGACCGCCGGCGAAATGATGTACCAGACCCATTTCGGCATGAGCAAGCTCTACGAAGTGAGCTGCGAGGAGCTCGACTTCCTCAACAAGCTCGCCCGCAAGATGGATGTCACCGGCTCCCGCGTGATGGGCGGCGGCTTCGGCGGCTGCACCATCAACCTCGTGAAGAAGGAGCTCTACAAGCCGTTCGTGGACGCCGCTGTCGCGGAATTCACCGCCAAGTTCGGCCACGCCCCGAAGGTCTATGACGTAGTCATCTCCGACGGCGCCCGCAAGCTCTAGACACCCTGGAATCCGGAAAAACGGCCACTATCCAGCAGGACAGTGGCCGTTTTTCTTGATCAATCCAGCGTCATCTTACCGAGCCACATGACGTGATTCTTGTCCCAGAGAAGAGCATACAGTGTTTTCTCTGCCTTGTCATAGTAGATCGGAGAAGCGCTGTAGCCGCTGGTCTGGATACAGCGAAGGCCCCGGCCGTCCCAGTCGAAGAAGGCCATCCGGTCGCAGGCGGACCGGCCGGTCTCGAAATCCTTCTCTTCGCTGAAAAACGATGTGAAAAAGCCCTCGTCCGTCGCCAGGATCCGGGATAAACCCACGCGGGACGTCGAGATGGTCTTGCCGTTTACGAATCCGGGATCGACCCAATAGAGGCAGTGCTTCCGGACAATCTCGTCATCCGAGAGACTGAAAAGCTCCATGACACAGCCCCAAACGGTCGACAGGGCGAGCTTGCTTCCATCCGGAGACAGGGCGCAATAAGCATGAGCCGTGGAATACTGTTTCCAGATCAGGTCCCGGTCCTCATACGGGTACGCATCATAATCTGCGACAGGGCCGTCCTGCCCCGTCCACCGGATCCGCGGCGCATGCTCCGGTCCCTCCAGCGGGGACAGCGCGGAGACCCGGACCATCCGGTCCGGAGCGACCCCCGCCCAAAGCACGAACCGGTCGCTCATCGGGATTTCTCCCAGGAAGGTTTCCGCCATCGGGCTCTGGGACAAAAGCGCCGGGAGGTAATACCTCTTCAAGCGGGAAGGATTGTTGTCAAACACAAACAAGGTATCCCCCATCACATGGATATCCGTAGCCAACGAGATCTCTCCCCGGGCCCGGCCGGTCGGGAGCGAACTCATCTCCCAGGCCCCCGTGCGTTTGTTATAGAAATGGACATTGTTCCCGGTGGCCCGGTCATACGACAACAGGATCAGATGGTCCTGCCACGCAGCTTCAGAACCCACGACCGAGAGCATCAGTTCCTCGCCCAGGATGGTGAAATCCCGGTGCTCGATCTTGCGGAAACGCGGCTCGGCATATTCCCCTTCCTTCGAAGCGCAGGCCGCAAGGAGCATCAAGGCGGCCATGAGGTATAACAATCTTTTCATCTTCTACTTTCGTTTCAGGCTCAAAAAACAGGACCCGTCCTTGTTGTCCCGGCAGATCAGCAGGCCCCGGTCCGCAAAGACCGGCCATACCCGGTGTTCTTCTCCTTCCCACATGAGCGGTAATCCCCACTCTTCCGCGTTGCGCATCACCTTCACCGTTACGGTCCTGCCGTCGGGAGTCCGGACTTCCCGGGACTCCCTGTGCCCCGGGGCAAGAAACACCGGTTTTCCCCGCTTTACGTCCAGCACGGTTCGGATATACTGATCCGGGAAACGATAGTCCATGAACAGCAGGTCGCCCATCTTGACACTGGACGAGACAAACGCGTCCTCTTTGTGGGATGTGCTGGAGACTGTCAGAACCGGGATTTCCTTCTTCGGCGTCACCCGGTAGAGGGTATCGCCCGAAAAAATACAAGTTTGGTCGTCAAAGGGGCCGGCGTTACCCGTCCAAATGGATTTCTCCTTTTCTATTGCTTTCCAGTCAAAGCGCAGACTCGAAGCGCGGACCGGCAGCCGGTGTTTATCGAGCACATCGAAGCGCTGATTTTTACCTGCTATGGAAGAGTATCCCAGCAGGAAGTAGTCCTGCTCCAGCGGCGAGAGCATACAGAGTTGTACCTGCGTGTCCGTCAAAGGGAATTCTTCCAACAATTGACCGTCCGCGACATCGTAAACGTGTACCCGGCTCATCTCGTCGCTCACATACACCTTGCCATCCCGCACGAAGCAGGATTCCGCATCCAGAAACTCTCCGGGGCCGCGTCCCTTGCGCCCGTACTCGTTCAACAAGGATCCGTCCTTGAGCGACAGCCGGAGGACACGGGGATAGCCGTAGGCCAAGACGGATTCTTCGTCACACACGTACCAGCCGTGTACGCCGCCGGAGATAAACGTTTCGGGCTCGTCTCCGGTGTGCATCACGCCGACGGGCGTGAAATGCGCCGTCAAGTCGAACCCGCCGACCGGCTCGGTCATCGCGGCCAACAGATCTGCGTTGACCCGGATCAGCCCGCCGGGCTCCCGAACCACCAGTGCATCCCCGCCGTCCCGGCGGCAGCCGGACAGCAGGGTCAGGACCAAAATAATCCAAATACAAAAACGACGTTTCTGCATATCTATTTCAGATGAAGTTTCGCGATGACGTAGTTACCCTCTTCGTCCAACTTGTCCAGGACTTCGGGGTTGGAGACTTTCTCCCGCAGGGCGGGGTCGAGGCCGGGCAGGAGCGCCGGGTCCAGCAGGAAGACCAGCGCGTCGCCGTCGAGACCGGAAATGGTGTAGGCGAAGGGGTCGCCGTCCGTGTTGTCGCCGGCGTTGATCCAGACCCATTTACCGGCCCGGCAGATCCCGTAGAGACACTCCCGGGGCGGGACGGGTGCGTCGTCGTCCTTCTTCTCGGCCCGCGTGACCACGGCCACGCGCATCCGCTCGTTCTCCCAATAGGCGCCGACGGAGGCATAGCGTGTCTGCAAAATGTCGAACGCGGCCTGCACGTCCCCGCTGAAGAAGGCATCCCCGATCGTGAAGCGCCCGAAATCCAGGTCCAGCCACGGTTCGACCTTGCCATCTGCATAGGCATAGACCTCGTGGCCCCAGCCCATCGGCATGAACACCCGGCCCCCATATTCCGTGAACGGCCAGTCCATCATCATCGCAAGCGGTGAATCCCCCGGTTTCGGAATGAGCGACACGGGCTCCTGCCCTTCACGAATCCATTGGACCATATCCTTCCCGGCATAAGCATAGCCGATATACCCCAGCCAGCCGTCCGCGAGCGGATAGAAGGCATTACCCCCCGCAACCGGTAGCGTCACCGCCTCCACCTGCGTCCCGTCCGGGCGGAAAACCAGCATATCCGGCCCGTTCTCATAGACATAGACCTTGCCGTCCGCATACAGCACGTTCCAGACGGTATGGTACTCCCCAGGGCCGCGTCCGCTGCGGCCGATGCGGTTCAGGAACTTGCCGTCGGGGCCATACAACTGCAGCTTTTTGTTGCCCACGTCCCAGAGCAGGTAATTCCCGTCCGCGAGCTGCATCATCGTCCCCTGTCCGAGGAAATCCTCCCCTGGGGTCTCCAGTTGCAGCAGCTCGATCGAGCCGACCTGCGCCGCAAGCGCATCCATCGGGATATTTTCCGGGACGACCACGACGCCGGGCGCCTCCTTCGGGCCGCATGCCGCGAGCAGCAGCGCGGTCAGCATCAAAATCGTTGTCTGTGTCTTGTTCATAATTCCTAACGAGATATGATGTGCAGGTAAACGTCGTTGCTGTCGTCTTTGTAGTCGGGCAGGAGCACGTCGGCATCCTGGGGGGCCAGCTGACACCAGGCATCGCGGCCGTGGACATAGGACGGCCAGGCAAGCACGGCCGTCCCGCCGACGTGCAGCAGCGGGGCCTCTTCCCCGTGATAAAGAATCGTTCCGGAATGCAGGTCATAGACCAGGTAATGGTCTTCGTTGCGCTCCGTGTCGATGAAACTGTAAAACATCAGGTCCCCGAGGACCTCGCAGCTCCGGTCCGCAAAACGGCCACGGTCTTGCCGGAACAAGATGGACCCGTCCGCATTGTACTGCACGGAGCCTTCCGCCTTGGACGGCCGCACAAACGCCAGGACGGCCCGGGCGCCTTCCGGCCGGATGTGGTAGAGTGTATCCACTTCGGCATACCGGAACCAGCAGGATCCATCTGCCGCCGCGATCATCTGCCCCGGCTGAATCGACATCATCAGTTCGCGGGTGCTCCGTTCCGGCCCGCAGCTGCGGACGGTCCCGTCGGGGCCCAGCACCGAAAAGGTCCGGCTGTTTTCCTTCGAGAAATCCGGCCAGGCCATTTCCACCCGGCTTCCGTCCGGGAAGAAGTGGACGTCTATATAATCAACCTCCGCTTCGGCCGAGACAAAGGTCCCGTCCGGCTCGTAGGTCAGGGCCTTGCGCGTCATCCGGTCCAGGACCAGCACCCGGCCCTCCGGGTCAAAGAACGGGGAATTGATCCGCAGGTACTCCTGCGGGCCGTTCCCCTTGCGGGAGAACGCGGAGAGGATGTTCCCGCCGGGGCCGGCCAGGAGAATACTGTCCCCGGCGTGGAGCAAGAGCCGCGTCCCGTCGAACCCGGCCATCCGCACAAAACCCAGCGGCCGGTCCGGCGCCAGTTCGAAGCATTCCTCCGGGCGGACCGCCTCATCCAATGTCCACGCCGTCAGCAGCTTGGCGTCTGCCAGTTCGGACAGGTTGATGGTCAGCAACTCTCCCGCCGGCCCGCGGCAGCCCGTCAGGCCTGCGGCTGCCGCCACGGCCGTGGCCAGCGCCAGCGTCAGGATTCTTGCTGTTTTTATATTCATCTGTTTCTATTATTTCAGGTAGTACTTGATTACGACATTCCGGCCGTCGTGGGCGGCGGTGGCCAAGGCCGCAGCGCCCTCCGGGTCCAACAAGTCGGGAAGAACATGCCGGGGCAGATCCGAGGCCGGACAACAATAATAGTTGATCCCGTCCCTGATGACACCCAGCGGCAGCGTCAGGCCCTCCCGGGTGTTTTTGATAAGGGTATATTGACGGTCCTCCCGGTTGATGATGAGCAGGTGCCGCACATCGTTCAGCAATAAGTCATAATAAAACTTGTCGTCCGTGACCTGTGCAAACAGAAACTCCACCGTTTCCCGGTCGCGTAGTTTGAAATCCGGCCAGAAGAAATGGCCGTAGAACAATCCGCACCGCCAAATCTGTCCGGAATGAGGGTATAGGACCAGCAGGTCATCTCCGCTGCGGAACATTTGCAGCCGCTCGACAATGCTCCGGGTCTGGTCGCTGTCCATCTTCCCGGGGCTGGCCGCATAGTAACTCCTGTCGAAATAATACTCGCACAGATAGTCGTTATTGCCTTTGTACGCGGGCAGAATCATCACATTTTCCTCCCGGCGGGCAATCTTGGTCGGGACCACGAGCGTATCCAGCGGCGTGCGGCGCAGCAGGGAGAGAGCGGGGAGGGCGTATTCGCGGAATTCGTATCCGGACAACAGATCGAGCGTCCTGTCCCGGAAGACGGAGAAATCCGTGATCGGGACCCCCGGATCCAACGTCTCCGCCAAATGGCCATCCTGTCGGTAGGACAGGACCGCCCGGTCTCCGTCCCGGAAGAGGAGCCGATCCGCGGTCACCCACAATCCGGACAAGGCCGGCGTCCGTGACGCGTCCTCCGGAGCGTTGTCCAGCGGAACCACTTCTATCCGGTCGTAAATCTCGCGGATCGAGACCTTACGGTCGGACACCTTGCGGAGATCCACGACGCCGTCATAGCTCTGGAAAGTCTTGCATCCACCCGCGAGACAGAGCCCCAGGGCCGCTCCAATCAGTGCCAGGCTGTGTCTCATCGGTCAATCGCGAATTTAACTTTGATCAGGTAGGTCTGGTCCTTCTTGTCCGGCAGCCCCAACCGGTCGATGACACATCTCTTCAGCGGATCCGGCTCTACGTCCACGTACCCATAGTCATCATACACAAAAAAGAGATACGTCCCGTCGCAGGCAACGGCCTTGATGGGCGGGGTCATCACCCCGACAGACCGCCACCGGATGCCGTGGGTGCCGTCTTCTGACAGGATAAAGTTCCAGGAAGAAGAGTCCTTGCCAAAAGCGTTGAAATATATCTCTCCTTCCGGGAAGAAGACGGAGGAAACCAATTTGTAGCAATCCATATCGAACAAATCACCGACCCGCTCGGCAGGATCTCCCGCCTTGGGGTCGAAGAACTTGGACGGTATCCACTTCCGTTCGAAATCGAATAACAGTTGCCTGTCTACCCGGCCGTCCCGGAACACGTACGATATGTTGGACGACTCCGGCGTCAGGACATACCGGTCCTCGCCCGTCACCGAGACAGGGACGGAAAAGGCCGCCATCACGTTGAACTGCGTCCAGGGCAACTCGCTATCCGTCAATCTGCCGGACGAATCATAATAATTCAAACAAAAGAACCCTTCGGTCTCCTGCGGGTTTGGCGTATAGAGGGCCAGGCCGTTCTGATCCAAGGGTATCATCGCCCGGGCATACGCAGATTGCTCACATTCTATCTTGCCCAGATAAGCGCCCGTGCGTAAATCATATCGCAGCACGGCATTCAAGACATCCATACACCAGACTTCATCTCCGGCAGCATTGATGACAATATCTTTGAGGGTCAGGTATTCTCCGGGGCCCCGGCCAGCATTCCCGATCCGGGTAACCTCACGCCAATCCGGCGAAGCGGAGTACACAGATCCGCCTTGAAGAAAAACGATCGGATCGGAGAAAAGAATCTTCATGATTCCCGGCTTGGCCACACTATCCGCGCCCACCGGCAAGACCTCCAACTCGGCGATGTACGGAGCAAGATCCTCCACTGCCTCCGTCGCCCGCAACGGGGAGAAACGACCGACCGCCGCATCCGCCCCGGGACCCGGGCGGCAGGCCGTCAGGCCTGCGAGCAGCAGCGTCAGTGTGGCCCAGACATAGTTCTTCGGCCTTTTCATTTCTGTTTAAAACAGTAATAGTTGTCCGGGTCTGTGCGGTCCTGGCAGACCAGCATGTCCCCGTCGGAGAACACCGGGTAGAGATAGAGGGTCTGACCGTCGCGGGTGTAGGGAAGGCCCATCTTTCGGGAGGATTTCGCATCGACGGCGGCCTTGTACAGCACCAGCGCCCGGTGCTTGAGGTCATAGACCGCGATGGCGGAAGAGACGCTCTTTCGACGGAGACTCACGAAAAAGAACGGGCCGAAAGACTTCCACTCGTCTTCTATCAGCCAGTGGTCCCCGGAAGAGGTATAAGCCGTGTAAGACCCCTTGTCCAGCCGCACCCAGGGTGTATCTTTCCCGGCAGAGATCTGATACAAGACCAGATTCGGTTCTTCGTACGGGACGCACAGCTTTCCGCCCATTCGGCAGGCAAAACCGGTCCGGATGCCTCCGTCGGGCACGCTTTCCATGGGCAGAGAGCTGGCACGGACCAGTTGCAGGGACGCATCCACGACGTCAAACAGATGGTCCTTTCCGGCCAGGGAGGAGAAGCAGATAACCCCGTGGTCCTTGTCCAGCGGGGCATAGCAGCTGAACTGGCTGGTCTTCTCGAAGAGCGGGAACTCACGCAGCAGCTGTCCGTCCTCAAGCGCATAGACGTGGCACTGGCTCATCGTGTCGTTGATATAAACCTCTCCGTCCTGGACGAAGAACAAAAACGGCTGGACATATTCGCCGGGGCCGCGGCCCTTCCGGCCATATTCGCAGAGGAACGAGCCGTCTTTCAGCGAGAGGCGCACGACCCGTTCCCGGGACGCCACAAAGACGGATTGGTCGTCGGCGTGGAAGAAGGTCATCGAGCTCAAGTACGTCCGGGGGTCCTCCTCGGAGGGGAAGATTTCTCCGACGAGTTCGAAATAATCCTCCAGCCGGAAGTTCTCAACATTTTCCGACAGGTCGGCGGTCGCCCCGACGGCGAGGCAAATCGCCCCGTCGGGGCTCTCGCTCACAAATCCGTCCGCCCCGGTCCCGGGACGGCAGCCCGCCAGGCCCGCGGCGAGCAGCGCCGCGGCCTGCACTAAGGTTCTTGCTATTTTCATATTCATCTATTTCTTGTCATACGGCGGACCAGAAGAGCAGGACGGTTTCGCAGCCCCGGTCCTTGAGTTCATGCAGGCGCGGGTAGAGTTTGCCCTGCGGGGACGGGACGTCTTCCAGCAGGTCGAGCAGCAGGATCGAGCACCACTGCGCCTCGCCCGAGCCGACGACCTGCAGCGGCTCGGGATAGCCCTCGACCCGCACTTCGGAATAGGCCTTGCCGCCGTCCGGCGCGGAGACCGCCAGGCGCCAATTCGGCTCGACGCTGAATCCGGCCAGATACCAGAAGGCGATCCGGTCTCCCTTCACCAACGGGAAATCGGCGCCGATGCCGACATTCTTCCCTTCTTCGACCACGTTACGGAAGGCCTCGAACGCCTTCTCGAACAAGGTCTGCTCCCATACGTGAGGACCGAACGCGTCCGGCACGAACGTGACCGCACCGGCCGGCTTGAAACCCCCGGCCGATGCACCCCAGAACCGGGTGTCGTGTCCGATCAGGCCGAATACGATACTGCCGTCGGAAGCGCGGCCCAGATGCAGATCCGTCAGCAGAATGGCTTCCAGATAGGACGTTTCCAGCGAGGAAGCAACTTCACCTTTGGCGTGGTCCCACACCACGACGCTGCCGGGCTCCCCTTCCTCCGCCTCGAACGCGAAGACGCTGTGGGTGGCATCCAGCGACTCGAATTGCGCCAGATACTGGCCTAGCGGTTCGTCGGAGACCCATTTCATCTCCGGCACGCGATAGCGGCGGAAACCCTTGAGGATTCGATCGTTGATAATCAGCTCGGAGGTCTGTTCGCAGAAAGCGAACCCCTCCGCATCCTGGTACTCCCCCGGGCCGCGGCCATAGGCGTCCAGGACACCCGCCAGGCGGTCTCCCGCGAGCATATAGATCTTCGGGACATCCGGATATCGGCCGGACTTGATGAATACCTTGTCGCCATAGCGCTTCACGTCCGTCACCGCCGGGAGCGGTGTCTCGCTCTCATCGACGGGCAGGAGTTCATAGAAAGTGGCGACTTCTTCGAGGTCCGCGGGGGCGGCGGTGGTTACGTCGACCGTCCGGCCGCCATCCCGCCCGCCGCAGGCGCACAGCAGCGCCGCAGCAAACAGACAAAAGATTCGTTTCATACTCATAAGACGGAAGCGGTGCGGAAAAGTTACATCCCCTATCGAGAAACAATGTGCAGATAGGCGTTGTTGCTATCGTCGTTGTAGCCGGGCAGCAGGGCTTCGGCGTCTTCGCGGGTGAGCTGGCACCAGGCATCGCGGCCGTGGACGTACACCGGCCAGGTGCGCACGTCGTGGTCTCCGACACGCAGCAGCGGGGCCTCGAGGCCGTGGTAGAGCATCCCACCCGTTCGAAGATTATAGACGAGATGGTGCGTTTTCTTCTCGTCCCCGTCCCGGAAACTATAGAACAACAGGTCTCCCAACACCTTGCAGGAGCGGTCCACGAAACGCCCGACGGTCATCGTGATCGCCACTGTCCCGTCCGCCGTGTCCTCCACCAGGTCATCCGGCTTGGACGGCCGCACGAACACAGCCTCGGCCACCACCCGGTCCGGGCGGATATGGTAGAGCGTGTCCAGGTTGCTGTACTTGAAGTAGCACGAACCGTCCTCCGCCGCGATGAAATTCCCGGCACCCAGAGAAATCATCTTCTCGCTGGCATCCCGTTCCGGACTGGCATACCGGGTGCTTCCGTCCGGCGCCTCCACGGTGAAGATCGACTCCACCCCTTCCATATAATGGGGCGGGCACATCTGGGCCCGGCTCCCGTCCGGGAAGAAGTGGACGTCAACGATGAACACGCTGTCCTGCGCGGACACGAAGGTGCCGTCCGTCAAGTAGGTGAGCGAGCGGTGCTTCATCATATCCAGAGCCAGGATCCGCCCCTCCGGATCGAAAAACATATTGGCCGCCAAATACTCCTGCGGCCCGTTGCCATTCCGGCAGAACGACGACACGAAACGCCCGTCACCTCCGACGAGGTGGACGCTGTCCCGGATGCTGACCAGCAGGAGTCCGTCGTGATAGCCGGTCATCCGGACATAGCCCAGCGGCCGGTCCGGGGCCATCTCATAATAAGTCTCCGGGTTGACGGCCCCGTCCAAGGTCCAAGCCGTCTGCAGCTCGGCGCCGGCCAGTTCGGGCAGGTTGATGGTCAGCAGCTCCCCCGCCGGGCGGCGGCAGCCCGCCAGGAGCGCCGCCGCGGCCGCGGCCAGCGCCAGGATTCTTGTGGTTTTCATCATTTGATATGCAGTTTTGCGAGGAGGTAGTTGCTGTCTTCGGTGATGCCGTCCAGGACTTGCGGGTTGGAGATCTTCTCCCGCAGGGCGGGATCGAGGAAGTCCAGCGCCGCGGGATCGACCAGACAGACCAGGGCGTCACCTTCCAGACACATCGGCTCCCTCAAGGCCTTACCCGACTCGTATGAAAACCACGCCCATTTTCCGTTCCGCTCGACCCCATAGCAGGGACCGTTACGGTGGACACCATTGCACATCACCCCCACGGAACGCATCTGTCTGCTCTCCCAGTAACTGTACACGAAGGCGATGTCCGAAGAACCTATCTTGTTCATTAACGCGTTGGCCGGATCCGCTTGCGACCAGATAGAATCATCCAAGGAAGCACGGCCGAAGTCGAAGCGGACTGCCGGCTCAACCTGGCCGCCCGCATAACGGTAGACCGTATCGTCCCACTCCGGGATGATAAAGACCTTCCCGCCCGTGTCGGAGAACACCTGCGCACCAAAGAACGAGAGCATCTTGGGATTCTTCTTCGGGATGAACTCCGTCTGCGTGCCGTCCGCAGCGACAAACCTGACCAGGTTGTCCCCTTCGTAGGCATAGCCGCTGTAGACCAAGTGTCCCTCATCCACGGCGAGAGCGCCGTTGGAACCCGGCGCACCCGTCTCTTCCCGGCGCACGAAGGAGCCGTCCTCGCGATAGACGACCAGCTCCGAGGATCCCTGCGAGAAGACATACAGCAGGCCGTCCCGCACCTGGACGTGATTGGCCCGCTCGAATTCCTGCGGCCCGCGGCCCGGCAGGCCGATCCGGCCCAGGAATGTCCCGGCGGCATCGTAGTGGTGGATGATGCCGTTCTGCGTGTCATATACGATCCAGCCGTCGCCGGAATCGGGCGTCACGTTCACCGAGCCGCCCAGCAGCTGGTCCGTAGTCTGCAGCGGGACCAGCTCGATCGAGGCGACCACCTGCGCCAGGGTCTCCGGCCGGATGTTGTCCGGCACGGGCACGGCGCCGTCGGTGGCCTTGTCGTCACACCCTGCCAGCAACACGGCTGCCAGCACGGCGGTCAGCACGAAGAATCTCTGAGATTTCATTACTTTAAGCATTATTGATTATCAATGTTTTACAATTTATCCTTCGGCTATTTCTCCGATAGTTGATTTGTAACTGCTTGATTATCAGTCTGCGTCCGCCGGCGCACCGGGCGGGGCGGAGTCCCAGGGGTGCGCAGGGCGAAGACCGGGAGGTAGAAGACCAGGGCGAGGATCGAGAAGAGCAGGCCGGCGATGGTGCCGATGGCGAAGGCGAACCAGAAGACTTCGGACGGGCCGTCGAAGAGGAAGGGGATCAGGCCAAGGACCGTGGAGAGGATGGTCAGGGAGATGGGTTGGATCTTGTGGCCGAAGGCGCGAAGGTACTGGCGGGTAGATCCTTCGCTTCGCTCAGGATGACAGGCTCGTTCGGCGCGCCATTCGGAGATGAGGTAGATGCCGGCGTTGACCGTGATGCCGCAGAGCATCACGAAGGCCGCGAAGCCGCCCTTATCGAAGGTGAAATCGCTCAGGCCGAAGGCCAGGAACAAGCCCACGAACGACAGCGGAATCATCAGGATGATGGCCAGCGGCAGGCGCAGGGAGTTGAAGTGGATCGAACAGATCACGAATATGATGGCGATCACCAGCAGGATCAGCCAGGCGAATTTCTCTTTCTCGTTGTAGAACCAGCCGCTCTGGTTGTTGTCGGCCCGGAAGCCGATGGGCAGCACCTCGTCGTTCATCCAGTCCACCGCCTCCTTGATGGCGCGGTTGGACAGCTGGTAGGAGCCGATGAAGTTGAAGCGCACCGAGATCGCGTAGGACTGGTTCTCCTTGCGGATGGGCAGGCCCGTGCGGTCTTTGGAGATGCTCCCCGCCTCGGAGAGCTTCATCTTGTGGTCGGCGTCCACCGACACGGCGGAATTGTCGATATGCCAGAGGTCCAGCTCGTCCTTGGCCGAGGAAACGAGGCGCACGCGGACATATTTCCCGTCGTACGGGAGGGTGCGCAGGGCCGCGTCGTAGAGCGGCGACTGGAGGGCGGCGTAGTAGGCGTAGGGACTGATGCCCCGGGCGCTGAGCGCCTCGAAATCATAGCGCAGGTTGAACTCCGTCCGGGGTCGGTCGGAGTAATTCATTCCCCAGACCTCGGGCTCGGAGACGCGGCGGTTGGTCCGCAGGTGCTCGATCAGCCGCTCGGCGTAGTCGGAGAGCTCATCGTAGTTGTAGCCCGTGAGGTTGATGGTGTTGGACTTGGTGTCCGTGCGGATGTTGTTGTTGAAGTAGCTGTCGTCGATGCCCGTGACGGACCAGTTGGCCCCGCCGAAGTTGGTGGCCATCGAGATGATGTCGCCCTTGATGCGCGAGGGCAGCCAGGTGCCCTCGTATTCGGGTTTGAACCAGACCGTGATGGAGCCGTCGTTGTAGGACGTGACGCTCGTTTCGAAGACGTCGATCTCGTCGAAGTGGGCGAGGTAGTTCTCCATACTGCGCATCACCTCGTTGAGCTGCTGGACCGTGCAGCCCTCGGGCATGCCGGCGCGGATGGAGAGCTGCGGACGGGACGGCTCGCGGTAGAAGTTGGAGTGGTTCATGGCCTTGTTGAAAAGGCCGAAGGTGGAGCTGAGGATCTTGTCCACCGTGCTCTTGTTGTTGGCGTAGGGCTTCCAGCCCACGATCTTGTTGAGCACGACCTGGTGGGGCTTGAGCGGGGCGCGGTTCTCGTCGCCGAACTTGCTGGGCAGCAGGCAGGTGGGGATGCCGAACAGGGCGATGAGCAGCACCCAGTAAACCCAGCGGTGGCGCAGGCCCCAGCCGATGTAGCGGCCGTAGGCGGCGCGGCGACGCGACAGGCGGCGCAGCCGGCG
>JAEEGJ010015730.1_pt1 | contig 17572 bp, 11 predicted proteins | sample 8958761 | NCBI WGS metagenome assembly JAEEGJ01 (sample SAMN16246546, study PRJNA631951) | gut metagenome | biome: gut microbiome; feature: rumen; material: RS-attached | host: Bos | place: Iran: Karaj | collected 2018-10 | reverse complement strand
GAACTAACAGATGCGCACAACAAGCAGTCCTGACAGCATTAGACATCATGAAAGAACTTACTCGCCGCAGTTGGGGAGTAAGCAACAGCTACAAAGTGTCAAAACTCAACCAGCTTATAAGAGGATGGATAAACTACTTCAGAATTGGAAGTATGAAGAAGCTTTGTAAGGAACTCGATGCAAGAATACGTACACGCAAGAGAATGTGTATATGGAAATTCTGGAAAACACCCCATAACAGAGCGAAGAATCTGATGAAACTTGGTGTTGACAAAGATACTGCCAAAGTAATGTCCTATGCAGGCAAACGTATTGCACGAGTATGTCAGACGATGACAATAAACTTTGCAATAAATAAAGAGAGACTAACCCGACTTGGACTAATCTCAATGTTAGATTACTACACCGAAAGGTGTGTTACTTGTTAAGTTGATTGAACCGCCGCATACGGAACCTTAGGTGCGGTGGTGTGAGAGGTCGGCGGCTTATCTGCCGCCTCCTACTCGATTATAATGTGATAAAATCACTGCTCGAATAGCCTATAGTACCGTTATAATTTACGACATACCAGCCATTAATCTGACCATTTATCATAACTGTTGCATTGTTGGGGATAGAACCAATTATTGTTCCTGATAAACTTGGATAGTTTCGTATATTAAGATTGCTGCCGTTTGTAGTTACAGTTCCCCAGCGTATAGCACCTGCAGGTATGAATGGGATTCCAAAATAATCACATAATGAGTTCGTGATATTTCGTGCGATGTTTTCTAAATTGTTCTTGATCCAAGCTTCATCTGCGTAGTTATCGTGATAACCAAGTTCGCAAAGAACAGCTACTGCTTTTGTACGTAGAACTTCACCGAGACTATAGGTCGGAACGGCTTGAACCTTATCTGGAAGAGGATATATCGATTTCAGATTATTTGCTATAATATTTGCTAGCTTTTCGCTCAAAGCACTTTTAGGTGCGAAATAAATATCTATTCCTCTTAATTTTCCTGTCAGATTATCCGGAGCAGCGTTTGAATGAAGTGCAAGATGAACATCATAGTTACCTAAGTTTGAATCATTTATTGCACCTGTAACATTTCTGTCAGGATCGTTTCTGACAAATCTAATACCGCATGATCTGAGATATGGTTCAATTCTGTCAGCAAGCAGGTTCATGTATTGTTCTTCATTGCCGCTCGTTGCGTATTTGTTCCATTCCTGGGTGGATGGACTTAAAAATACCTTTGGCATAAAAACATTCCTTTCATAGGATTTGAGAAGACTCTCTTTACTATTTTATGCCAAACGGAAATTAATGTTATTTTTCTGTAATTATTCTATTGACTTTTTGCGTTTAAAGCGTTATACTTTAAATGATAAAAGAATTGTGTAGGAGGAGTTTCATGAAGATTCTTGTTGTAGGACTTGGCCTTATAGGCGGTTCATTATGTAAAGCATTAAAAAAATACACATATCACACTGTTACTGGATGTGATCTAAACCATGATATTGAAAATGCAGCTCTCAGAGACGTTGCACTCGATAATGTCTTTGATGGAAGCTATAAAGGCTATGATCTTGTTATTATTGCACTTTTTCCTGAAGCATCAGAAAAATTTCTTGAAAAACATGCTAGCGAGATTGAAAAAGGAACGCTTATCACTGATGTGTGTGGCATAAAAGGTGAATTTTCTGACAGAATGAAAAAAATATCTGAGTCTGTTGGACTCAGATACGTTGGCATACATCCGATGGCAGGCAAGGAATTCGGTGGATATTATAATAGTACAGCTGATCTTTTTGTAAAGGCTAATTTTATCATAGCTCCTTTTGAAGACAGCAGTGAAAAGGACATTGAATTGCTTACAAATGTTGCAAAGGAAATCGGCGCAGGCAAGATAGTTGTAACGAGTCCTGAAAATCATGATAAAATGATTGCTTATACATCTCAGCTTGCACATATTGTGTCTAGTGCTTATGTAAAAAGCCCAGAACTTGGACTCGAATGCGGTTTCAGCGGTGGTAGTTTTCAAGATATGACACGAATTGCGACTATGAATGAAAAAATGTGGACTGATCTTTTCATGCAGAACAGAGAAAATCTTCAATATGAACTTGATACTCTTATCGCGAATTTAAATAAATATAGCGAAGCACTAAAAAAAGGAGATGCTGATAAATTAAGATCTCTTATTGCTGAGGGAAGAGAGCTTAAAGAAGAGAACCTTCGCCACAGAGTCGGTCAACCTAACTAAAGAATTTCTTTTCAAAATCTGGCGTAGGCGCGTTGATTACAAGAGAATTAAGATAACAAAGCTCAGAGTCATCTGATAATTCAAATTTTATTGTATATGCACATAGAGCTTGTCTGAACATGCCGTAACGTTTGTTTATAGCTATGATGCCATATTTGCCATCTCCTAGTACAGGAGCATTAATATGTGCAAGATGAGCTCTTATTTGATGTGTACGACCTGTAAATAGAGTAACTTCAACAAGTGATAAAGGCGGCTTTGAACATAGAACACGATATCCCGTTTTTATTTGCTTGAAACCTTCTGATGGGGAATCAATAATTTTGACTGTGTTTCTTGTTTCATCTTTCTGGTGATAAGCCGTTATTACATCCTCACTTTTAGGTAGCGGTGCTGCTGTTATACAATGGTATACCTTGTGAACTTTTCCGCTTCGTATAGCTTCATTTATATATCTCAAGGCAATTGCGGTTTTGGCAGCTGTTATTAGTCCGCATGTATTCCGGTCAAGTCTGCTGCAAAGTGCTGGAGAAAAGGAACTTTCGTTTTCTGGAGAATATTCACCTTTATCATAGAGATATTTCTTAATACGGTCTATCATCGTGTCTGTCATGGGACTTCCATTGGAGTGAGAATCAAGACCTACAGGCTTGTTTACAATAATTATGTTTTTATCCTCATAGACAATTTCTATGTTAGAAGTCGAATTTAGGAAGTCTAGATTGTGCTTTTTTTCAGTAGAGACCTCATCCTTGACATATACAGTAACAATATCTCCGCTTACAAGACGGGAAGAGATTTCGCACCTCTTTCCGTTTATTTTTATGTCTTTTTTACGGATAAGCCTGTACATCATGCTTTTGGGAAGCTCAGGCAGCGCTTTTTTGATGAATTTATCTATTCTTTGACCGCTGTCGTTATTGTTTATAATAAATTTTTTCATTTAATTATACCTCAAAAATTACATAATTGTATCTATAAGTTACAAAAAGATTTCAAAAAATTCTTCAAACCTGACAAAAATAAGCGCTTCAACCTGTTTTATGGGCTATAATGGTTGCAAAAACTTAATAACTATGTTATAATGAACAAAATACACAACGTAGAAACACAATTTTCTGACGGTTAAGAAACAGAAGGAGTACGATCAGTTATGAAGATATTTAAAAGTTTAATTTCACTATTGATCGCCTGTTCCATTGGTACAGGTTCGGCTTTAACAGCCTCTGCTGTACTTGCGGCTGATAACAATGGCTCTTATAGTTATGATAGCATATTTGAGACAGAAAGTAAAGTAGGTGCGGTTTCAACAGATATTGATTTACAGAATGTTGAAGCTGCTGAAGAAATACCTTTCAATGTTTTTGATATTTATGACGCTCACCAGTCCTATGCAAAATCTCATTCAGGTGACAAGAGTTATATGTACAAAAAAACTGAGGGTATCGATGTTTCGCGCTGGCAAGGCGATATAGACTGGCAAAAGGTAGGTCAGTCAGGAATTGATTATGTTATTGTAAATGCAGGTTATGGCAAGGAATTGTATCAGAAAGATCCTAAATTCGACGAAAACATGAAGGGTGCTCAATCTGTAGGACTTGATTGTGGTGCATACTGGTACAGCTATGCTTTGTCTGTTGAAGACGCATATAAGGAAGCAGAAGTATGTTATCAGGTTATAAAGGACTATGATTTCAAGTATCCTATATATTTTGATATTGAGGATCCAAGTCAGAAACGTCTTTCAACGGCTGAGATTTCTGCTATTATTGAAGCTTTCTGCTCAACTCTTGAGGCTAAGGGATACTATGTTGGCATATACAGCTTTGCAAACTTCCTGACTACAAGAGTATATGAGGAGACCCTTGATAAATATGATATTTGGGTGGCTCATTTTAATGTTGAAGCTCCTTCATACTTTAAGGATTATGGTGCATGGCAGTATACAAGCACTGGATCTATTGATGGAATAAAAGGTGATATTGACAGAGACCACTGTTATATCAACTATCCTTACATTATCTCGCCTGATACATATGTTTTCGATGGAACCGAATCAGGAAACTGTGATTCTTTGTTCCCTGTAAGTGTTAACAAGGGTGTTGCCTGCGGAATTGACGTTTCTGTATGGCAAGGTGAGATAAACTGGGAACAGGTAGGCAAGTCGGGCATTAACTATGCAATGATTCGTGCAGGCTATGGTGATTTATTTACTCAGAGGGATAAGTACTTCGACGATAATATCAAGGGTGCTGAACAGGCAGGCCTCGATTACGGTGTATACTGGTACAGCTATGCTGATTCTCCAGAGGATGCTGTTCTTGAAGCTCAGGCTTGTTATGAGGTAATAAAGAATCATAAGTTTGCTTATCCGGTTTATTACGACATAGAGGATCAGAGCCTTGCTGATTTGAGCAAACAGGAACTTACAGAAATTGTTAAGGCATTTTGCTCTGTGCTTGAAGAAAAAGGCTATTATGTCGGAATAAAGAGTTATGCTAATTTCCTGAATACAAGACTAGATGATTCAATTTATTCCAAATATGACGTATGGGTAGCGCATTACGGTGTTTCAAGGCCAGCGTTCAAGAAGGGCTACAATATGTGGCAGTTTGCTTCTGATGCTAAGTTAGATGGTATAAATGGAACAGTCAACTGTAATTATGCTTATATTAACTTCCCAAGCGTAATGAAAGAAGCACATCTTAATGGTTTTTGATGTTTAAATTGTATATGCATACCGTTTTTTAGCGGTATGCATATTTTATATGTAATAGGAGTCTTTATGATTGAATTTATTACTGGACCTGCTGGAAGCGGAAAAACTTCATTGATGTTTGAACGAATAAAATCAAAATGTACGGAGGCCGATAAACTCTGTATTATAGTTCCTGAGCAGTTTTCTCAGAACTTTGATAAAAAACTATATTTTTACCTCGGAGCTTCCAACTTTAACGAGCTTTTTTCTTTGAGCTTTACAGGACTTGCTAGACAGCTCTTTCAGTTATACGGCGATCCGGGTAGAAACGGCGAATTTGCAGGCGAAATGGCTAAAATGATACTTGTTTATCAGGCTGTTGAGTCTGCTTTATCACGTCCTGAGGCTGTCAGCAGTTTACGCAGACAAAGTGCATATGAAGGGTTTTCGGAGGATATACTCAATCTTATACGCGATATCAAGCGTTCTGGAGTTACACCTGATGAGCTTTTAAATAGATCAAAGCTTCTTGACCGAAGATTGATGGACAAGACTCATGATGTTGCAGTTATTTACCTTGAATATCAGCGCCTTATGTCAGAATATGGTTTTAAGGACGAACTGGATAATATTCGTGCTGCGGCAGCTGTTGCTAATCTTAACAGGTATTTCAGTGGAAAGACTGTTTTTATAGACGAATTTGATGGCTTTACTGCTGATCAATATGATATGCTCAGTGTAATGATATCGTCTGCGGAAAATGTATGCATTACTCTTAGGACTGATGATGTTAGTGCAGGAGAGTACACGCTTTTTGAGTCAGTAAATGATACTTACAGGGAAATAAGTGGTATTTGTCGTGGGCTTGGGAAAGAAATGAAAATAGTTCCTTGCAGAAATATATACCGTTTCAATACGCCGGATCTTGAATATGTGAGCAAAAATGCTATGAGTCATAAGCTTATTGACGTCAAAAGTACTACAAAGGTTGAAAACGTCCATATTTTTGAAGCAAGAGATATGTATAGTGAAGCAGAATATGTATGCGCCTCCATAAAACACTTGATTTATGAGGATAATACTCTTCATTATAATGATATTGCAATTATCTCAAATGATATTGAAAGGTATTCTGATGTACTTAAATCTGCATTCAAAAGATATGATATTCCGTATTTCCTTAGCATTGAAAAGTCTGTAGATCATACAGCTGTTATGGTGTTTTTTACAACTCTCATTGACCTGCTTGGCAGTAAAAAGCTGCACTCGGAGCAGATATTCAGGTTGTTAAAGACAGGCTTGCTTGATGTTGAGCTTACGGAGACTGCGCTTCTTGAGAATTACTGTTATAAATGGGATATCGATGGTGAAACGTGGGAAAAGGAGTTTACGGCCGACGATAGCAGACTCGAAATTATTGAAAGTGTTAGAAAAAAGATAATATCTCCAATTATTAAGTTCAAAAAGAAGTTACAACATAAAAATACAGCTTCAGAAATCTGCGCTATGCTTTATGATCATCTTGTTAAGTGTCATGCCGAAATGAACACTGGAAAACTTATGGGTGCTTTAATCAAGCAGAACAAAGACTATGAAGCTGCGGAGATCAAAAGATTATGGGGCTGTCTTATAGATGTTCTTGATTGTATTAATGATACCTTGGGTGAACGTGAAATTAGTTTTTCTGACTATGCGAGGCTGATACGTTCTATGGTAGGTAGGATTAAATACTCAATGCCTCCTCAGACTCTGGATTCTGTGACGGCTGCTTCCGCTAGAAAAGCAAGACTTGATTCGCCAAGAGTAGTTTTTGTAATGGGTGTAAATGATAAGGATTTCCCTAATCAGGTTACCGTACATGGCTTATTTTCTGAGGCTGATAGGTCAAAGCTTGCAGAAAATGGTATAGTTATCTCAACTCCTGTTGCAGAGTTAATAGCTTATGAGCGACTTGTAGTATATAAGTCTGTATCGGCAGCTTCCGATAAGCTTTACTTAACATATCCGCTTTCTGATCTTTCGGGACAGGCTAAGTATCCTGCACATATAATTGATCGTATAATCAGTTTGTTTGATAATCCTTCAATCAGAAAAACTGACGAGGATATTTCTATAGACTATTATGCGGTAACACTTCATTCTGCTTTTTATCACTATATGCAGGAGAGAAATAAAGTAACTTCTTCCGTTGCTTCTATAAAAAGTGTTTTAATGAGTGATCGTGAGTACAAAAGGCGCCTAACATATGTGTTTAGCAGAGGCTATCACAATCAGAATTATCAGATTGATAGGGATACAATGGAAAAGTTGCAAAGTTTTGAGCCGCTTATAGTGTCTTCAACGGGTATTGAAGAATATAATCTTTGTCATTTCAAGTATTTTTGCGACAAATGTCTTAAACTCAGGATAAACGAGAAAGTTCAATTGGATATAAGGATAGCCGGCGAACTCACTCATGAATGCTTTCTAGGAATCCTTGGTTCGCGTTCAAAGCAGGAGTTTTTAAGTATGTCCTATGATGACGTCAGACGCGAAATAGGTATTTGTTCTGAGAAATACAAAAATGAAAGCCTTGCTGGCGATTTTGGAAAGGATGCAAAATTCAAGCTTATATTCAACAAGCTTATAGAGCGCATGTCAGAGGTTGTTATGTATACTCAGCATTCACTTATGGCATCGGAATTTGTTCCGCACAGTTTTGAGCTTGATTTGCGTGAAAGTCATTCGATGGTGTTACCATTTGGTGACGGTAAGCAGTTAAGTTTTGGTGGAATAGTTGACAGAGCTGATGTTTGCAGGATAGGAGATACAGATTATCTAAGAATAGTAGATTATAAAAGTAGTCGTAAAGATATCAATTCTGAGACATTGTCTTGTGGTATAAATATGCAAATGCTACTTTATTTGTTTGCTGCTACGGATAAAGGTGGTATATTTGAGGAATATACTCCTGCTGGTGTTTTGTACTCTCCTGTTCGAATATCTGACGTCCATCTTGAAGCTTATAAGATAGAGACTAAAAACAGCAACGCTGTGAATTCGGCTCTTCGCACAAGTGGTCTTGTTCTTGGGGATAAAGAAGTGCTTCAAGCTATGGAAAAGACAATAAATGGAGAGTATGTTCCTGTAAAGCTCGATAAAAACGGTTTTCCTGACAGAAACTCAGCGTGTATTTCTAAAGATGGAATGGCTCATTTAAAGAATTACATCTTTAAAAAGCTGACTGATATGGCAGAGTCTTTGTTTAGCGGCGACGTAGAGGCTGTTCCGCTTGCACTCGACGGAAAAATGCCATGTTCGTACTGCAATTACATAAATATATGTGATAATTCTGAAATGACGAGATATAGAGAACCGGTAGAAGCTGATATCGCAGAAGTTCAGGCTATTCTTGACAACAAATACAGCGAAAGGGGGGATTGACATTGGCGTGGACTGAACAACAGAAAAATGCTATAGACGCTAGAGGAGCTTCACTTATCGTATCGGCTGCAGCGGGAAGTGGAAAAACAGCTGTACTCACCGAAAGGCTTATACAGCTTATAGCTGATAAGGAGTCTGGAGTCAGAGCGGACAGAATAGTAGTTGTTACTTTTACCAACGATGCGGCATCCGAGCTGAAAAAGAGATTGGAAAACAAAATAAGGACCTTGATAAACGAGCGTCCTAATGACAGACACCTTCTAAAACAACAGGTGTTATTACAAAATGCAAAGATATCCACTATCAATTCCTTTTGTTTTGAACTTTTACGAGATAATATTGGAGATAATGGTGTTACCTCTAGTTTTAGCGTGCTTGATGATACAGATAACAAGGTACTTAAAGCAAAAGCTCTCGAAGAACTGATTAATTATTTCAGTGAAAATGAATACAATAAGATATCATTTTTATTTGACCGTTTCTGCATAAAAGATGAGAAAAGGCTTGTAGAAGTCATTGAAAGAACTGATAGTTTTCTTTCTTCTGTTGCACTCCGTGATAAATGGCTTGAAAAGGCTGTCAAAATGTATGCTGGTGAGTTTAAAGAATCTGATTATTATAAAGAACTTGTGGATAGTCTACGTATTGAGCTTGAAAAGGCATTGAAAGTTGCAGATGAGAATATTGGAATGATAAGTAGAATTTTTCCTGATATGTCAGTTGCGGCTGCTGAGAAGTCCTTTATTCAGGCGGAAGAGGATCAGAATCTGGTATCGGCGCTTTGGAAAATTCTTAATAGTGGCAGACTTCCTACAGAAGAAGAGTCTTTACTTGTTTATCAGGATCTTGTGAGAGTTGGAAAGATTGAGCATAATAAATATCTAAGAGAAATCTACAAGAAAAAGCGTGATTATATCAAAAAGACTACTGCGAAAGTTGCTAACAGTATAAAAGCTGTTGAAAGCGATTATTATGAATGCCGAGAAGTTACGCGAGTTCTTGTTGATATGTTGAAAAAGTATAATGAATTACTTTGGGAGAAAAAATGCGAAAAAAATGCTCTTAGTTTCGATGATGGCGAGCGCTTGACGCTTGAAATGCTTATTTCCATAGATGAAAACGGATGTATTATGCAGTCGGAGGTAGCTAAAAGGATTGCAGATTACTATGATATTATCATGGTGGATGAATATCAGGACTCAAATAATAAACAGGATCTTATTTTCAAGCTCATATCTAAGAATTATAAAACTGCTAGCAATGGAGATCCGCTATATGGTGATAATGCTTTTCTTGTAGGCGATGTTAAACAGTCGATCTATCGTTTCAGACTTGCAAATCCTAAGAACTTTATCAGAACATTGAAGTGTTCTGATAGGTACAGTAATGATGGCAAGAGTAAAAATATGACTATTATGCTTAATAAGAATTTCAGAAGCTCTAATCAGGTCATTGATTATGTAAATTATCTTTTTTCACAGATTATGTCAGATAAATGTGGCGATATTGAGTATACTCAGGATGAAATGCTTTATTTCGGAGCGCAGCAGTATTCTGATTGCAAAAGTTTCGATTGTCTAGCTCATTTCGCGTTTATCAAAGATGATATAGAAGAAAGAGACGATGATGAGGAAGAACTTAAGAGTTTAAATAATGAGGTGATCTATACAACTTCAAAGATATCGCAAATGTTGAAAAGCGGTGATGAAGTTATTGAAAAGGACGGCAAAAGACGTCCGTGCTGCCCGTCAGACTTTTGTGTGCTTGTAAGGAACAATTCATATATCAATACCTATGTTGAAGAGCTAAACAGGATTGGCATACCGGCTAAGGGAAACGAAGAAACAGGATACCTTAAGTCACGTGAAATAGCGATTCTTATCGACCTTCTGAGGATAATCAGCAATCCTCTGCAGGATATCTCAATGGTTGCGGTAATGACTTCTCCCATGTATATGTTTAGTGTTATGGATATAGCCGTTATCAAGTCATTAGACAAACAAAGAGCTTTGTTCCCAATAATAAGAGGAGTTGCCGATGGTGAATATCCTGAGTGTACTGATATGTTTCTTAGGGAGCGGTGTGTGGATTTCCTTGAATCCATAGACGGTTTCCGACTTGATTCCGTTACAATGACTATAGGTGAACTGATAGGTGAAATATACGATTCCACTGATTTTATTTCAGTAATGCAGCTTTATAATGACGGTGAGAAGAAAAGAGCAAATCTACGTGCTCTTATCCTGTATGCTGAGAATTATGAAAACATGGCTGCAAATGATGGTTCAGGAGGACTCGGCGGCTTTTTGCGCCATATCGACAGGGTTGTTGAAAACGGAGACTACGCGCAGGGAAAGGTTTCTGCTTCTTCAGGAGAATTTGTAACTGTTCAGACTTTGCATCGTTCTAAAGGGCTTGAATACCCATTTGTGTTCATAGCTGAAACTTCTGTCAAGTTTAAATTTGACTCAAAGCCTGTTATGTGCAGTCCTGATGGTAAGATAGGATACGTATTGTACGATCCTAATATTTTCAGGAAATATAAAACGTTTCAACAGACAATGCTTGTTGCTGAAGAGGAAAAAGATACTAGGAGTGAAGAAATGAGGCTTTTGTATGTCGGACTTACAAGAGCACAGCAGAAGTTGTTCATTAATATGAAATGTGGCGAAAAGGCATTGAAACGACTTGAAAGTTTAATAGAGTGCTGCATATTACATAATGGCGATATTGATGAAGCTGTAAGTGAGGCGAAAAGCTTTTCTGACTGGCTGTGGTTAGGAATAATACGTGATCCTATTTTTTCTCAAATAGCGGAACAGTTTGAAATAAGCACAAATGAAATGAGTTTGGCTCGAAAATGTGATTCAAAGCTTTGGGATTATGAAATTGTGAGCGAGCTAAGCCGTGAAAAAGTCGAAGAAACAGAAGAAGGATTTGAAGAATGTCCAAATGAAGATTTAGTCTTACGTTTAAGGGATATAATATCCTACAATTATGATAAAACGCTTTCGGAAATGCCAGTTAAGCTTAGCGTTACTCAGATAACAAAGAAGCTAAACGACAGCGATGAAACTTTTGATTTTAAGCTAAAGCGTCCTCGTTTCAAATCAGGGGGAGCTAAGCTTACTGGAGCTGAAAGGGGAACGGCTATTCATACTTTTTTTCAGTATTGTAACTTTGATCAAGCAGTCTCAGATGTTAATTTTGAGATCGATGAGGTAAAGAATAAAGGCTATATAAGCGCTGTTGAGGCAGAATCTATTAACAGGGAAAATGCTTTGGCATTCTTCAAAAGTGACCTTTACAGAAGAATATGTAGTTCTTTACGCTATGTTCGAGAGAAAAAATTTATGGTAGCAGTTCGTGAGCTAGATCTTGAGGAAGAAATGATAGAAAAGCTTAGTAATTCTGATGGAATGATAAAAGGAATCATTGATCTTATGTTTGAAGAAAAGGATGGTATAGTTATTCTTGATTATAAGTCTGACAGAGGAGTTACTTTGCATAAACTGAAAGAACGTTATTCTACGCAGTTAAAGCTTTATAAAGCAGCTGTTGAACTGACTACAGGAAAAATAGTAAAAGAAGCTATTCTATATTCATTTGAGTTACGTGATTATATAAAAGCAGATATTTGATATACTAGGCTCTTAGGCAAATTAGTCGAGGAGCCTATTTTTGTGTTAGATATTATTCTTTTGTGATATTCCGACAATTATTATAACATACTTTGTGCATTCTGTAGATTTTTAGATTTATATTGACAAGTAAATTGATTTGTATTATAATGATAAATACAGAGATATATATTAAAAGTGTAGAATGAACAAAAGAAGGAAACATAATAAAAGCTAAACTTGTATTTACAGGCACAGCAGTTTTCTTTTAAGTTCTAAATATTTTCGGAATTAAAGAAATAAGTTACCATTGTCAGTATTATGAACGTACTGTTTTTTTGCTGATGATTCTTTTAGGGGCTTATTCCAGATTATATGTTATTTCCGCAATATAACTAAGAATTTGCATGAGAAAACAGCAGTGTCTTTTTTATTTATTTCAGAAACGGACAAGTTTCGGGATCAATGTTAAAGACATATTGCTGAAAGCTGATCCTGAAAATTTTGTTAATAATGACGCGGACAGCGCTTTCATATAACAGGTGTAGAAATAAACAAATAACCTGAAAAGATAAAGAAATAAAAAAACACAGATATATAATTTCAATGATGTAGAACAATTCTCGGAGGATATGAATAATGAAGGAGACGAAAAAATGTCGGCTCAGAGCAGACCGCGTTTTTATCGCTATGGGGATAATTGTCGGTACTCTTTTTGGTACTGATAGCCTTAGAAGAAGTCTCGCTAGTCAACAGCCGAATAATATAACAATTAAAGGCGAGTTCCGAAACTCGGAATTAAACACCGAGGCGTCAACAGGAAACAGCCTTTCTTATAGTACTACTGATCAGTTCACAACAGCTTTTGAAGGATTAAAGAATCTTGGATATTCTGAGCGTGAACTATATATGGATGATATTTCAACTGGCCTTCTAGCTGTTTATACTGAGGATAGGCCTGCATGTGAAGCAAACCAGGGAATAATGGTTGATCTTTCGGACGAAAAGAATGAATATTATTCTCTAGTTGATAAACATGTTTATTTACAAAAAGATGCTGCAGAAGCACTTAATAGCATGATGGAAGATTATGCTAATTCTACAGCTCTCGCTGATTTCATAATATATGGTACTACTGATACTTATACCGGTCCAGACTCGTTTTGCCCTAAGTCTTTTTTTGAATCAAAGGCAGGATATTCCGTTGATTTGGCTTTGAATGCATACGGTTCTGTAATGACATATGACGGTAATGACAGTGAGGGATGGATAGTTGATAATTGCTGGAGATATGGCTTTATTGTAAGGTGTCCTGAAGGAAAGAAAGCACAGACAGGAAGCGATTACTGTCCTTGGCACTTAAGATATGTTGGAGAGATTAATTCTGCTATCATGAAACAGAAGAATATGTGCCTTGAGGAATATGTAGATTTTTTGAAGCAATATAGCTTTGATGATCCATATACTTTTGCTTTTAATGGAAATGGTTATCAGGTTTACTCCGCCACAGGAGAGGGAGAAAAGCTCGTTACAAGAGTTCCTATATCTGGCAGCTATGAGCTTTCAGGTGATAATATTGATTCATTTATCATAACTATTCATAAAAATTGATTTTCAGAGCGGCTTTTTGCCGCTCTTTTTCATTTTTTGATGGCTGAGTACATATACTCATTCTGAGGTGATATGTATGAATAAGATAATGATGTTTTCTGTGCTTTTACTTGGTGTATGTGCTTTTTTAATTTTCATTGGTGCGGGGAAAGTGGAGGATAGTGACACAAAAGCTTATATTCTTATGGAAGCAGATACTAAAACTGTTCTTGAAGAATTAAATTCTGATATAAAACTCCGTTCAGGTTACCTCACAAAGCTTATGAGCATACTTGTTGTTGCAGAAAAAATAGATAACGGTGAGCTATCAATTTCGGAGCTCCTCACTGCTTCTGAAAGCGTAAAAAATACCAAAGGTTCCGTTATCTGGCTTGAAAATGGAGATATTCTCTCTGTTGAAGAGTTATTGAAGAGTGTTATCATCGGAAATGCAAATGACGCTCTAACTGTTCTAGCTGAAAGAATTTCTGGTGACATAGATACTTTTGTAATGGATATGAATGCGAAAGCTTTTGAGCTTGGAATGAGAAATACATTTTATTCTTCGCCTTATGGGTATTTTGATGAGGCTGAGTTTTCAACCGCACATGATATTGCTTTAGTATGCTCTGAATTGACAAGATTTGATTTTTTGACAAATTTTTTTACAACATGGCGTGATTTTGTAAAGGAAGGAAAAGTTGAGCTAGTAAGTGAGAATAAGTTCACTAATAATTACAGTAATCATATCGGATTTAAGGCTTGTCATTCTGATGAGAGCGGTTATTGTATTGCGGAATGCGGAAGAAATGATAATGGAGAAACTTTTATTGTAGTTTCATTAGGAGCTGACAATGAAGACGTTTTATATAATACGGTGAAAACGCTTCTGAAAAAAGCCTTTAGACAATTTAAAGTTACTCTTACAATGTTTCCTGAAGAAATGTTAAAACCTTTAAAGGTTATTGGTGGGGTTGAAACGGCAGTTGAAATTGGTCTTAATAAGCAGGCAAAAGTAACGGTAGCTAAAGAAAAACATGACCTTCGAACTAAAATTATCTATCCTGATTATATTAAAGCACCTGTGAATATTGGTCAACCAATTGGCTGCGTTGCTTTCTACAGTGGCGACACCCTCGTTTATGAATCGGATATTGTTGCAAAGAAGGATATTCTAGCTCTTAGCTTTGGATTTGTTTTTAGGTCAATGTTGTTGAAAATGATTGAATAATATTGTTGAAATGATAGTAAATGCACAAATGTTGAAAATGTTACGTAAAGGTACTTGAAAAAGAGGCGAAAATATAGTATCATAAAGATGGTAAATTATATTGTATGGCTTATCATACATATTGGAGGTAAATTCTAATGTCTTTGAAACTCAACACCAAATATTTGAAGGACTTTGTGAATGCTGATGAAATGGTTGGCATTAAGGCACAGGTTGAAGCTGCTGCTAAGTCTCTTCAGGAAAAATCTGGTCTTGGCAATGATTTTTTAGGCTGGGTAGATCTTCCTACAGCCTATGATAAGGAGGAATTTGCACGCATCAAGGCTGCGGCTGAGAGAATAAAAGCAAATTCTGATATTCTTATCGTTATTGGTATTGGTGGTTCTTATCTTGGCGCAAGAGCTGCTATAGAGCTCCTTAAATCGCCCCTTTATAATAATATCAAGAAGGACACGCCTGATATCTTCTATGTAGGAAATAGTATCAATCCAGCATATCTTAATGAGATCATTGCTCTTTGTGAGGGCAAGGACTTTTCGGTAAATGTAATATCTAAGTCTGGTACTACTACAGAACCTGCGCTTGCTTTTAGAATCTTTAAGAAGATGGTAGAGGACAAGTACGGCAAGGAAGAAGCTAAGAACCGTATATTTGCAACAACTGATAAAGCAAGAGGAACTCTCAAGAATCTTTCTGATGCAGAAGGATATGAGACTTTTGTTATACCTGACGATGTAGGTGGACGTTTCTCAGTTCTTACAGCTGTAGGACTTCTTCCAATAGCTGTTGCAGGTTGTGATATAGATGCTCTTATGAAGGGAGCTGCAAAGGCACAGGCTGATTTCTGCGCTGATTTTGACAATAACGACTGTTATAAGTATGCAGCTCTTAGAAATATTCTTTATAGAAAAGGTAAGTCTGTAGAAATGCTTGTTTCATATGATCCAAGTTTTGTAATGATGTCTGAGTGGTACAAGCAGCTTTTCGGAGAAAGCGAAGGCAAGGATAATAAGGGTATATTCCCTTCAGCTGCTGTTTTCTCAACTGATTTACACTCAATGGGTCAGTATATCCAGGACGGTGCCAGAATACTTTTTGAAACCGTGGTAGATATTAAGAAGCCCAAGACAGATCTTTTCCTTGAGCCTGATGCTGAGAATCTTGATGGCCTTAACTTCTTAACAAATCAGAACATGTCTGTTGTTAATAGAAAGGCTTTTGAGGGAACGGTTCTTGCTCATACAGAGGGTGGAGTTCCGAATATCATCCTTGAACTTGAAGATACTACTGAGGAAAGCGTTGGATATATGATTTATTTCTTTGAGAAAGCATGTGCTATTTCAGGTTATGTTCTCGGAGTAAATCCATTCAACCAGCCTGGTGTTGAGAGCTATAAGTCTAATATGTTTGCACTTCTCGGTAAGCCTGGATATGAGGGTGCTAAGGCTGCTCTTGAAGCTAAACTTGGCTGATAGCCTGTTTAGTTTTTAAACAAAATATAATACGTCACAAATGCCGCAAGGCACGGAAGGAGTAAATTATGATTAAGCTTATTACAGGAAAAAAAGGAACAGGTAAAACCAAGATACTCATCGATCAGATCAATGATGCTGTAAAGTCAACAAACGGTAATCTTGTATGTATCGAAAAAGGCGATAATATTAGACGCTCTATCAGCTTCAGAGTAAGATGGTGCGATACAGAAAGCTTTGCTATAGAGGGCGTTGATGCTTTTTATGGCTTTGTAGCTGGTATGCTTGCAGGTAACTACGATATCAAAGATGTTTTTGTTGATGGTATTCTTAAGATAGTTGGTCGTGATTACGATGCACTCGGCAGCCTATTTGAGAAACTTGACAAGCTCACTGGTGAAGAAGCTACAATTGTATTTACTGTGTCAGCTGATGTTTCAGAGCTTCCCGAGAGTGTTAAGCAGTTTATCAAGTAATTATTCGATGGAAAAATAAAATTTTACATTGAACTATTGACAGAATTTAGTGTTTGGTGTATAATATATTTTATAGTGCTCTGAAGGATTAAAATATGAAGATCAATTTAAAACAGATATTCAGTATAGTCGGTGAGAAAAAAGAATTTTCTTATGAGATTCCTGCAGAGGAGTTCAGTGAAATAAAAGGGTATACCTTTGATTCTCCTGTAAATATAAGCGGAAGGCTTCATAACAGAGCTGGAGTTGTTTACCTTGATTACTCTGTTGTTTTTAGGCTTCTTCTTATTTGTGACAGGTGTCTGAAAGAATTCACAAGGGATTATGACCTTTTTTTCGACCATATTGTTGTTCCTTATGTCAGCAATGAAGATAACGATGATTATATTGTTGCAGACGGTGAGAGCATTGATTTGAATGAAATTGCGCTGACTGATATGCTTCTCAGCCTGCCTACTAAGATACTTTGTAAGGATGATTGCAAAGGACTTTGTATGGTGTGCGGTTGTGATCTTAATGAGAAACAGTGCGATCATCTACATTAATTTGAGCTGTGAAGCTCTGTAAGGAGGTGCCAGAATGGCTGTACCGAAGAGAAAAACTTCCAAGGCAAGACGTGACAAGAGACGTTCTGCAGTATGGAAGCTTGAAGCACCCGCAATGTCAAAGTGCGACAACTGCGGCGCATATAAGGCTCCGCATAAGGTTTGCAAAAACTGCGGATTCTATAAGGGCGTTGAGGTCCTTAAGATCGACGCTGAATAATCGGCTTGATCCGATAAAAGAGAAGGAGAGGAGGAGTGAACCTTCTCT
>JAEEGJ010015729.1_pt1 | contig 17573 bp, 13 predicted proteins | sample 8958761 | NCBI WGS metagenome assembly JAEEGJ01 (sample SAMN16246546, study PRJNA631951) | gut metagenome | biome: gut microbiome; feature: rumen; material: RS-attached | host: Bos | place: Iran: Karaj | collected 2018-10 | reverse complement strand
GAGCACAAGCAACAGAGCCAACAGCCTATCGAACTGAAAATCAACACCATTAAGAATAAATAATAATCATGGAAGTTATCAACGCTTTAGGTAGAAGAAAGACCGCCGTCGCCCGCATCTATATGAAGGCCGGCAGTGGCAACATTACGGTGAACAAGCGCGACTACAAGGAGTACTTCCCGACGAGCATCCTCCACTATGTGGTTGAACAGCCTTTCATGCTGACCGATACCCTCGGCCAGTACGACATCAAGGTCAACCTCGACGGTGGCGGCATCAACGGCCAAGCCGAGGCCCTGCGTCTCGCCATCAGCCGCGCCCTGTGCGAAATCAACCCCGAGTATCGTCCCGCCCTGAAGTCCAAAGGTCTGTTGCGCCGCGACCCGCGTATGGTCGAGCGTAAGAAACCCGGTCAGCCCGGTGCCCGTAAGAAGTTCCAATTCAGCAAACGTTAAGCCCTCAGAAGCCGAGCGATTTTGTTTAGTATCCAAACCATTGAGACTCTTGCTATTAAGGCTACTCAATGGTTGTATTCAGCGAATGTAAACATTAAAAAGAAAACTCATGACACAAACCACTTTTGAAGAATTGTTAGATGCCGGTTGTCATTTCGGCCATCTGAAGAGAAAATGGAATCCGAACATGGCTCCTTATATTTTCATGGAGCGCAATGGCATCCACATCATCGACCTTTATAAGACGCAAGCCAAGATGGACGAGGCTGCTGCAGCCCTCTGCCAACTTGCCAAGTCGGGCAAGCGCATCCTTTTTGTGGCCACCAAGAAACAGGCCAAGGATGTCGTCTCCGACCTTGCCAAGCGCGTCAACATGCCTTACGTGACCGAGCGTTGGCCCGGCGGCATGCTCACCAACTTCGCCACCATCCGCAAGGCCGTCAAGAAGATGACGGGTATCGACAAGATGATGACCAGCGACGCTTACAAGAGCCTCTCCAAGCGTGAGAAGCTGCAAATCGAGCGTGAGCGCGAAAAACTCGAGAAGAACCTTGGCTCCATCGCCGACTTGAGCCGTCTGCCAGCTGCATTGTTCGTCGTCGACATCATGAAGGAACACATTGCTGTGGCCGAGGCCCGCAAGCTCAACATCCCCACCTTCGCCATCGTTGACACCAACACCAACCCCAACCTCATCGACTTCCCCATCCCCGCCAATGACGACGCTTCGAAGAGCATCGCCCTCATCGTGGGCAAGATGGTTGACGCCATTGAGGAAGGCATCACCGAGCGCAAGAACAACAAAGACCTGCTCCCCGAGGAAAACGAGGAAGAAGTCGAGGAAATGAGAGATGAAGCCGTCGAGGAAGAGAAGGAAGAGCGCCGTCCGCGCAACCGCCGTCCCCGTCGTCCCGTCGCAAAGAACTAATTTTTATAGCTTTCAGTCATCAGCTATCAGCCGTCAGCAGTTCCATGCTGAAGGCTGACTGCCGAGCTGAACGCCAAATACTAATCCTTAAAAACAACATACAACATGAATATTACCGCTTCTCAAGTCAATGAATTGAGACAAATGACGGGTGCCGGAATGATGGACTGCAAGAAAGCTCTCGTCGAGACCGATGGCGATATCCAAGCCGCTATCGACATCCTCCGCAAGAAGGGCATGGCCAAGGCCGCCAAGCGTGCCGACCGCAACGCCAGCGAAGGCTGTGTACTGTCAAAGGCCACCGATGACCACAAGTACGCCGCCATTATCATGGTGAACTGCGAAACCGACTTCGTGGCCAACAACGCCGACTTCGTGAAGTTCACGAAAGACGTGCTTGACATGGCCGTCGCCAACCGCGTGAAGGACATCGAGGCTCTGAAAGCCATGGAGCTCAACGGCCAGACTGTAGAGGCTCTCGTCGCCAACCAGAGTGCCGTCACGGGCGAAAAGACCGAGCTGGGTGCCTTCAAGGTTTTGGAAGGTGAATACGTCGCCAACTACAACCACCCTGGCAACCGTTTGGCCACCATCGTCGAGATGAACAAGTTGTTCAACGGTGTTGAGGAAGTGAGCCACGAGGTGTGCATGCACGTCGCCGCCATGAACCCGCTTTCGGTGAGCGAGGCCTCCATCCCGCAAGAGGTGAAAGACCGCGAGCTTGCCGTTGCCATCGACAAGACCAAAGAAGAGCAGATCCAAAAGGAAGTGGAGAAAGCCCTCCGCAAAGTTGGCATCAACCCCAACCATGTCGACAGCGACGACCACATCAACTCGAACATCACCAAGGGTTACATCACCGAGGAACAAGGCGCACAGGCTCGCGAAATCAAGGCCACTGTGCCTGGCCAGGTGAAGCTCAACGATGGCATGATCCAAAACATCGCCAAGGGCCGTCTGAACAAGTTCTTCAAGGAGAGCTGCCTGCTCAACCAAGCCTCTTTGGTTGACGACGGCAAGACCGTGGAACAGTTCATCCAAGCCGCCGACAAGGAGGCCACCGTGGTGAATTTCATCCGCATCAAGTTGGGTGAATAATCCCCTTATAGTTTTAGTAAACAACAAGGGTGTGTCATACTGTTTGGCGCACCCTTGTTACATTTCGTCTTTCATCTTCTCCATCATCCGCCGTTCCTTTTTCGTCGGGCGGCCTGCGCCACGGTCGCGCCATTCAGCCTTGTAAGCGTGCATGAACTCAATGCGCTCATATTCCTCCTGAGGTGTGAGGTCGTTGTAAACCTCTGGCACCTGCTTGGCAGAAACTCGGTTTTTAATCACGGTCTTCACCTCCACCACCTTGTGAAGTTGCTCAATCTGCACTTGGATGACATCGCCTTCCTTCACCTCGCGTGAGGGCTTCACGGCGTTACCGTCCACCTTTACTTTGCCACCCTTGATGGCATCGGCAGCTAACGAGCGGGTCTTGAAGAGACGGGCTGCCCACAGCCATTTGTCAATTCGGACTATATTGTCTTCGTTTGCCATTATGAAAACTTCATTATTAGTTTCCCCTTCGGGGAATGGAGTGTTTACCATGAAATAAAGGCGGCAGCAAGAATAAATTGCTTCTTTCTAGCACCATAAGCCGCCGCATTTTATAATAATACTAGCCCTCCATTCCCCAGAGGGGAATCCTGTTTACTTCTCCTTAAAGATGAGCTGGATCGGGACACCGTTGAAATCCCATGTTTCGCGCAACTGGTTCTCCAAGAAGCGTTTGTAGGAATCCTTCACGTCCTTGGGCAGGTTGCAGAAGAAGACGAATTGCGGTGTACGGCCTTTCAATTGGGTGATGTACTTGATGCGAAGGAAACGTCCACGCGAAGCCGTCGGCAACGGACGCGAGTTGATGATTTCCAACATCTTGTCGTTCAACTCACGCACGGGAATGCGCCGCTCGCGGTTCTCGTAAACCTTATGGGCGGTTTCCAATACCTTGTAAATGCGCTGCTTGTTGATGGCCGAGGTAAAGATGATGGGAAAGTCGGTGAACGGTGCCGTCTTGTACCGAATCAGTTCTTCGTATTCCTTGTGGGTGTTGGAATCTTTCTCCACCAAGTCCCACTTGTTGACGACCATGACCAAACCTTTCTTGTTCTTCTCGATGAGACGCAGGATGTTCATGTCCTGGGCCTCAAAGCCTTGTGTCGCGTCGAGCATGAGGATGGCCACGTCGCTATCTTCGATGGCACGGATGGAACGCAGCACGCTGTAGAACTCGATGTCTTCTTCCACCTTGCTTTTTTTTCGCAGTCCGGCGGTGTCGACGAGCATGAACTCCATGCCAAAGGCATTGTAGCGCGTATAGTTGCTATCGCGTGTCGTGCCAGCGATGTCAGTCACAATGTGACGGTCGGTGCCAAGGAATGCATTGATAAGCGACGATTTGCCTACGTTGGGTCGTCCTACCACAGTGAAGCGCGGCAAATCGGTATTGAAGTCCGTCGTATCTGATGGTAGAAGCTCACAGATCTTGTCCAAAAGCTCGCCAGTTCCCGTGCCTGTCATGGCGGAGATAGGCAACGGGTCATCCAAGGCCAAAGTGTAGAACTCGCCAATGAGAGCTTCCTTGTTGGGCTCATCTATCTTGTTGACCGTCAATATGACAGGTTTCTTTTGTTGGCGCAGAATCTGGGCTACTTCCTCATCCAAAATGTGCAGCCCGTCGCGACCGTCCACCAAAAAGACGATGACATCAGCCTCGTCGATAGCCAAATCCACCTGTTTGCGGATTTCTTCTTCAAAGATGTCGTCCGACCCCACCACATAACCACCGGTGTCGATGACGGTGAATTCCTTACCATTCCAATCGCTCTTGCCGTAGTGCCTGTCGCGCGTAACGCCGCTCGTCTCTTCCACGATAGCCATGCGCTGCTTCAGCAGACGGTTGAACAGCGTCGATTTTCCCACGTTGGGTCGCCCCACTATTGCTACAATGTTTGACATGTCTTTGTCGGTATTAGTTTTAGGCTGCAAAGGTAAGGATTTGCAAGCAATTTTGGTGATAATCGGAAGAATTTTGTCAATTTCAACTCACTAATCCAATTATTTGTATTACTTTTGCACTACAATTAACTGCGATAATAAGTCATTATGGAAACGACAATTCAAAGAAAGCAAACCTCTTTCCGCTTGAGAACTGACTTGCTGGATTTCATGAAAAAAGACGCTGAAAGAGAAAACAGGACCCTCAACAACTTCTTGGAAAGCCTTTTGTTGGACTACTATTACAACGAGCCTAACGAAGTCACCAAAGCCGCGATAGAAGAAGCAATGTCGGGACGTAACAGGAACAAGGTCTACACCGATGTTGACGAGATGCTTAATGATATTCTAAATGAAGATGAGGAATGAAGACGCTGCAACCCACTACGCAATATCGAAAAGATTTGAAGCGGTATAAGCATCAACCAAAGAAATTGGCCGACCTTATTGCCTTACTAACGCTCATACAAAACGAGCAACCTATTCCTCCCGAGTACTTCCCTCATCCGCTTCATGGCAGATACAACGGTTGCATTGAGTGTCATGTTCAAGGTGACTTCCTGTTGATTTGGTTTGACCCGAAAAGCAATGTCATCGAATTGGTCAGATTAGGCACTCACTCTGAATTGTTTGGGAAATGAAAATAGAAAACTGCATTACGCCTCATACCCAAACCGCTTCAATTCCGCCTCATTGTTCCGCCAGTCCTTGTCGACCTTCACGTAAAGTTCAAGGAAGATTTTCTTTCCCGTAAACTCCTCAATGTCAGCGCGAGCCTCCATGCCAATTCGCTTGATGGCACTGCCGCCCTTGCCAATGATGATGCCTTTCTGCGAGTCGCGGGCCACATAGATAACAGAGCGGATGCGGATGTGACGCTCTGTCTCCTCATAGCTCTCCACTTCGACCTGCACTGAATAAGGAATCTCCTGTTGATAGTTGTTCAAAATCTTCTCGCGGATAATCTCGGTGATGAAAAAACGCATCGAACGGTCTGTGAGTTCGTCTTTGGGGAAGTAAGGTGGACATTCGGGCAATTTTTCCAAAATCTGCTTGAAGATGAACTCCACATTGGCGTTGTACTGCGCCGAAAGCGGAAACACCGTGGCGTTGGGCAATAATTCACGCCATTGCTCAACGGCACGTTTCACGACTTCCTGCGACGAAAGGTCAATTTTGTTGATGAGCACAAAAACAGGTATTTCGGTGGTTTTCAGTCGCTCCACGGTCTTTTCCTCAATCTTTTTGTCGGTGATGTCAACCACAAAAAGGATAAGGTCAGCATCGATGAGAGCCACGTTGACAAACTGGTTCATCACCTCGTGCATCTTATAGGCTGGGTCTTTAATGATGCCGGGCGTGTCGGAGAATACGATTTGGAAGTCGTCGCCATTGACGATGCCGAGGATGCGGTGGCGCGTGGTCTGCGCCTTCGAGGTGATGATGGAGATTTTCTCACCAACTAATTGATTCATAAGGGTTGACTTGCCCACATTGGGGCGGCCTATAATGTTGACATAGCCTGCTTTATGTGCCATAGTGAAATTTTTTCTGCGTTTTTTATGCTGCAAAGAAACAAAATTATTATCTTTGCAGCCGATTTCGGGAGCGAAATTTTTTGTTTTCCGAAGATTTGACACGATGCGGGGTAGAGCAGAGGCAGCTCGTCGGGCTCATAACCCGGAGGTCGGAGGTTCGAATCCTCCCCCCGCTACAAATCAACCTAAAGCATGGAAAAATAGTAAGTCATAACTAATTTTTCGATGCTTTTTTTCTTTTTTTGTTTGTCTTCATTCTTTATCCCGATTTTTCGTACTTTTGCAACTTTAATTAAACTGCGCAGAATGTACACCTTCATATCAGGAAAAGTTGCCGAAAAGTCGCCCACGTATGTCATTATCGACAACCATGGTATCGGCTATTTCGTCAACATCACCCTCAACACCTTCACCGCCATCGGCGAAAAGGAAGAAGTGAGACTCTTCGTCCACGAGCAAATCCTTGAGGACGCACACCACCTCTTCGGCTTCTACTCCGCCAAGGAACGCGACCTCTTCGAATTGCTTATCAGCGTGTCGGGCGTTGGCTGCAACACTGCGCGGCTCATTTTGAGTTCACTGACCGTCAACGAGTTGAGCAATGCCATTGCCAACGATGACGTGAAAACCATCCAAAGCGTGAAAGGCGTGGGGGCGAAGACCGCCCAGCGCATTGTTATCGACCTGAAAGACAAACTCAAGAAAAATGACTTTCCGACGGAAATTTTCGCCACCCAAAACAATACAACAAAGAATGAGGCGTTATCAGCATTGACGATATTGGGCTTCAACAAAACCGCCGTCGACAAGGTCTTGGACCGACTGCTCAAACAAACCCCCGATGCCACTGTGGAAACACTCATCAAAGAAGCTCTCAAGATTTTGTAAATCAAATGAATATATATAAACGAGATATAAAAATGCAGAATGAGGAATACGGAATGAGGAATAAGGAATGTGGAAATTCAGCATTCATAATTATTCTTATTTTCGCTTTTCTTGCGACCTTACCATTGCGATTGTCGGCTGCCAAGCTTTCCGAATATCCCCTTCCCTATTCCTACGCGCCTTTCCCTGTGGAGCCTGACTCAAACAAGGTGATTTATCCTATCCCCGTCAATTCAGGTAACCCCATCGAGGACTTACGAAACCAATCGCCGCTTTATTTGAGCGACCCATCGAATTTCACTACCGAAATCATATACGACCCCCTGACGCGCCAATACACCTTCAAGCGACGCATCGGCGACTTCTATTACGACACTCCGACCACCCTTACCGAGAATGAATACTTTGAGTATCAGAACCGTAAGGGCATCCAAGAATACTGGAAAGACCGTCGCAGCCAAAACGCCCGCTCCACCACCAACGGCAGCTCCATCATCCCGCCCATGTTCATCGGCGGCAAAGGATTCGAGACAATCTTTGGCTCCAACACTGTCGAAATCCGTCCGCAAGGCTCCGTGGACCTCACCTTTGGCATCAAACATACTTTCCGCGACGACCCTTCACGCAGCGAGTTATGGAAACACCACACCGATTTTGACATGGACATGGACATCCAGATGAACGTGATGGCCAAAATCGGCGACAAAATCAACTTCAACATCAACAAGAACACCAAAGCGACTTTCAACTACCAAGACAAGCTCGACTTGAAATACCAAGGCAAGGAAGACGAAATCATCCAACTCCTTGAGGCGGGCAACGTCAACTTCCCGCTCAACAGCACACTCATCACCGGCACCCAGCAATTATTCGGTATAAAGAGCCAGCTGAAATTCGGTAACACAACAATTTCGTCCATTGTTTCATATCAGGAAAGTGAGTCACAAAACATTACCGTGCAGGGTGGCGCGCAAACCAATGAGTTTGAGTTGAGTTGCTTGGATTACGAGGAAAACCGACACTTTTTCTTAAGCCAGTATTTCCGCGACCAATACGAGGCCGCCTTGTCGACCTTGCCCACCGTCACTTCGAGTGTCAACATCACCAAAATCGAGGTGTGGGTAACAAACACCAATACCACAACGCAAAACACCCGTAACATCCTCGCTCTCACCGACTTGGGCGAAGGCAAGGATTCATGGATCTACAACCGTGAAATCACACCCGCCAACACGAGCAAGACTTATCCACGCAACGCCGCCAACGACCTGCTCACCCGCATGGACACCACTCAAATCCGTGGCATCAGCAGCGTGACCAACTACATGAGCAACGACCCCATGCGCATCGGCAAGTCGGGCTACATGACCTCGGGCCGTGACTTCGAGAAGATTGAGAACGCCCGCCGCTTGAGCAGTACCGAGTTCTCTCTCAACTCCAAACTGGGTTTCATCTCACTCAACGTAACCCTCAACGCCAACCAAACCCTTGCCGTGGCGTACCAATACACCATCGTCGGATCCGATGAGGTCTACCAAGTGGGCGAGTTCTCCGACCAAGGCATCAACACACCCAATGTTTTGGTTACCAAACTTTTGCGTGGCACTACAGTCAACACAAAGATGCCCATTTGGAACCTGATGATGAAGAACGTCTACAACTTCAGGGCCTACCAGGTCAGTTCCAACGACTTCATGATGTACATCTTCTACAACGGTAACTCTAACAGTACTCCGATTGGCTACTTCACTGAGGGTTCCGTGAAAGGTCAATCGTTGCTCTACTTGATGGGTTTAGATAACCTGACCACGCAAAACAACCCTGCAGCGGGCGGCGACGGCGTGTTCGACTTCATTGACAACGCGGCCACACAAGGCGGTACCATCAACTCGTCGAACGGACGCATCTTCTTCCCTGTTTTGGAACCGTTCGGCAAACACATCCGCACCAAGATTTTTCCCAATGAGCCTGACCTCGCCGAGAAATATGCTTACGACTCGCTCTATACGATGACCAAGACCAGTGCCGAACAGTATTCCGAGAAAAACAAGTTCACGCTGCAAGGCTTCTATTCATCACAGTCAGGCAGCGAAATCAGCCTTAATGCCATGAACGTGGCCCAAGGTTCGGTAACCGTTACAGCAGGCGGAACACAACTCGTTGAGAACGTGGATTATACCGTTGACTACACCCTTGGCCGCGTCACCATCATCAACGAAGGCATCCTTAACAGTGGCACACCTATTAATATATCGTTGGAGTCGAACAGCGGTTTCAGTGCCTTGAAGAAGACATTTTTAGGTACCCGAGTAGAACACGAATTCAACCCCGACTTCCGTTTAGGTGGCACGATACTGTATCTCGGTGAGCGGTCATATACGCAGAAAATCAATTATGGCGAAGAAGCCATTGCCAATACCATCTATGGTGCCGACATCAGCTATCATACCGATGCTCGTTGGTTGACCTCATTCATCAATGCGCTGCCCGGTATCAGCACCAAGACTCCCTCACGCATCAACGTGGACGGTGAGTTTGCTCGTTTCATCCCCGGTCTGTCGCGTTCAGCGAGTGAGAAAGGCACCTCCTACATTGACGATTTTGAAGGTGCCAAGTCAACCATCGACCTGCGTCTGCCTACCTTGTGGAGCCTCGCCAGTACACCGCAAAACCAAACCGACCTCTTCCCCGAAGCTGCAGCCAACACAGGTCTCGGCTACGGAAAGAACCGCGCCAAACTCGCGTGGTACGTCATTGATAACAGCATCTTCTACAACCGCTACCAAAACTATCGCCCGCGAAACATCACCAACGAGGAACTATCGAAAAATGCTGTCCGTCAAGTACTTGAAACCGAGTTGTATCCCACCAAGGATATCGAGACCGGCACGCAGACCAACATGAGTGTGCTCAACCTGGCCTACTATCCTGAAGAACGCGGTCCCTACAACTACGATGTGGATCCGACGCAATATTCACGCGGTATAGACGCCGATGGCAAACTCGTTGCGCCCGAAAGCCGCTGGGCTGGCATCATGCGCCGCATGGAAACCACCGACTTTGAGGCTACCAACATCGAATACCTTGAGTTCTGGTTGATGGACCCCTTCGCCGACGAAGAATACCAGAACAACCCCGGTAAACTCTACATCAACTTCGGCGACATCTCGGAAGACATCCTCCGTGACGGACGCAAATTCTACGAAAACGGCCTGCCCACATCCGAAACGGTCGAGAACGTGGATACCACCATTTGGGGACGTGTGCCTACCCTGCAAGACCTCGTCGGGACATTCAGCAACGAATCGGCGGCCCGTCCTTTCCAAGATGTGGGTTACGATGGTTTGCGAGATATTGACGAGCGCTCGTTCTTCGAGAATACTTATCTGAACATCATCCGCAATCGTTTTGGAGAAAGCTCGATGGCCTACGAGAAAGCCTACAACGACCCTTCAGGCGACAACTACCACTACTTCCGCTCGACGGATTGGGACGACTCGGACGACGAGGTGTATACTAGCTTGCTATACCGCTACAAGCAATTCAACGGACCTGATGGCAACTCGCCTTCCGACCAGCAGCAAAGCACTGAAACTTACAGCAGCAGCAATTCGACCTTGCCTAACGCCGAGGATATTAACAACGACAACACGTTGAGTGAAGCCGAGCGTTACTACCAATATGTCATTGACCTCGACCCCGCCAAGATGGTGGTGGGACGCAACCACATCTCCGACATCTTCGAGTCGACCAATGTGGCACTGCCCAACGGACAAATCGGCGGCGTCACTTGGTACCAGTTCCGTATTCCCATTCGCCAGCCTGACAAGGTGATCGGCCACATCGATGACTATTCGTCCATCCGGTTCATGCGTATGTTCGTCACCGAATTCCAGAAACCCATCGTGCTGCGTTTTGCCACCATGGATCTTGTCAAGGGCGAATGGCGCACCTACTCGCAGAGCATCCAAGCCCCTGGCGAATACCAACCCGATGACAACAGCAACGAGACCACCTTCGACATCTCGGCGGTCAGTATCGACGAGAACAGCCGTCGCGACCCCGTACCATACGTCATCCCGCCAGGCATTCAGCAGGAGTTGATGGTCGGCACTGTGCAGACCACAAGAATTAATGAGCAGTCGCTTCAAATGACAGTCCAAAACCTCGTTGACGGTGACGGACGCGCCATCTACAAGACCACTGCCTTCGACCTGCGACAGTACAAATACCTTAAAATGTTCGTCCATGCTGAAGCAGCCCATGAAGAAGAACCGCTTGAAGACCAAGACCTTACCGTTTTTATGCGCATCGGCACCGACTTTACCGAGAACTATTACGAATATGAGGTTCCCGTAAAAGTAACTCCATGGGGAACGCCTTACACCAACAAGGAAGCCATCTGGCCAGAAATCAACAATATTGATATCCGCTTAGAGGATTTCGTGGAGGTGAAACAACGCCGCAATGAAGCCATGAACGTGCCCAACAGCAACGTGCGTCTCAACTACATCTATTCAGAGAAAGTGAGAAAAGGTTCAGAAGGCGAAACCACTTACTACCACACGCTCAAGGTCATCGGTAACCCCAACTTGAGCAATGTGGAAGCCATGATGATTGGCGTACGCAATCCACGCCGACAGAATATGGCCAGTACTGACGATGGCATGCCAAAGAGTGCCGTGATATGGGTCAACGAGTTGAGGCTCACTGACTTGAGCAGCAACGGTGGCGTAGCAGCAACGGGTCGTTTGGAAGCCACCCTCGCCGACTTGGGCCGCTTGACCGTGGCAGGCAGCTACAGCTCGGCAGGATTCGGAGCCTTGGACAGCGACATCACCAACAACACCTTTGAGGCCACCTCCGCCTTCAGCGTGTCGACCGACCTAGAGTTGGGCAAATTCCTGGAAGGCACCGGACTGAAGGTACCCATGCACTTCGATTACGGCCAAAACAACGTCACCCCACTTTACAACCCATACGACCCTGACATCAAACTGAAAGACGCTCTCGACGCCCTCAACACCGACGAGGAGCGCACCGAGTTGACATCCAAAATCCACGATTACACGTGTTACAAGAACCTCAACTTCATGAATGTCCGCAAAGAGCGTGTACAAAAACGCCGCAAAGACGACGACACCGAAGGCAAGGAACAACCCAAAGAGAACCCGCGCGACCCGAACCGTGGCCTTGGTGGGAACCGCAACAACACGCCCAAGGTACACATCTGGGACATCGAGAACTTCAACGGCTCGTTCAGCTATAGCGAAACCTACCAGGAGAACACCGACATCCACCATTACCTCACCAAGACCTATCGTGGTGGTTTGGGCTACAACTACGCGGGCAACCCGAAGAACGTGGCACCTTTCTCCAAGGCCAAATGGGCCTCCAAACCTGCCCTGCAAATCATCAAGGACATCAACTTCTACTATGCGCCCAAGAGCATCTCTTTCAACACCGAAATGTACCGACTCTTTTCGGAACGCGAGATGCGCAACAAGAGTACCGGTATAATCGAAATTCAGCCGACCTTCTCCAAACAGTGGGACTGGACACGTAACTACCAATTGCGATACGACCTCACCAAGGCCCTCACCTTCGAATATTCAGGGCAAGCACAGGCCTATGTCTATGAACCTGCCGGCTATGTGGACCGCAACGAGCATCCCGAAGAATGGCAACTGCGCCGCGATACTGTCAAGAACGAGCTGCGCAAACTCGGCTCCATGTCGCGTTTCCAGCAAAACGTCAACGCCAGCTACACCTTGCCTATCAACAAGATACCACTGTTCAACTGGATTAACGCGAGCGCGAGTTACCAAGGCACTTACTACTGGACTGCTTCGGCCCTTTCGGTGCAAGACCGTTTGGGCAATACCATCGAAAACTCCAACAACATCCAAGGCAACGCCACCCTTGACTTTACCAAACTCTACAGCAAGGTGCCATACCTAAAGAACCTTAGCCAGTCGCAACGCCGCAACAACAACGGCCGTAACAACAATAACCAGCGTGGCGGCAAAGACAAAGGCGACAAGGAAGGTGATGATGGCCAACCCGCCGACTCTACCAAGGCCAAGTCCAAGGTAAACTACGGTAAGATTGTGTTAGACAACGGACTGCGCATCCTTACAATGGTCAAGAAGGTATCGGGTACCTATTCACTCGTCAACGGGCAAACCCTGCCAGGATTTCTGCCCAAGCCCAACTATCTCGGCATGAACGGCACCAACTGGGCACCAGGAATAGGATTCGTTCTCGGCAGCAGCTTCGGTGAAGATGCCGACATTTACAGCAAGGCCATCGCCAACAGCATTGACCTTGCAGAGGCCGAAGGATGGCTCACACGCGACTCCATCCTCGCCGACCCCTACATCCGTCGGAAGACCGAGACCATCAACTACCGCGTCAACGCCGAGCCGTTCCAAGGCTTCAAGATTGATATTACCGGCCAACGCAACTATGCCGAGAACTACCAGCACTATTTCCGCTTCAGCGACGAGTTGCAGCGATTTGAAACCTTCACGCCCACCAATGGCGGCAGTTTCAGCTCCAGTTTCTTCATGCTTGGAACAGCCTTCTCTCCCTCCGACTCGTCGCACGCGCAAGCGCAACTATTCGATAACCTTTTAGCTTACCGAAAAGTGATTGCCGAGCGATTAGCCCGTGAAAATCCCCAGTGGATTGAATATGTCAACGAATATAGTTTCGATAGTTTGGCGGGTGACTACTTCCCACGCGGCTACAACTCTTCGTCGATGGACGTGCTGATGTACAGCTTCATCGCCGCCTATACTGGCCAAGACCCTGAAAAAGTAAAGCTCAACCCATTCGCCACGCTACCTTTACCCAACTGGAGCATCACCTTCAACGGCTTGACCAACATCCCCGCCGTGGGCAAACTGTTCAAGAGCATCAACCTCACCCACAGCTATAAGTCAAACTACACCATCAGCGCATGGGCCAGCAATGTCTACTACGACGAGAACAACACCATCCAAACCTATGAAAACAGCGATGTCATCATACCAAAATACGACATCCAACAAATGGTGCTCACCGAGCAATTCCAACCCCTTATCGGCGTTGACATCGGCTTGCAAAACTCAATAACCGCCAACTTCCAGTTCAAGAAAAGCCGTACCCTGACTTTGAGTTTCGCCAACAACCAACTCACCGAGGTGGACGGACGGGAAATCGTCATCGGCGCTGGGTACCGCTTCAAAGGACTGAAATTCAATATCACCTCCTTAAGTGGCGAAGCAAGCTCGAAAGGCAAGAGCAAGTCTGTCAACAACGACCTGGTATTCAAGCTCGACATCGGTTTCCGCCGCGACATCACCATGCTGCGCCGCATCGACGAGAACAACAACCAAGTGTCGGCTGGACAAAGCAAAATCAACATTTATCTCACCGCCGACTACAACTTCAGCCAACGGTTGAGTGCACAGGTTTTCTTCAAGCGCGATGTAATCAATCCCTTTGTGGCCAACAACTACTACAACTCGACCACTTTTGCTGGCATCACTTTACGCTTCAGCCTCGCCCAATAAAAAAGTTTCCGCAAAATGTGAAAGCTGACACGAAAATATGTAATTTCGCAGCCGATTCAAAACAACCTTAAAACATATTAAAATGAACATTCCAACCAATTTGAAGTACACCAACGACGACGAATGGATCCGCCTTGAGGGCGACGAAGCCTACGTCGGCATCACCGATTATGCCCAGCACGAACTTGGCGACATCACCTTCGTTGACGTCGACCCCGATATCGTGGGCGAAACCCTTGACGCGCAAGAAGAATTTGGCGCTATTGAGGCCGTGAAGACCACTGCCGAGCTCCTCATGCCTGTCGGCGGCGAAATTATCGAAGTCAACGAAGCCTTGGCCGACGAAGAGAACGCCAAGCTCGTCAACAGCGACCCGTACGGCGAAGCCTGGATCATCAAGATCAAGGTGAACGACCCAGCCGAACTCGACGGACTGATGGACGCTGCTGCCTACGAAGCCAAGATTGCCTAAGGCCTTGGAAAAGTTGACCAGAAATAGCATCCCGGGAATCCTGTGTGGAATCGTAATCCTCATTCTGACAGGACTTCCGGGTTCTATTTTTCCCCGTGTCAAGCCCGCGTTGGGGATGGACAAGGTGGTCCATATCTTTATGTATGCCACCTTTGCTTTCCTATGCATTTGGGGCTACCGCAGTCCATACATTTCAAAAGACAAGGCCAGAAGAATCAAGGCTTTAGCCCTTACCGCCATCATCAGTATCGCATACGGTGGCCTTACAGAACTCATACAGGAGCACCTCGTCCCCACCCGAACTGGCGATTGGTTCGACTTCATCGCCGATGGCATTGGCACACTGCTAGGAATCAGTGTTTTCGGCATTTTTTTCAGAAAGAAAAAATAAAATTCCACTTTGTTGCGTTTCATATTCAAATAATCCCTATCTTCGCAACCGAAATAGGAGAGTAAAAAATTAAAACACATAGCACCATGGAAGAGAAAAAATCACCAAAGGCCAACCTTGAGAACAAGAAGCTCATGTTCATGCAGATAGGCTTGATTATCAGCCTTATCATAGCGTGGTTAGCTTTCGAACACAAGAGCTACGACAAGCGCGAAATCGACCCGAGCTTGCTCCGCCAAACTGAAGTGGTGGAAGAGGAAATGGTCGAAATTACCAAGCAGGAAGAGCAAAAGCCACAGCCTGTGGAGATGCCCAAGCAGACCACACAACTCGAAATCGTGAACGACGACGTTGAAGTAGAAGACATCGAAATCAACGCCGAAATGGACCAGAACGAGGTCATGGAGGAATATGTGGCTCCCGAAATCGAGGAAGAGGATGTGGTTGAGCAGGAGGTGTTTACCATCGTGGAAGAGATGCCCAGCTATCCTGGCGGCGAAGCCAAGATGTACGAATACCTTGGCAAGAACATCAAGTATCCCCAGATTGCTCGCGAGAGTGGCATTCAAGGCCGTGTGTTCGTCAACTACGTCGTTGAACCCGACGGCAGCGTTTCCAACGTGAAGGTGCTGCGTGGCATCGGCGGCGGCTGCGACGAAGAGGCCATGCGCGTGGTGAAGGCCATGCCGAAATGGAAGCCTGGCAAGCAGCGTGGTAAGGCCGTGCGTGTGTCGTACACCCTGCCCGTCGTCTTCAAGCTGCAGTAAGCAGTTAAAGAATGAGGCAAACAAAAAAATCCGGCGCGAAGCGTCGGATTTTTTATTTGAAATGCTCATACACAACCTTAGCCTTGGCAGGCCCAATGATTTCGGTTAACCGCTCCAACGAAGCCTCCTTGATGTTGTTTACCGACTTAAGTTCGAGCAACAGTTTTTCCGCTGTCTTCTTCCCTATCCCCTTGATGTCGGCCAACTCGGAATGTATGAAACCCTTCTCAAACTTCTTGCGGTGAAAACTAATGGCGAACCGATGTACTTCATCTTGAATGTGTGCCAAAAGCCGAAACACTTCGGAATTGGGCTTCAAACCCACCACACGCGGTGGAAAACCGAACAATAATTCGTTGGTGCGGTGACGGTCATCCTTGGCCAATCCAGCTATGGGAATGTCCACATGTAATTCATCCTCAATAACTTGTCGCACCACCTCCATCTGCCCCTTACCACCATCTGTGATGATGAGGTTGGGCAAAGATTTGCTTTCTTCGATAAGGCGACTATAACGGCGACGCACGACTTCTTTCATTGAGGCGTAGTCATCGGGGCCTTCCACCGTCTTGATGTTGAAATGGCGGTAGCCCGCCTTGTTGGGCTTACCGTTCACAAACTGCACCATGCCCGCCACGGCATAATCCCCTTGGAAGTTGGAGTTGTCGAAACACTCGATAACCTCAGGTACTTGGTTTAATTGCAAAGCTTCCTTCAAACTGTTCAAAACCCGTTTTTGGTGCCGTTCCGGGTCGACCAAAGTTCGTTGTTTCTCCAAGTCAATCTTGTATTGCAGGGCGTTGCGACGCGAGAGGTCGAGGAGTTTCTGTTTGTCGCCACGCTGCGGGACAGTCACTTGCACCTCACCGAGGGCATAATCCAGTTTCATCGGAACGATGATTTCAGGCGCATGGTCGCCAAACTGCTGCCGCAATTCAGTAATAGCCAACAGCAAAAGTTCCTCGACGGGCTCTTCCAAACGACGCTTCATCTCAAAAGAATGGCTCTGCACCACAGCACCATCCTTCACCTTCATGTAGTTCACATAGAAGTTTTCGTCCTCGTCGACAAAAGAGAACACCTCTACATTGTGAATCGACTGGCTGACCACCGTCGAGCGGCTGCGGTAGTTTTCCAGCAAATCATATTTCTCCTTGATGAGATGTGCTTCCTCAAACTCCATGCGTGAAGCGTGGTCCATCATCAGTGCCTTCAAATCGCGAAGCACCCCACCCAAGTTGCCCTTGATGACTTCGCGGATTTCGGCAATCATGGCATTGTAGTCGGCCTTCGAAATCAAGCCTTCGCAGGGGCCGTTGCACTTGTGGATGTGATAGTCGAGGCATATCTTGTATTTGCCTTTGGCTACACCCGCTTCCGTCAGCGGCGTACGACAAGAGCGAACCCTATACACTTGACCGAGCAAGTCCAAAAGAATATGGGCCGTGCGTACTGAAGGATATGGTCCGAAGTATTCAGAGCCATCGTTCACCTTGCGGCGGGTGAGAAAGACACGCGGAAAAGCCTCTT
>JAEEGJ010015728.1_pt1 | contig 17573 bp, 20 predicted proteins | sample 8958761 | NCBI WGS metagenome assembly JAEEGJ01 (sample SAMN16246546, study PRJNA631951) | gut metagenome | biome: gut microbiome; feature: rumen; material: RS-attached | host: Bos | place: Iran: Karaj | collected 2018-10 | reverse complement strand
TCGAAGATGGTGTTCAGCAGGAATGTACCGTTCTTCTGCAGACCACGGGTCACATCATACATGTGCAGATAAGCCTGAACGTGGCAAGCCACGAAGTTAGGTGTGGTCACCAGATAGGTGCTGCGGATAGGAGTGTCACCGAAACGCAGGTGCGAGCAGGTGAAACCTCCCGACTTCTTAGAGTCGTAAGAGAAGTAAGCCTGGCAGTACTTGTCGGTGTTGTCACCGATAATTTTTACGCTATTCTTGTTAGCACCAACGGTACCGTCGGCACCCAGACCATAGAACTTAGCCTGGAACATGCCCTTGCCACCGAGGGCAATCTCCTCAACCTCAGGCAGAGAGGTAAAGGTCACGTCATCTACGATACCGATGGTGAAGTGATCCTTCGGCTCGGGCATAGCGAGGTTGTTGAACACCGAGATAATCTGGGCTGGGGTAGTGTCGTGAGAACCAAGACCATAGCGGCCACCCACGATGACGGGACGATCCTTCACATCGTAGAAGGCATCCTTGACATCGAGGTACAGAGGCTCGCCGTTGGCTCCGGGCTCCTTGGTGCGGTCCAGAACAGCAATCTTCTTCACGCTCTTGGGAACAGCTGCCAAGAGGTGCTTCACTGAGAACGGACGATAGAGGTGAACAGAAATCATACCCACCTTCTGGCCGTTGGCATTCAGATAGTCGATGGCCTCACGGGCAGCATCGGTAGCCGAACCCATCAGGATGATCATGCGGTCGGCATCCTCGGCTCCGTAGTAAGAGAACAGGTGATACTCACGACCGGTAATCTTAGACAGCTCACCCAGATACTTCTCAACCACCTCGGGTACTGCATTGTAGTAGGGGTTGCAGGCCTCGCGGTGTGTGAAGAACGTCTCGGGGTTCTCAGCGGTACCACGAGTGATAGGACGCTCAGGCGACATAGCGCGGTCGCGGAAGCGCTTGATGTACTCTTCCTTCACGAGAGGACGAACATCCTCCTGGTCGAGCAGCTCGATCTTGTGATACTCGTGAGAGGTGCGGAAGCCGTCGAAGAAGTTAACGAAGGGTACGCAAGTCTCCAAAGAGGCGAGGTGAGCAGCAGCGGTCATATCCATAACCTCCTGTACAGAGCCCTCGCAGAGCATGGCGAAACCAGTCTGGCGGCAAGCCATCACATCCTGGTGGTCACCGAAGATACAGAGAGAGTGAGAAGCCAAGGTACGAGCTGACACATCGAATACGCAAGGAATCAGCTCACCGGCAATCTTGTACATGTTAGGAATCATGAGCAGCAGACCCTGAGAAGCGGTGAAGGTGGTAGTCAGGGCACCAGCCTGCAGTGAACCGTGAACGGCACCGGCAGCACCAGCCTCAGACTGCATCTCCTGCACACTTACGGTCTGACCCCACAGGTTCTTGCGACCGCGGGCAGCCCACTCGTCAACGTGCTCAGCCATAGGTGAGCTCGGGGTGATGGGGTAGATAGCAGCTACCTCCGAGAACATATAGCTCACGTGAGCCGCAGCCTCGTTACCATCACAGGTGATAAATTTCTTTTCTTTAGCCATTTGTTTAGAATAGATATTAAAAATGAATAAATATTGTTTGTTTAATAGAGAAATCCTAATAACCACAAAGGTATTTGGTTGTTTCTGCCTATTTCTGTGTTGTATCGTGCATAGATGGTATCCGGCATACACCTTATTCTATTAAAGGCTTCAGCATCACAGATACGGAACTTCAGCTTGCCATCCACCAAATAGTATTGGTCGCGCCCCTGCTGGTTAACTTTATGATCTTTCCACAGCGAGTTGACAAAGAAGGTCTCCATGGCCGTCTGCTTGTCGACATGGATAGGGTAGATGGCATAGAGTAGGTTAGAGTTGTGAAGCATCACCTTGGTAGGTTTCTTCGGAAACGTTTCTCCTACGGGATAAATCATGTTCAACAGTCGGGCATCGGTCAGATACTTGATATAGTTCATCACCGTAGCACGGCTGGTCTCGATATCCTTTGCCAGCTGAGAGACATTAGGAGCCTTGGGACCTTCTTCTGCCAACCGATAGAACAGTTTCTTGATCTTCGTCAGGTATTTCAGCTCTATCTGCTTCACCAGCAGGATGTCCACCTCGGTCATCATGTTCATTGTCTTCAGCAAATTCTCCGAGTAGTTGCGATGCTCCTGGAAGAAAGGATAGAAACCATGATGGATATAGTCCTGAAAGTAGCGCATCGGCGACACCTTAGGCAATATCTGCTTGATGATATGCTCATGGTCACTCAGTATTTCTTCCAGCGTGTATGGATGGAAATTGTTGTCAGTCAGGAGGTTTAGAAATTCCCGAAAGGAGAATCCACGGAGATTGTATGATTTCACGATACCGTTAAGCTCGGGATTTTCGTCCTTCAGTCGCATCACGCTGGAACCGGTAAATACAATCTTCAGATAAGGATACAAGTCGTAGCACTTGCGAAGCTCCTTAGACCAATCTGGCTGCTTGAACACTTGGTCTATCAACAATACGCGACCGCCTTTTTTACAGAATTCGCCAGCAAAGTCTGCAATGCCGCGCCCTTGAAAATAGAAGTTGTTCATATTGATATAGAGGCACTTTCGGTCCTGAATATCAAAATTTTCCTTAGCGTATTGTAGCAAGAATGTTGTCTTTCCGATGCCGCGAGTGCCCTTGATGCCAATCATGCGATTGCTCCAGTCAATCTCATCCATAAGGATGCGACGAACAGGAGCATTTACATGCTCAACCAAATACCGGTGCGTCCTAAAAAAAGCTTCCATTCTCGATTTGTTTTATAAAACGACCGCAAAGTTACAAAGAAATCTTCAAATTGCAAAGCAGAGATAGCAAAAACTTTAATTTTTACGTTATTTTTGTATTTCTTCTAAATAAAATTGGCTCATTCTGATTATCGAGCTAAATACCGAAATAATCGCCATTATGATAAATAGGTGATTTGGTTTAAGATATTATTCAAAAAGTCTTTGGCTATTTGCAAACTAATTTGTATCTTTGCAATGCTAACAAAAATACCCCTAAAGCGTCAATAATAGTAGGACAAACCATAAAGAATAACAGACTATGATTAACGATTTCAATTTCTATGCCCCAACGCGCATCGTGTTTGGGAAAACGGCTGAACAGCAGATTGGAGCCCTGGTGGCCAGTCAGCATGGCAGCAAGGTGCTTATCCATTATGGCGGAGGCTCTGCAGAACGCTCCGGATTGCTCAATATTGTACGCGAGCAACTCAGACAGGCAGGTATTTCTTTTGTAGAACTCGGTGGTGTGGTGCCCAATCCGATGCTGTCGAAAGTGTACGAAGGCATTGAACTCTGCCGTCGTGAGCAGGTGGACTTCATTCTTGCCGTGGGTGGCGGTTCGGTGATTGACTCCGCCAAAGCCATCGGCTACGGTGTGCCCTATGATGGCGATGTCTGGGACTTCTGGGATAGCAAAAGTGTGCCACAGGCCTGTCTGCCCATCGGTGTAGTGCTAACCATCCCCGCGGCTGGTAGCGAAATGTCGTCGAGCACTGTGATTACCAAAGATGACGGACTGGTCAAGCGAGGCTTCAACTGCGACCTATGCCGTTGCCGCTTTGCGGTGATGAACCCCGAGCGCACCTATACCCTGCCACCTTACCAGACTGCAGCCGGTGCAACTGACATCATGATGCACACGATGGAGCGATACTTCTCTAAATATGAGGATATGACACTGACAGATGCCATTGCCGAGGCGCTGTTGCGCACGGTGAAGGACTCGGTGCTGGCGGTCATGGAGCATCCTGATGACTATCGTAACCGTGCACAGATCATGTGGGCAGGTTCGCTGGCACACAACGATTTGACGGAATGTGGAACGGAGAAGGATTTTGCCACCCACAAGATGGAACACGAACTCAGTGCGCTCTTCAGCGTGACCCATGGTGCCGGACTGGCCGCATTGTGGCCCTCATGGGCACGATATGTGAAGGACAAGCACCTGAGTCGTTTCGTTCGGTTTGCGGTCAATGTGATGGGTGTTGAAAACGACTTTGCACATCCCGATGAAACCGCAGAAAAAGGAATCCGTGCCGTTGAGGATTTCTACCACAAGATAGGAATGCCTACGAACATCCATGAATTGCTGGGCAGAGAGATTACCGACAGTGAAATCGAGGAAATGGTTGAAAAGTGCTCGCGTGGCGGCACCCTCACGCTGGGTGCGATGGAGAAGATTGGTACCGATGACATGAGAGCTATCTATCGAATGGCGAAGTAGGGGTCACTCCCCTACTCGTTTTTTAATGTGGGGAGGGCCAGATGATATCGCACGGCAAGGAACCGTATGGCGCAGATGATGAGGAATGACGTCAGTACCACCACTTCATTCGACGTACCGCAAGTCATTAGTGTCCAATAGATTATACCTCCAAGAAGAGAGGCTATGGCATATATCTCGCGCTGGAAGATGACAGGTTCGTTGTTGAGCAGTACATCACGAATCACTCCACCTGCAGAACCCGTGATACATCCCATAATAATAGCCACCCAATACGGTTGGCCGAAGACGAGCGATTTCTGTATGCCTGCAATGGTAAAGAGCGCTAAACCCAGTGTGTCGAAGACGAACCATGTGTTTCGTAATCCTTCCATGTATTTGGCAAAGATAATAACAAAGAGCAATGCCAAAGCCGTACATATAATATAAATAGGATTGGTCATCCAGAATGGTGTTGTCTCCAGCATCACATCACGGATTGTTCCTCCGCCGATGGCCACCGCAATGCCGCAAACATAGCCGCCGAACCAGTCGAAATGTTTGGCTGCGGCATGTCGGATGCCTGAAATGGCAAAGGCAAACGTGCCAAGAAATTCTATAACTTGTTGTAATATGTCGTCCACGACTAAATAGGTATTTGACTCTTTTATTTAAACCTGTCTCCCCAATAATTCACCATTCGCTCGTAGAGTTTTTCCTCTGACGGCGAGTGTTGAGCCTGCCATAAGCGCTCGTTTTGCAAAGCATCGGGCATATACTGCTGCGGTGTGAAGTGGCCCGGATAATCGTGCGGATACTTGTAGCCGTCACTATAGCCCAGGTCTTTCATCAACGATGTCGGTGCATTGCGAAGATGCAACGGAACAGGCTGATTGCCCGTTTGTCGGACTAATGCCAGTGCACGGTCTATCCCCAGATAGGCTGAGTTGCTCTTGGGCGAGGTGGCCAGATAGACGGCAGCCTCTGCCAGCGCAATGCGTGCCTCGGGCCACCCTATCTTCATCACCGTGTCGAAAGCGGCATTCGCCAACAGCAGTGCATTAGGATTGGCCAGCCCGATATCCTCGGAGGCCGATATTACCATCCGTCGGGCAATAAACTGCGGGTCTTCCCCACCCTCTATCATGCGTGCCATCCAGTAGAGGGCAGCATCAGGATCTGAGCCGCGAAGGCTTTTGATGAATGCCGAGATGATGTCGTAGTGCATCTCGCCGTCTTTGTCGTAGGCCAGCGGATTCTGTTGCAGGCATTGTTCGACTATGGAGTCGGTGATTGTTACCTCATCACTGGTTGAAGATTCCACAACCAATTCCAAGATATTCAGCAGCTTACGGGCATCGCCTCCGCTGTATCTCAGGATGGCACCCGTCTCTTGTAATGCTATCTTCCGTTCCTTCAGATAAATGTCTTGTGTGATAGCCCTGTTCAGCAGTTCCAGCAAGTCGTCTTTGTCCAGAGACTTCAGCACATACAGCTGACAGCGCGATAGCAGCGGGCGGATCACCTCGAACGAAGGGTTCTCGGTGGTGGCACCTATCAGGGTGACCACTCCCTTCTCGACAGCGCCCAACAAGGAGTCCTGCTGCGACTTCGAGAAACGGTGTATCTCGTCGATAAACAGTATGGGCGAGGCTTCATTGAAGAAGCGTCCTTTCTGTGCGCGTTCTATCACGTCTCGGACATCCTTCACTCCGCTGGTCACTGCCGAGAGCGTGTAAAAGGGTGTCTGGAGGCGGTGGGCAATGATTTGTGCCAGAGTGGTCTTCCCCACCCCGGGAGGTCCCCACAGGATAAACGACGAGATGCGCCCCGCATCAATCATCTTGCGCAGCACAGCCCCCTCGCCTACCAGGTGCTTTTGTCCGATATAGTCGTCCAGTGTCCTTGGACGCAGTCTTTCTGCTAATGGTTCACTCATTTTCAGATGCAAAGTTAGTGCATTTTGTGGAAATTAACAAAAAATATCAGCGAAAAACTTGTAAATCGAAAATAAAGTATGTACTTTTGCAAACAAATCAAGATAAACATTATAAATAATAAGGTAAAACATGAAGAAGGACAAAGAGAACGAGGTGAAGACCGACCAAACCGAAAAGCAGAGTATAGGTTTGAAGACACTGAACAAGAGCAGCATCTGGGACATTCAGGAGAACGATGTGTTCCGTCTGCTCGAACAGGGTGTCAAGGATGCCGAGGTGAAGGAGAATCTTCGCCATTACATTGACATTATCCGCAGTGCCTTCATGATAGAGGAGCTGAAAGACGATGACAAGAATGTCAAGCAGCGCTACACCAATCAGGGCTACAAGGTGGGCAGTGTGAGGATGGGAGACGACGCGAAAGTCATCTGGGCCATCAAGAAGCGTCCCATCATGCGTGTCACAGACCTCACCTACGAGAACATCCGCCATATCACTGCTGCCAAGCTCATCGAAGTGCTCGACCGCAATTTCGGCGGCGGCTGGGACTCGCTGTCGCAGTCTATTCAGGACATCATCGAGAGTGGTTTCGATATCTCCACCACTACCCTACCCAAGGACCGTCTGCACAAGAAGGGCGGCATGTACGAAAAGAAGGTTGCCGACGGATACGAGGTGCTGGAAGTGTCAAAGGGCACCTGGGTGGAGGCTATTTTTGCCAAGCTGAAGCCCGAGACCTTCAAGCCGCGCATGAAGTTTGATAAGCATATCAGTGACGAGGACCTGGAGGACGAGGATGCCGATGTCGAGATTGAGGACACCTACAACCGTCCTGATGAAGATGATGTAGAGCTCGAGGATCCCAACGATGACGAGATCAACGAGGACAACTATCGCACCACCTTCGAGATTGAGACGGATGCTGACGAAGATGCCGACAGTCTGTCTGACTACATTGCCGACGAGTAATCTCGGAGGTAACCAACCGTAATCATCCCAATAACAAAACCTAATAACCTTATGATTATTCCAAGTGTATTCTGGCTCGTGCCCGTGGCTTCCATTGTAGCCCTGGGCATGGCCTTTTTCTTTTTCCATCAGATGATGGGAGAAGACGAGGGCACTCCTCGCATGCGCGAGATTGCCCTTTATGTGCGTCGCGGTGCTATGGCTTATCTGAAACAGCAGTACAAGGTCGTAGGCATCGTCTTTGCCGTGCTGTGCGTGCTGTTTGCCTTCATGGCCTACGGACTGCATGTGCAGAACCCCTGGGTGCCGTTTGCTTTCCTTACAGGCGGTTTCTTCTCCGGTCTTGCCGGATTCTTCGGAATGAAGACGGCTACCTACGCCTCTGCCCGCACCGCCAATGCTGCGCGCAAGAGTCTTGACAGTGGACTGAAGGTGGCTTTCCGTTCCGGTGCAGTGATGGGTCTCACCGTTGTCGGTCTCGGCCTGCTCGATATTGCCATCTGGTTTGTCGTGCTCAACATTTTCGATTCCGACGGGCTTATCTCCATCACCACCACTATGCTTACCTTTGGCATGGGTGCTTCCACTCAGGCACTCTTTGCCCGTGTCGGCGGCGGCATCTACACCAAGGCTGCCGATGTGGGAGCCGACATCGTGGGTAAGGTCGAGGCTGACATCCCTGAGGATGATCCGCGCAATCCCGCCACCATTGCCGACAATGTGGGCGACAACGTAGGCGATGTGGCCGGTATGGGTGCCGACCTCTACGAGAGCTATTGCGGCTCCGTCTTGTCTACCGCTGCACTCGGAGCCTCTGCCTTTGCTGCCAGTGCTGCCGACGGCATGCAGCTCAAGGCTGTCATTGCTCCGATGCTCATTGCTGCCGTTGGTGTCTTCCTCTCGTTGATCGGCATCTTCTTGGTGCGTACCAAGGAGGGAGCTACCATGAAAGACCTGCTCCACTCGCTGTCTCTCGGCACCAATGTGTCGGCAGTGCTCATTGCAGCAGCTACCTTCGCCATCCTTTACCTGCTGGGCATCAACAACTGGCTCGGACTCTCCTTCTCCGTTATCTCCGGATTGGCAGCAGGTGTCATCATCGGTCAGGCCACCGAATACTATACCTCCCACAGCTACAAGCCCACCCAGCGCATCTCGGAGGCAGGACTCACCGGTGCGGCCACTGTTATTATAAAAGGTATAGGTACGGGCATGATTTCCACCTGCATCCCTGTGATTACCATCGGAGTGGCCATCATGCTTAGCTATTCATTCGCCAATGGCTTCGACCTCTCCATGTCCAGCGAGAGTCTGGCCCACGGTCTCTATGGAATCGGTATCGCTGCCGTAGGCATGCTCTCCACCTTAGGTATCACACTGGCTACCGATGCCTACGGACCTATTGCCGACAATGCCGGCGGCAATGCCGAAATGTCTGAGCTGGGCGAAGAAGTGCGCCACCGTACCGATGCCCTCGATGCCCTCGGCAATACCACTGCGGCCACCGGCAAAGGCTTTGCCATTGGCTCGGCAGCTCTCACCGCCCTCGCCCTGTTGGCAAGCTATATCGAGGAAATCAAGATAGCCATGCAGCGGGCAGGCATCATGATGGAGAATGTCAAGGGCGAACTCATCAGTGCATCGCAGGCCACCATCCCCGACTTCATGAACTATTTCCAGGTGAACCTCATGAATCCCAAGGTGCTCGTAGGCGCGTTCATCGGTGCTATGGCTGCCTTCCTGTTCTGCGGACTCACAATGGAGGCTGTTGGTCGCGCCGCCCAGAAAATGGTTGAGGAGGTGCGCCGCCAGTTCCGTGAGATTCCAGGTATTCTCGAAGGCAAGGGCACGCCCGACTATGGCTCGTGTGTAGAGATCAGCACTCGTGCTGCCCAGCGCGAGATGATATTCCCCTCGTTGCTCGCCATTGCTATCCCCATAGTGGTAGGCATCGTGCTGGGTGTTGCAGGTGTGCTCGGATTGCTTGTCGGCGGCCTCGCTGGCGGATTCACCCTGGCCGTCTTCATGGCCAATGCCGGAGGAGCATGGGACAATGCGAAGAAAATGGTTGAGGAAGGCAACTTCGGTGGCAAGGGCTCTTTCGCTCACAAGGCCACTATTGTTGGCGATACCGTTGGCGACCCCTTCAAGGATACATCAGGCCCCTCGCTCAACATCCTCATCAAGCTCATGTCGATGGTTAGCATTGTAATGGCTGGACTTACCATTTTGTTTATATAGTACTCTTCTATTTAATACAAAAAAGGCTCAGAATGTCGGAATCTGAGCCTTTTTTCATCTTTTTCTAAAAAAAATAGTAGAAAAGTTTGGTGGGTTCACAAAAAGTTCGTACCTTTGCACCCGCAAACAAGAAACGGATGCACCCGTAGCTCAGTTGGTAGAGCACCTGACTCTTAATCAGGGTGTCCAGGGTTCGAACCCCTGCGGGTGTACAAAGATGACAAAAGAGTGATAAGAAATAATTCTTAATCACTCTTTTTCTTTTCCCCTCTCCCCTATTTATATTCCGCGGAATTCCAAAAAAAATGAGTTAACTCAAAACATCAATCGAGTTAACTCAAACGATGATTTGAGTTAACTCAACGTGACAGGATACTATATTTCAATTGGAGCTTCACAAAAGGCTTCACGTGGTCATACATGCGCATGTAAGTCTTATTGTATCCACTCTCGCGCAAGCGATTATAAAATGGTACGGTAATGCCCACACCGAAATTCAGCGACAACCCCTGGGCAGCCTGCAGGTCGGCAAAGACACCGAAGCGTTCAGACAGTTCGCTAATCTCTGCCTTCCTGGGCAGGTCCTTGCGATCCGGGCGCAGGTATATCTTGTCTGTCACAATCTCCATGCCCAGGGCATAGCGCAGTTTCGGCGAGGCCTGATAGTAGAGGTAGTTGTTCGTCTCCAGACAACTGATGCTCCAACGGTCGTCGAAGCGATGGTTGTAGATAATCAACGGATAGAGCGGCCACTTCACCGAGGTGCCCAACAGCAGCAGACCGCCCAAGGCCAGATAGGTCGTGCGGCTGCGCGTGATGGTGAATACGGCTCCCCCCATAGCCGAGAAGTTCTCGTAGCCGTATTGCGAGAAGTTGCCCGTAATCATAGCCATCAACGTAAACGGCTTGCCCAGCCACTGCGTATTGTAGGTGCCAGTGAATCCTCCGCCATAGTGATGGTGTGCACTGGGAATGGGCAACTGCAGTCTGTCGGCATCCGCCTTCAGGCTTCGCGTGCTGAAATTATAGAACGGGTTGAACGAGAGCGAGAAACGTTTGCTGCCCAGCAGTCTCACGTTGGCTCTCAAGCGTGCATTGATACCCTGCCGCATACGTCCCGTCTCCAGCAGTTCACCCCCCTCTGTCTTCCAGCGATAGTCCGTATTGGTGGCTCCATCCACAGTTGCCGTGATACTCAGTTTCTCTCGTGGATCGCTCAGTTGCGCCATCATGACCATACTCTGCAATAAAGCAAAGCAGATAATCGTTGTCCGTTTAGTTTTATACATACTCATACATAATTTCATTTCGGGTGCAAAGTTAGTTAAAATATGCAAGAAAACAACCTAATACGGCATGCATTTATCTGCAAACAGGCCGTTTTAGAATTTTTTCTCAAAAAATCACATAAAAGTTTGGTCGTTTCGAATTTAATGCATTCCTTTGCACCCGCAATTCAGATGGTGCCCGTGCTCACACGGGGTCTCTTACCTTTGCCCGATGATTTAATAAGTTTTAGTATGATAGACCAGATTATCGATTACAATAAGACCTTTGTGGCCCAGAAAGGCTACGAGAAGTATCTGACGGATAAGTACCCTGACAAGGGAGGAACCCGCGATGTTGATAACAAGATAAACTGCTGATGGACTACCTACCCAAAGACCCTGCAATACTGGTTTCGAGCGTCAACATGCTGCTGCGCGATGAAGAGTTTGATAGCCTCGAATCGCTGTGCTATGCCTTCAGCCGGGAGCCGCAGGAAGTAAAGGACTACCTGTTGGGCAAAGGCTACGTATGGAGTGAGCAGCAGATGCAATTCAGACCCATAGGCTACGACGAATGATTACCCGTGACAGCATAGAGATCGCTGCAAGGACTGTGGCTACGAGGCCGAGGCGTATGAAGGTCGGGGCTTATGCGGCAGTGACAAGATACGCATCTGGGATAAGCGAACATTCCCCAAATGCCAGGGTCGGATGGAGGAAACGGGCGAGAAGCGTAACCGTCACCACGAGCAGCTGTTCTCGGAATACGTCAGGAAGCACCACCTGAATGTCACGATGTATCAGGACAATGGTCAGGATGCCAAGCCACTGAGCCGATAACCGCGATAGCCGCTGGAGAAAACCACCTGCACCATAGAGCACATCCACAACCAAACCGTGCAGAAGCGCAACACCCGCCTGAAGGAGCGCCTGCATGAATAGTGTAAACAATTTTGTTGTCTGGGGGATGGCTGGTGACTTGTTCTCACGAATCGTCTTTTGGACTCTTTTTTTGCGCGCTGCCCAGGAAAAAATTATTCGCTGGTATGGGAACTATTTTTCTGCGCCGAGGCCTCTGCCTGCGGTTCTTTTCGTCGACGGTGCAAATGTACGAATAATTCGAGAATTAAACAAAGGTTACTCCCGATTTTTCCATTTTTATTTGAAATGTTAAATTGGCAAAGGGGAGGCGCATCGGCGCAGCAGCGCGTCACCGCGTCATTTGACTTCGTCGAATTCCGTCGATCGACTCGGCAGAATGCAAGCAAGCATGCTTCTGCTCTCTCTGCGCCGTCATTTGCATTTGCGAATGAGAGGCGAAGCGCACCAATATCTTATATTTAATTTATATATTATTAATAATATATAAATATATAATAGATATAATAGAGTTATTTCCACGCCGCGGCAAATACGAAATCGAAATGACGCGGTGACGCGCTGCTGCGCCGATGCGCCCCTACTGCACTCTATCATGAATACGCTTCTGCGTGAACTCCATGATGATTGTATATTATTGCTCTTTATCTTTTTCCGAGGTGGTAGTTCGTGACGCGATTGAGCAAATGAGAACACGTTCTCTTCGCTCTCGCTTAATCGCATCCTTGCAGCGTGATAATCCATAGTGCAAATTTCAAGGAAGACATGCCTGAGCAGCTACAGCAGCCGATTTGGTGAACATCAACAGAACTTTATGCTGATTGACCATCCCAAGACGGAATACGCCATCCATCGTGATTATGAATTTCGGCAGTGTCATAATTTCAGAGACTTTATGTAAGCAGCATCACGATGACGCTGACGATGGTTACTATGGTGGTGAAGATGCGGAAGCCCCGTTCTGGTAGGAATTTTACTAAGCGGATGCCTAAGAATGCACCTATCAGCACGAAGGGGATGGCACAGGCATCAATGGCCAGCGTGGTCAGATTGATGTTGTGCCAGGCAAACAGCTGGAAGGGCAGTTTCAGGAAGTTGACGCAGAGGAAGAACCAGGCATTGGTGCCGACGAATGCCAGCTTCGGCATACGGGTGGACAGCAGATAGATGGCCATCACAGGCCCTGCCGCATTGCCTATCATCGTGGTGAATCCACCCAGCAAGCCGAACAGCGGACTGTACCACCATGTGTCGATGAGCATATTCTCCTTCCCCCGCCATTGGCTCCATAGCATCACCGCCAGCACCAGGGCAAGACAGGCTCCCATCAGGTGCTTGAACTCTGAGGCCGGTATCATGTTGTCCACCCAAAGGGCGAGGAAGAATCCTGCTATGGCCATCGGCAGCAGCCGGATGATATACCGCCATTCGGCTTGGCGGCGATAGTAGCTGACACCGATGACATCGGCAAAGCACAGCACTGGCAGCATCAGCCCCGTTGACGGCTTGGCTCCGAAGGTCATTGCCAGCATGGGAACGGTGAGAATGGCCAGTCCCTGAACGCCAGTCTTTGACATGCCCACGAAAACGGCCATCACAAAAAGGACCACCCAAGCCCAGTCGCTGAGTATGTATGCTGAGAAATCTATCATAAGCCGTTCATCACCCAGACACATGCCTTCAGTCCGCAGATGCCATATTCCTTGGCCAAGTCCTCATTCAGCATCGTTTTGAGGATGGTAATCTTCACTTTCTTCATAAATGTTCCTAATTCTCGGCACAAAAGTAGTCAAAATCGGGCAGAAATGAGTAACTTTGCACAAAGAATTTTGCAATTACAACATAGTTTAAGAGAATCGATGAACGAATTTGAAGATAAGCTGCACGAGGACTTGCACCAGTTCCTTCTGTCAATGAAGGAGGTTGACGAGCGTCTGCGTCTCGTGTCTGCATCATCTCTACCTGATGGGAGCAGCCATGCAACTGAAGCGTATGGGCTATCACATGACTAAAATGTAATAACAGAAAAATCAGGATTTTATGGGAAAGTTAAAGTCGGAAACAGAGAAATGTCTAGCTGGGGAATTATATGATTGCCATGCGCCAGAATTCTTGAAAGGAAAGGCAAGGGCATCGGAATGGTGTACACGATACAATGCCATTCCTTATGAAAAGCGTTCAGAACGATACCACATGTTAGAAGAATTGTTCGGTGCTGTGGGAACCAATGTTAGTGTAGGTGACGGTTTTACATGTGGTTTTGGTACGAACATTTACGTAGGTTCTAACGTCAGTATCAACCTCAACTGTACCTTCATTGACTGCAACCGCATCATCATAGGCAATGATGTACTAATTGCACCCTGCGTTCACCTGACTACGGCTACACATCCCGTAGAACTTGCCGACCGACTTACTTCTGATTGGTCTCCAGGTAGTAGTGAATATCGTTGGCGTACATACGCTCTGCCTATCAAGATTGGAAATGGATGTTGGATAGGTGCCAATGTGGTTGTTCTTCCTGGTGTTACAATTGGCGACGGAACTGTTGTCGGGGCTGGATCAGTTGTAACAAAGGACATCCCTGCGAATGTTGTTGCAGTAGGTAATCCATGCCGAATATTAAGGGAAATAAACCGCTAAATTCCAATTCATATACAAAAACTTATAAGGAGGATTTGACAATGGCCCGCTATCACGTCTTTGACAATGTCCGCAAGTGGCTGCAATCGCTGTCGTTCCGCACGGGAGTCATCGTCCTGCTGTGCTGCATACCCTTCTATATCCTGTCCTTTGCCCAGATGCTGCTGCCCATCAGTGCTGCTGCCAAGGGTGTGCTGTGGACAGTCCTCTTCGGCATGGCCAAGACCTGCCAGTACGGAGGACTGACCATCCTCGGTGTAGAGGGCTATCAGCGGCTGAAAGACTGGATGATGCGGAAGAAGCGTCAGCCGAGGCTCTGAATATCCCTCATGCACTCCTCAAAGATGGCCTCACGCTGAGTTTCCGACATCTCTGCAAGCGGCACGAAAGTGGTGAAGAAACTGATTCTGACAGGGTCGCCACCATCTATCGTTTCCTCGCCGGAGAGTTTGAAGCAGAAGCCGTCCTGTGCCAGGAATCCCTCACCGGCAAACTCGCCGTATTCGCTGATGCGCTTGTTGATACGCTCGTCAACGGCCATCGGCTTCAGCGTGCGGTTACGCGACAGAAACCTGACGGCCACCTCATTGGCGGTCAAGTCCAGCTGTTTCAGAAAGCGTTCCTTGTATCGTTGCAGGAAGTGGCTGGTCAGAATCAGGATTTCGGGTATGCCTTTGTCCGTCCACTTGATGATGTATCGCTTGCTGCCGTCGAACAGGACGTTCAGGTAGCCTGCTAAGACAGGGGCAAAGGGATGTTCGCGATAAAAATAGATGATGTACTGATTCTTGGATGATGGAATCTGATAGTCGTACATCACGCTGGCAGGGAAATCCGTGCTTCTTTTCAATACACCAATAGCCTTGTGCAGCAGTGCGTCGCGCTTCCAGTCCAGTTTACTCATTTCACCCATCAGGTCGCTATATACCTCATGGAGATTCATGTTTGCTACTATCATAACGCGGGCAAAGGTATGAAGATTCAGTAGATTCTCAGTCCGTCCAGCCGATGATTATTACCTTTGCATCGTGATTTTTTGACATAGATTAGTCCCGCTTCAGCTCCTGCATCTTATAAACTATCCTAAAAGAACAGTGCAAAAACAGTGCAAACCGAGTGCAGAAAACTTGTTTTTTGCCGAGGTGCAGCCTGTTTTCGCAAATTTTTGTTTGCAAAGTTACGGAAAAAGCGGCAAAATCACTACATTTGCACCACAATTAAAACAAAGTTTAAGTTTTGCTATACGCTCCACTCGCTCATCGAGTTTGTACGGCAGGCAAAAGGCATGCAATAATGAACAAAGAAGAAAAAGGTATGGACAACATTGAAGAAAAAGGCAGAAAGGTGGCTATTGACATCGTAAAGGCTAACGTCTTTGCCGAGGCAGGGTTCTATATCATCGACGAAGATTAAGTAATAGTGGCTTATGAAGAAGATTTTGACATGTATTCAATTCTTGCTCTTGGCAATTGCTGCCAATGCAACAGGACAAGAAGGGGACATTATCTATATTGATGGCACTCGCTGGGAGTTGTTGGGTAGGCCTGTAAGCAGAGATTCTGTATTATATCATCATCTGAAAGCCGTACTTCCATCGAACCGCTCTATATCTACCGCCAACTGGGATGGCTTTACCGCCTACTGGAGCATTGTGCAAGACGTGCTCTGTCTTGACAGTATACGATGTGAACACTATGATGCGAATTGTCGCGAATACATAGGAGAGCGCATTCCTAATGACACATTACTGGGTGTGTTCAAGAATTATGTTGACGGAAAACATATTGTTGCCAATTGGCTGACGGGAGATATTCGTGTTGCTACGGGGAAAGTTGTTTACTATGAGCACATGGGCTTTGCACGGAATTATGAGCAAGAACAAATCATCAGCATTGACAATGGGAAGGTAACAGGAAAGAAGGAGTACCACAATTTCGTCTTAGACGGATTTTCATTCGATAAAGTGAACAATCCCACCATTATACGAGAACTGTTTCCCTTACAGATAGAGAAATATCCAGAACTCACCAATATTAAACGAATCAATTTCAGTATTAAAAACGCACGTGTTGACAGTCAAGGTAATCTTGTGGAATGCGAAGTAAAAGTTCTCAATCCCAACGTTAGGCAGCAACTTGCAGAAGAAATGGCAAGACTGCTGAAGGCTTATCGGCCATGGAGAGTTTCTTTTATCAATGGCGAATATCGTGCTGACGGAATTGCACATTGGGCATTCCCTTATCTGCTTGACAAGTAAATTCCGATTTTGCCGATTGAACTATGCCGAAGGAGAGAAACAAAGCAGACGGTTATCGTGAGAAAGCCTACGAGGGTGACACCAAGGCGATGAACAATCTTGGGGTCTGCTATGAGCGTGGCACTGGCGTAAAGGTCAATCTGGAGAGGGCTTTTGAGTGGTATATGAAGGCTGCTGAGCAGGGCGATGTCTATGGCTGCTTCAACGTCGGCGAGTGCTATTATCACGGCAAGGGTGTGGAGCAGGATGCAGCACTGGCCTTTGAGTGGTACATGAAAGCCGCCGACAAAGGGGATATGCAGTCGCAGGTCAACGTGGCCAACGCCTATTATCTCGGCAACGGCACAGAGACAGATCACCATAAAGCATTCCTCTGGTATCGTGAAGCAGCCTTCCAAGGACATGTACAGAGTCAGAAGAACTGCGGTGCGGCCTATTGGAATGGCGATGGCGTAGAGAAAGACCTTTCGGAGTGTGCCTTTTGGTACGAACTGGCTGCCAACGGCGGTGATGCCCAGGCACAGTTTGCTACAGGCTGGTTTCTGATGACTGGCACAGGCGTACCGAAGGATGAGCGCAAAGGGTTAAAGTGGATTCACAAGGCTACCTTCCAAGGCTATCAGCCAGCAATAGATTATTGTAAGGAACACGGATATAAGTGGTATTAAACTATCGAATGATGAAACTGAAGAAACGAAAAATCAAGTATTCGGCAATATTCTTTCTTTGCTGGTTTGCCTTTCTGGTCTTTCTGATAGATGGAGTTTTGAAATTCCAGACATTGGTTGACTATTTCGGGTCGTACGCATTGTTAGAGGTTGCGTTGCTGCTATTGGTTATCCTTCCTACGTTAGCAATTTACAAGTTTACAAAAGAACATAAAACAGAATCGAAATGAAAGTATTATTATTAAACGGAAGTGCCAACAAGAATGGCAACACTTTTACTGCACTATCGGAGATTGCACGTCAATTGGAGAAGAATGGTGTAGAGTCGGAAATTATGCAGCTGGGCAACAAGCCCGTTCGTGGCTGTATAGCCTGCGGACAGTGTCAGGCGAAGCAATTAGGGCATTGTGTCTTTGATGACGACATCTGCAACCGTATCGTTGAAAAGCTCAATGAGGCCG
>JAEEGJ010015726.1_pt1 | contig 17574 bp, 22 predicted proteins | sample 8958761 | NCBI WGS metagenome assembly JAEEGJ01 (sample SAMN16246546, study PRJNA631951) | gut metagenome | biome: gut microbiome; feature: rumen; material: RS-attached | host: Bos | place: Iran: Karaj | collected 2018-10 | reverse complement strand
AATCCAATATATACCATTAGTAGAGATCCTACTAATGCAAATATATTACCAATAATTATTTTTGTCATACTATCCCTTCATTCTTTTTTATTATATTAATCACGTATTGTATTAATCAACTCAATAATATATGATTTAACATTACTATAATTTTCAGGCCATCTCATATATCCGTGAGCACTTACTTCTTCATTATCTCCATATTTTAAACTAAAGCTAAATGAATCCCCATCTAATACATATTTATCAGATTCATTAAATCCATTCCAACCTGCTACTTTAAGATTTGTTAAAGTCTTTTCTAACTCTTTTATTTTTTCTTTTGATAACTCAGTAGTTCTAATATTCTCATCAGGTTCTCCATATGGTTTAACAGTTACTACATACTTACCATCAATAAGTTCTATTGTGTAAATAGTATATGCATACATTGCATATCCACCAGTATAACTTAATCTTAAATAAGTTATATTTTCTATTTTTTTATTTCTTTTTACATTCTTTAAAACCATAATAGTAGTAAATACTGCAATAATAACTATTGCTATACCTATTATTATATATACTAGTTTATCTTTCATAATAACACCTCTAATTTAATTATAACATAAAAGAATTATCGACATGATAATTCTTCTTTTTATTTACTATTATTTTAAATATTCTTTAGCTTCTTTTAATAGATCATCTAAAGTATAAATCTTTAAAGAATAATATTTACCATTATGAAGAATATATACTTTATCTTTTTCAAGCTTACATAGGCCTATAATATGACCTACTTTATTATAATCTTTATCTAATATATAAGAATCAGTTATATTTCCTACATAAGTTCTTCCATATTTATCTTTACCGAAGTAATGATCAATACTACCTACATTTTCTAATGTTTTAATTAAAATTTTATCTTTAGTATTATATATAGCTATATCTCCATTAGTATAATTAATAAATAATATATCTTTTTTATCACTATAAATATATTTTTCAACTAAATTAATATTATTAATTTTATATTCTTCTTTTATTTTCTTTTCTTCAGTTAATTTAACTGAATGATCTTTAATATAATCTAATTTAATATCTTCCTTTTTAACATTTTTATTAAATTTTTCTTCATAAAGAATAACTCTATTATCATTGTATGGAACCATTATAAATCCATTACTTGATTGAGTAACCATCTTATATGAATCTACATTAAATATAAATTTATCTTTATATTCAACTACTTCTTTCATTTTCATACTAACATAGTTAACAGAACCATTAGCTAAGAATGCTAAATATAATTCTTCATCTACAAATGAATATATATTTATTATTTCATCTTCTACTGAAAATTCTTGTTTTGTATTACCAGTTGCTTCATCTAAAATATAAATATTATTTCTTGTAGTTACTACAATAGATGAAGAACCTTCAGGAAATGATCTAGTAATAAATTTACCCCATTTACCATCATAAGTTCTAGTCCAATTAGTATTACCAGTTTTATAATTATATGAAACTACTAAAGTAACAACTCCATTACTTGTATTAGAACTAAATAATAAATAAGCATTATCATCTTTAGTAGATATATTATCTATATATCCTACATCAAAAGAAATACTGTTTATTTCTTTTAATTCATTTGTATCATATACATGAGCTTTTATATTTTCATCATCATAAGATAATATTTTTGTTGGATGAGTAAATGCAAATAAGTAGTTAGAATCTTTCTTAAAATACATTTTCTTATCAAACTTTTCATCTGTACTAAATTTAGTTATTTCTTTATTATTTTTTACATCATATATAGTAATATTATTTCCATCATTAAATGCTATTTTATCCCCTTCATAATTACTATTAACAGCTATATAACGGTTATCTTCTTTTTTGATTTCATTTATTACTTTACCATCTTTATTATTTACTATAACTAAATTACCTTTATCATTTATAAATGCTAATTTATCATTACCAATAAATGCAAATGATTCTTCATAAAATACATTACCTACATTATATTCTTTAATTATTTTTAAAGTTTTAGTATCAAATAAAGTTAATGTTTCAGATTCATCATAAGTAGATGCATATTTATTATCATTGCTTCCTTTAATATAATCTACTACACCTTTAGTTTTTAATTCATCTATAGATTTATATGAGAATCCTACATCATAGACTCCAATAGCTTCTTCTAAAGCATATTCTGCTTCTGGAGTATATGGCATTTTAACTTTATTAAATTTAGTTAATGCTTCATATGATGTTTTAATAGCATCATATCTATTATCATTTTGTAAATATCTTTCTGAATCAGACGCTAATGATAATGCCTGATGTTCTTTTAATGTTTTAGCTTGGCTATTTATCTTAATAAGCATAATTGATGTATATAAAGAGAATATTAATAAGAAGGATGCTATAGCAGTTACTATCATCATTTTTCTTCTTTGCTCTCTTTGTTTATGTCTTTGTTTTAAATCATCATAATCTATATTAAGCATAGAAGCTATTAATCTTAGTTTTTCTTCTTCTATTTTCTTTTTAATTTCTTTTTTAGTAGTTCCTCTTACATCAGCAGCTAAAGGTTCTACTAGTATTCTTTTACCTTTTTCATCTTCATCATATAATACTTCTTCAGGAAATGAATCACTAGGTTCACCTTCTACTAAAACACAGAATATATTCTTTCTTCCTCTAAGTTTCTTAAATGTTTCTATTTCTTTTTTACACCATAAAGAATCTTTTAATCTTGGTGAACAAATAACTATTAAATATTTAGAATCTTTTAAAGCAGATACAATAGGATCTTCTAAGTTACTAGAAAGAGGTAATTCTTCTCTATCTCTAAATACTCTTTTAATAGGTTTACCATCTAATTGTAATTTTTCTTTTATGTTTTTTGGTAAGTCATAGTTTTCTAATGCTTTATGAATATTTTCTGCAACATATTTATCTAAATCACTATGTCTATAACTTATAAACGCATCAAATTTATATTCTTTCTTTTCCATTATTATTCTTTCTCCATTTCTATAAATGTTTTAACAATTATATTTGGCATAATATTATATCTAACTTTATGTCTTAATTCTTCCTCTTCATCTGTTCTACCACTATATACTGATTTATTAATAACAGTGTTATCAGATACACAGAATAAAGCTGTTATATTTCTTTTTAATATTTCATTACATTTAAATAAACAAGCAGTTTCCATTTCTATTACTCTTGCTCCTTCTTCCATCATTTGATCTAAATGAATAAATTGACCAAATATAGTATCTGTACTAAAGTTTGGAACAATGTGATATTTATAGTTTTCTTTTTTTAGTACATCAATTAATTTATTTGTAATGTTTTCAGAAGGATATTTTTTCTTCATAAATTCATCTTCAAAATTATCATTAAAATATCTAGATGATCCATCACCTACTAGTGAATATTCAGGAATAACTAAATCTCCTATTTTAATACTTTCATCAAGAGAACCAACAGATCCAATAAATATAATATTTTCTACATCTGTTACTCCAAGAGGCATTAAGTATTCTACTAATGCTGGAGCACCAATACCTCTTATTTCAATAAAAGTAAAAGATGTTTCTTCTCCATAAAAATTATATACATGATCACTTAATTCTTCCATCTTATAATTTAAAATATCAAATATTTCATGTTTCCACCAAGGAGCTATAACAACATTTTTAAGAACTTTTTCATATCCTCTTTTAATTCTTATATCTTCTTTAGTAGTTCCATATCTTGAATGTGATTCTAGTAAATCTTTATATTCCATAATAACCCTTCTTTTTATCTAATTATAGCATAACAAAAAAAGATTAAGAAATCCTTAATCTTTTATTTACATTACTTATTAATTATTTTATCTAGAAAACTTATAAAAATAGAAAAGAAATAAAATGATATTATAGATGAAGATATAATTATACCTGCTATAGCTGGTCCTCTTCCTGCTCCATCCATTTTCTTAGATCTAACAAGACCCATAATTGAAAATACTAAACCAAGAGGAGCCATAAAAAATGATAATATCATTCCAGAAATAGCCATTTGATTAAAATTATGTTCTTCTCCACCAAAACTTATTTTATATTCACCTTTATTAGCAGTTCCACATTCAACGCAGAATGTAGCATCTGAATCCATTATTTTTCCACAATTAGTACAATGTTTTGTCATATTTATCTCCTATATATAAATATATTATATCATATTTGTTATCTATTCTTTACTTTTATACAAACTATAATAATCCAAGTAATAACTATTAAAAACCACATTAATGATGTAGTAATACCTGCTATAGCTACTCCTCTACCTTTACCAAAATGCTTTTTAGTATAAATAAGAGCAATAATTGATACAATTAATCCTGCAAAAGGAACTGTATTAGAAAGAGCTAATCCTATTGCTGGTAATAACATCTCTTTATCAAATCTATATCTTGGTCTAGAAGTATTAATATCACCACTAAATGAAGTTCCACATTCAACACAAAAAGTGTCTTCACCATCCATCTCTTTTCCACAATTAGTACAGTATTTTTTCATAGGAATCACCTAGTAAAATTATAGCACAAAAAAAGATTAAGTATAAACTTAATCTTTTTGTATCCTAATAATAATATGATGAGTTAACTGCAGCAGCACCTAGGATAATGAAATAAATAATATAGATTACAACAATTAAAGCAAGGAATACAATTGATAGTATTAAACCAGCTTTAGCAAGTCCTCTGTTGCTTCCACCCATTTCATCTGCTTTTCTAAGACCAATAATTGAAAAAATTAATCCAAGAACTGGTGCAACGAATGAAAAAATGAATCCAAGAATTCCAAATACATTAGTACCACCTGATTGAGTAGAAGTTTCTTCTACTTTAACAGCAGCTTTAGTTTCTTTTGTAGATGTTCCACAATTTGCACAGAATGTTGCATCTTTTTCAATTTCGTTTCCGCATTTAGCACAAAATTTTCCCATATATATACCTCCTATATGATAAATTAATTATATCATACGAGAACTTTATATAACAATTACTTTTATAAAAAAATGTAAATAAAAAGAGATATTAGTTAACTCTAATATCTCCTGTTGTTGTATTAATTTTTAATTCAATTTCAGATTTTCTATCTGAATTATTAATCTTTACAGATCCTGTTGTAGCTTTACCTTCAACATAAACTCCATCATTCATATGATTAACTCTTACATCACCTGTTGTAGTTTTAATTCTAGATTTAGCTAGTACTGTAGCTTTTTCTATATAAACATCTCCAGATCTAGTTTCAATATCTAATGAATTATTAATAATACCAATTTTGTAATCACCAGTGGTAGTCTTGGCTTTTAATTGATCTGTTTCAGTAATATCGATGTCTCCTGTAGTTGCTTCAATATCAAGATATCTTACAGTTCCCATATCATAGTCACCAGTTGTAGCAACAGCTTTTACTGAATATGCTGAATCTACATCAATATCTCCTGTAGTAACTACAATATTAACAATATTAGCTTCTTTAATTTCTATATCCCCAGTAGTTACTGTAAAGTTAACATTTGCAGTAGCAAAACTATCCATATTAATATCAGCTGTAGTTCCAGTTACATATAATGTATTAGCATAGTTTTGTGGTAGATAAACAACTATTTTATCAAATTTAAAGTTTAATCCAACTTTGAATTCTTCTTTTTGTTTTAATACAACATTTACTCTATCTTCTAATTCAGTAATTGAATATTCTCCTGGATCATCTGAATATAATTCAACTTTAATAGTTCCAGTTTCACTTAATTTATATTCTACATCTGCTACATCTGTATCAATATATACATCTTTTACAGTAGTAATTTCTTTTTCATCAATTAGTTTAGTACTTGCTCCACTATGAATACCTACAGAAACAAGATTAAAATTAAATTTTCCTAAATCAGTATTGAATAAAAGTATCATTCCTCCAATTACTAATGCTAGTAATATAGATAATAATACTATTAATACTATTGATAACTTCTTACTCATTATCTTCTTCCTCCTCATTTTCTTCTTCTTCATTATTTTTTAGACCAAATAATAATCTAACAATTGCATTAACTAATCCAATTGCTATAAATATGATCCAAGTAATGTGCCAAGCACGTGTTAAGAAACTTACTAATAAATAAACAATAACACCTACAAGTCCTATGATATCAGTTACTTGTTTAACAACTGTATCTTTCTTCTTTTCTTCTTTTGTTTTTGGTTCTTCTTCACTCTTATCTCTGCCATATACTATTCCAGAATAAATAATTATTCCTGTAGCTACAGCTATAATAGTGAAAAATAAGCATACACCTATAATAGGTTGATTTAATGCTGCTGCAAATAAGATAATAGCAACTAAAGAGAAAATATAAAGTCCAATTGAGATTGCTAAATTTCTAGCAAACTTATTTCTCTTATCTTCTTTCTTTTGTTCTACTATATTTTGACTTCCTGTGATTAATTCATCAGTTGTTATACCAAAGTAATCACAAATTGGTTGAATCTTATTGAAGTCAGGCATTGATTCACCAGTTTCCCACTTTGATACTGTTTGTCTTGAAACATCAAGAGCATTTGCAAGATCTTCTTGCGAAATATTTCTTTCCTTTCTTAAGTTATACAATCTGTTTCCGATTGTCATACTTCTCACCTCTTTCACAAATAATTTTACTCTTTCTATCGGTTGCGCACCACCAAGTTGACATGGAAATTTAGCAACTAACACGTGCAATTTACCTAAATTATAGCATATTTTACCCATTTTTTATTAAAAGTGATATAATTTATGTAAAGGAGATATAACAATGTATAAAGATTTAATTAATGAAAGAGTTACTGTTTTAGTAGCTACTAGAGGAGACGTAGTCTTAGAATACGAAGGAATCTTAACTGAAGAAAATGATACTGAAATAGTACTTAATGATGCATCTATAGCTACTATGCTTATGAGTATACAAGTTTCTATGTTTGGAAAAAATATGAATAAGTATAGAGAAGATATTGATAGAGTTGTCATCAATAAAAAATATATTATTTCTTGTTTAAAATAAAAAAAGACTTTATTAAAAGTCTTTTTTTGTGAATTCATAAACTGCTATTGAAGCAGCATTATCCAAATTTAAACTATCTATATTATTTGAATGCATTATTTTAATTGGAGTACCTACTTCTAAATATGAATCATCTAGTCCTGTAGCTTCATTACCAAATATTAATGTATATGGTTCTTCTTTTTCTATTTTTGATAAACTAGTACTACCCTTTAACATAAATGGATAAAATTTATTATTAGTTTTAGATTTATATTCATCAAATGATTTAAAGTATTTAAAATTAACATTAAATATAGCTCCCATAGATGCTCTAACTACTTTAGGATTAAATATATCTACAGCAGGTTCAATTATAACTAAATTCTTTATATTAAATCCAGCACATGTTCTTATAATAGTTCCAAGATTACCTGCATTAGATGGATTAACTAAACAAATAGTATTTTCATTATAACTAATTTCACAGTCAAACTTTTCAAATTCTCCTACTATAAAGCAGTTTTCTTTATCAGATAATTTATTAATTAATTTGTCTGAATAAACAACTTCAATATTATTATCTTTACATATATCCAATATTCTATTTAATGTATCATTATTATCTTGTTTAGAATGAATATATACTCTCTTAGCCTTATCTACTTTTTTTATTAATAACTCTAATGTTAATGTAGTTCCTAAAGTATAACTTACATTACTATCTTTTTCATATACTCCCATAATTACCTCACTACGTTATATTCTCTTAATAATTCAATAATACTTTCATAGCTATTCTTTGCAACATGATGACCCTTAATACCAAATTTATTAGCAGTATCAAGATTGTCTTGTCTATCATCAACAAATAACGCTTCTTCTGGGTTTATATTATACTTATTTATTAGTGTTTCGTAAATAGATTCATGTGGTTTTATTTGATGATATTCATAAGATAATACATATCCATCAATATCTTTAAAAACTTGATCTATATTTAACTTTTCAGTTATTTGTTTAGATATATTTGATAAAATATATACTTTATATCCATTCTCTTTTAATTTATACATTAAATCTATTACTCTTTTATCAACATAAGCAATATCCATATAACCACTTAAAAAGTCATCTACAACAGCATCATTTTCATGATTAGTTCTATCTTTTATTTGCTCTGCTGCTTCCTCTAAAGTAATATATCCAACATCTATTAATCCCATTCCAGTCCATTCAGGAGAATTAAATACATTATTCTTAATAAATATTCTTTCCTCTTCATTATCTGTATACTTTCTTAATATTTCGTCTATATCAAAATTTAGAATAACGTTACCAATATCAAAAATAACTGTCTTTATCATACTATCACCTATTATTAATTATAAATAAAAAAGACAAATTAATCAATTTGTCCTTTAAATTCCTGCTGCATTTTGTAAACCTTCTTTTTAATCTTATTAGGATCTCTCATGGATTCAATTACATCTCCGTATAAAGGTATTTCTCCAGTCATAATTGAAGGTATAATATAGTTTTCACCATTATTACCTCTAAAATATAAAATCCCAAGATTTCCATAGGAATACATTAAATATACTGTATCAAAAGGTGCTGACATTTCTCTACCGTGGAATCTTCCTTTAGATAAGACTTCATCTAAAGAAATATATTCTTCTGATATTTCGTTAAGAGAATTATAAGCACGAGAAGTTACTCCTGTAATTGTAGTTAAAACCATTTGATTGTTAGTACCATATAATGTTGCTTCTGATCCATAACAAGTATTGTTTAATGTCCAAAAGAATGGTACAAATTCTTTGTCAATTCCATTTGAATTAACTTCTTTTCTTAATCTATATAGTGTTGCCCTTGCATCAGAATATTCTTGTATAGTTTGGTCATCTATTGGTTTACCATTAATTAAAGATTTATTCATATCTCTTTTAATAAGTTCCATTGCTTTACCAGCTGCACCATACTCTATTAAATAATTATCTCTCTTATCAGTATTATCCTTTGCATTTACCCTAATAAATATTTGATTTGAATAAACTGTATCTAGTTTTCCCACAATTATTACCTCTTTCAATATGCGATATATAATACCATATTTATACTTTTTTATCAAATAAAAAGCAATAGTTCTATAATCTATTGCCTTTTAATCTATCTATTGCTTTATATAGTATTTTTGGATTATTTAGTTCTGGAATTGTTTTGTCAGAAAATTTAATTTTATCTTTTGTTTTATATACAATTGCAGGTCCACATACAGCATTATTCATTATTGTAAGTCCTACATAATATGATTCTAATTCATACATAATATATACTGTAGGATTACTAGTAGATGATAATAATCTTCCAATTAATTGTTCATTTTTAACTACACTGTCCAAAGTTCTAAATTCTTTACCTATTCTATCTAAAGATTTATATCTGTTCATTAAAATGCAATCACCTTCATAATTAGGTAAAGTTATAATAGAGAATACTTCTTCATCAGTATATTGTCTAAATACCCAAAAGTGATCTAATCCTAAATCGTCTGATGAAGGTAAATTAATTATTTCACTTAGACCTCTAATTCTTTCTATTAAACCAGTTAATGTATTCTTTTCTTTAGATGTTAGATTTTCTTTTTTTATTAATTCAGCATACTGTTTAGCTAATGCTATAGATTGTTTTTTTGATACTTCAATTAACTGAGTTCTATCATCAGGTCTTCTTTTTAATAATATTTGTCCTGCATAAAATATTTCTTGCGCCATATAGTACCTCTTGATATACGATTATATTACATCTAAAATGTAAAATAATCAATTATTATTGATTTAATTATTTAAAGACATTTATAATTATTATAGAGGTGATTATAATGGGTTGCTGCAAGAAAACTACTAAGAAAAAAGAAACATGTAAATGTGGATGCCAAGAAGGCAAAAAATGCACATGTAAAAAAGGAACTAAATAGTTCCTTTTTATTTTCTTAAGAATTCAACAATTTCTAATAATTTCATTCCTTGAGATGCTTTGACTAATATTACATCACCATCTTTTATAATATCTTTTAAATTATTCATAGCATCTTGTTTATTATCAAAATGATATTTAGTACCATTAAATTCATCATTAATGAATTTACTTAAGTTACCAATAGTAATTAATACATCTATTTTACCATTAGCATATTTACCAACTTCTCTATGAATATCTTCTTCAAATTCTCCTAATTCTAACATATCACCAAGTATAGCAACTTTTCTTGATTCAAATGTATTTACTGTATCAAAAGCAGACATCATAGCTTCTTTATTAGCATTATAAGTATCATTTATAATTGTATAGTTATCTTGTTCAATTATTTGCATTCTATTACCTGTTAGAATAACATTTTCTAAACCATCCTTAATATCTTCATCAGATACATCAAATAGTTTACCAACAGTATAAGCAGCAAGTGCATTATAAGCATTTACTTTTCCAAGTACTGGAACATTATATGTATTACCATTAATATCAAAGAATGTTTTACCATTTTTTAATACTATATTAGAAGCATTATAATCAGATTCAGAATCTATACCGAACTTAACTATTTTTTGATCTATACCTTTAATTGTACTTAATAAATCATTATCATTATTAATTACTAAAGTACCATCTTTTTCCATACCATTTAGTATTTCTAATTTAGCTTTTAATATATTTTCTCTAGAACCAAGCATACCAATATGAGCAGTTCCAACATTAGTAATAACACCAACATCTGGTTTAGCAATATGAGATAATTTATCTATTTGACCAAAACCGTTCATACCCATTTCACAAACAATTATATCTTCATTTATATAATTTAATAATGCAAATGGTAAACCAATTTCATTATTATAGTTTCCTTGAGATTTAAGAACTTTATACTTTTTAGATAATACCGAATAAATCATATCTTTAGTACTAGTTTTACCAGCAGAACCAGTAATAGCTACTACTTTAGCATCTACATTATCAATTAAATAACTAGCTAATTGTTGCATAGCTTTAACACTATCTTCAACATATACTATATTACCCATTTCTTCATCAGTAGCACCAAAAGTATCAAGTATACATGCTTTAGCACCTAACTTAAATGCATCTTTATAGAATTTATTACCATCAAAGTTATCACCTTTAATACCAACGTAACATTCACCTTGATTAATAGTTCTTGTATCTTTAGAATATTTTTCAATAACTTCTTCTTCGTTTCAACAAATAAGTTTTCCACCTGTTATTTCTAATATTTTTTTAATTGTTAATTTCATTTCTTATCACCACATTTACATTATACTATAAATTTGCTTTTTTTTGTATTTTTTTGTAAAATATATAATCAATTGAAGAGGGATTAAAATGTTTACAAAAGAACAAGTTAGAAAAATCAGTAGATATTACATAGAGCCTTTATTTTATAGGACAAGTTGTATCATCGGTATAGATGCAGATGAAGGCTTAACAAATGGTCACTGTTATTATTATGCCGAAAGATTAGTAAAGTTTTTACAAGGTAAATGGAGAAATGTTGGAACTGAATATCTATCTGATGAAGAAAAAGCAAAAAGAAATAAAGAAATAGGAAGAGTATGCTCTGTTAATACTGATCACTACTTTGTTGAATACGATGGTAATTACTATGATGGTGAAGGTGTAATGTACCATACTGATAATAGAATATGGTTATGGAAATATGAAAACAAAAATACTGACCATGCAATAGACTTTCCAAAAAGTGAATTATATTATCAAGGCGAAGATGCTGGATTTGATGCTGGGGCAAATATAACCATGAGTTATTATAAGTCTGCTATATGGGATATATATGACTTAGTATTTGAACCATTCGCAAATGAACTAATAACTAAATTAGAAAAAGCAGCTAGTGAAGGAAATGATGTTGGATTTGATGCTATATTAACTATATATTGTAATAAATCTAAGGATTTAATCGAGAATGATCCTGCAGTTCAAATAAAAATTCAAGACATAAAAAAAGAAGTTAAAGAAAAAGATGAAGAAGAAAGAAAAAGATGGGAAAAATATAGAGGACCAAGTTACTCTGAGAGATTCAAAGATACAAAGAAATGGATAGATTTATCTCCAGAGGAAACCCAAGAAGTATTTAATAGTCCAGAATTTAGAGAAAAATTTGGTAAGATGTTAGGATTATAAAACAAAAAAAGACTTTTTAAAAGTCTTTTTTATTTATGATTTAATTTTTTAATCTTGTTTAGAGGCCATATAACAATAGATGCTTTACCAACTATTTGATCTTCTTTAACAGGTCCAAAAGTTCTACTATCTAAAGAAACAGCTCTATTATCACCCATTATATAATATGAATCTCCAGGAATCTTAACTAAACCATTATCTTCAATACTAAAGTCATCTGTCATAGTAGATGCAAATGAACTATCTACTTCTTTATCATTTACATATACTTTTCCATCTTTAGCATAAATAGTTTCGTTAGGTAAACCTATTACTCTTTTAACTATTCTTTCTTTTTTACCATTAATAGTTACATCAGCAACTACAATATCATATCTTTTAATCTTATCTTTTTTATATCCAATCTTGTTAAGTATTAATATTTGTCCATTTTTTAATGTATTATCCATTGATGGTCCATCTACTCTAACAGGATCAAATATAAATATTCTAATTAATACAACAGCTAATATTATTAATACATAACTAATAATATCTTTAATAATTGGTTTATAATCCCTTTTCATTAAATCCTCCATAACCTAAAATAAGGCTGCAATTAATGCGCCTTATTTATCATTTCTTTCTTTGAATCTGTAAGCAGCTAGTCTTCCTCTTAAGAAATTTAATTTAGCTCTTCTTGCTTTACCTTTTCTAACAACAGTAATCTTAGCAACTTTTGGTGAGTGTACTGGGAATATTCTTTCAACACCAATACCAGCAGACATTTTTCTTACTGTAAATGTTTCTGAAATTCCAGAACCTTTTCTACCAATACAAATTCCTTCAAATACTTGGATTCTTTCTTTATTACCTTCGATGATTTTAACATCAACTTTTAAAGTATCTCCAACTCTAAATTCAGGAATATTTGGATTAAGTTGTTTAGAAGTAATTTCGTCAATAATATTCATTCTTCTCTTTCCTTTCTAACCACCAATCATTATCACGGTAAGCGGATTGGCTTTTTACAACGTTATTAATAATAACATATTTTCTTTTAAAAATCAATAATTATCTAACAATACCCATATTTTTTTTCATTAGATCATATTTAGCTTTTGCAAGGTCTCTAGACTTCTTTATACCATCATCTAGAATCTTATCTAATTCAGGGCTGTTTTTGATTTCATTATATCTATTTTGAATAGTTTTTAATCTATCACAAACTATATCTGCGACATATGATTTAAACTCACCATAGTTCATACCTTCGCATTCAAGAATAATATCATCTATAGACATTTCTTTAATAGATGCACATATATTTAATAGATTTGATATACCAGGTTTATTATCCATATCATATTTAATTGTTGCATCACTATCTGTAGTAGCTTTCATTATTTTTCTTCTAACTTCATCTAAGTCTTCTAGTAAATCAATAACACCAGATTGGTTTTCATCAGATTTACTCATCTTCTTAGTAGGATCTTTTAAGTCAGCTACTTTAGTTCCTGTCTTAGATATTTTTACATCTGGTAATGTAAATGTCTTACCATATTTATTATTAAATCTCTCAGCAATGTTTCTAGCTAGTTCTACGTGTTGTTTTTGATCAATTCCAACTGGAACATAATCAGCATCACAATATAGAATATCTGCTGCCATTAATATTGGATAAGTTAATAATCCAACTGAGAAATTATCATTTAATTTACTCTTTTCTTTAAATTGAATCATTCTAGATGCTTCACCATAGTATGTAGTACATTCTAATAAATATGAAATACATGGAATATATTCATTTTCAGATTGTAAGTAAATAGTACATTTCTTTGGATCTACTCCACAAGCTAAATATACTGAAATAAATTCTCTAATTCTCTTTTTTAATTCTTCTGGATCTTGGTAAACAGTTAATGCATGAAGGTCAGCAATAAATAGAATTATTTCTCCTTCATCTTGCATTTCTACTATTTGTTTAATAGATCCAAGGTAACTTCCTAAAGTTAAACTACCTGTTGGTTTTAAACCAGTTAATATTCTCATATTATCTTCCCCTTCCTCTTTTTGTTTCAAAATTTTGAATATTCATTTTAGCCATTAATTTAGCATTAATACCATTCTTAATTGCTTCTAATTTAATTTGCATTAATGAAACATATTCCATACCTAAATATTTAGCATATTGAGATAATAATAATTCTTGCATTCTTTGTAGTTCTCCAAGAACATATATAGCTCCTTCATCATCAGTTTCATCATTTAAAACTATATTTGCTTGTTTCATTAATATTTTTATTTTCTTTTCTACGTTAGCTTTAGCTAAACTATTAATAAATGTAGGTTCTACTACCATTACTTTATTAATAGATGCTAAATCAGATTTTTTAACTTTATTATTTGGTAAAAAGTTATAAGAATCTTCTATATTGATACTTATTAAACTTTTTTCTTCTTTATCATCTATTAAAGAATATTTACCAACTTCTTTAACAACTTTTTCTTTATCTTTAATTAGATCAGGTCTTTTTTCTTTAGTATTTTCTATTTGTTTTTCTTTACGCCACTCATCTATTTTTTTATGGTCTCCAGAAAGAAGTACATCAGGAACTTTCATTCCTCTATATTCTCTTGGTTTAGTATATGTAGGATAATCTAATAAATCATCCATAAACGAATCATTTTCATAACTACCTTCATCTATAACACCAGGAACTAATCTAGATATACTATCTATTAATATCATAGCAGGCAATTCACCGCCAGTTAGAACATAATCACCAATAGATATTTCTTCATCTACAAAGTTTTTAATTCTTTCATCAAAACCTTCATAGTGTCCACATACAAATATTAAATGACTTTCTTTAGAAAGTTCTATTGCTTTTTTTTGATCAAATTTAGTTCCTTGTGGAGACATAAGAATTACTTTAGTATTCTTTTTCCTTTTTTCTTCAATTGCTTTAACAATTGGATCACACATAAGAACCATTCCTGATCCTCCACCATATGGAGTATCATCTACTTGATTATTTTTTTTATCAGAATAATCTCTAAAATTAGTTATATTTACATTTATTTTTTTATCTTCTATTGCCCTTTTAATAATTGATTCACTAAGAAATCCATCAAACATATTAGGGAATAAAGTTAATACATCAAATTTAATCATATTAGCCCCCCAATATTTTTGAAATATACTTTATTATCTTCTATTTTTTCTATGAAATTGTCTACATATGGAATTAATATTTTTTCATTTACTCTTATTACGAAAGATGCAGGTTCATTTAATACTTCAGTAATAGTTCCTATTTTATTACCTTCAAAGTATGCTTCATATCCTACTAATTTTTCAGCATATATTTCATTTCCTAAATCAATTGAATCTATATCAACATATGCATTAAGTCCTTTTAAATATAAAACATCATTGATATTATTATATCCATCAAAAGTAACCATATCGAATACTTTATGATGTCTATAAGTATTAATTGTAAACTCTTCTTTCTTTTTACCTACATATAGTTTAACACCCTTTTTAAAGACCTTATCTTTATATCTAAAATCAGATAATATTCTAAGTTCACCTTTAATACCATGAGTGTTAACTATTCTTCCAATATTTACTAATTCCATGTTAATCACCTATTTATTTAATTCATACATTATTATGGAAGCAGAAACTCCAACATTTAAACTCTCACAATTATTATTCATATCTATATAGATATTTTTATCGCAAAGCTGTCTTACTTTGTCACTCATTCCGTTTCCTTCATTGCCCATTATTATAGCATATTTTTCATTATTTGAAACACTTTTTACATCTATTCCATTAGTTACATCTGTACCTAATATTTTATATCCATTTTCTTTTAAAAACTTAATGTATTCTACTAAGTTTGCACGCTTAATATTTAAGTAAAAATTCATACCTTGAGCACTTCTAAGTGACTTAGTATTATACATATCTACTGTATCTTCACTAAGAATAATATTTGTTAAATTAAATGCTACAGCACTTCTTAAAATAGTACCTAAATTACCTGGATCTTGTACTCCATCAAGCACTAAAATGTTCTTAGATAAATCTATATCATTTTCTTTTAATGAACATACACCTATAATATCTACTTTACTAGGTAAAGTTGATATTGTTTTCATAACTGCCTCAGTAACATAAGTTTTTGGAACACCAAGATCAATATCTCTTTCACATAGTATAACCTCATCAAGGTTACCAGCTTTATAAGCTTCTAAAACTAAATGTTCACCTTCAATAATATATTTCTTTTCTTCATCTCTATATTTCTTTTCATTTAGTTTTCTAATATCTTTAATTTTATTATTAGAAGTAGATTCTATTATCATATTCCACCTCATTAAATAGATATGGATCACTATCTAAATCATCTATTATTTTCTTTAAAGAATCCCCATTTTTTATTCTTTTATTTATATAATTATCTATACTAGATGGATCTAAATTTAATATAAATGGATTTGTATCAAGTAATATATTTGGTGTTCTAAACCCTAGTTTTAATAATTTATTAATTAATTTAATTATTTCAATATTAGTTCTAATTAAATATTCAGGATTAGTTGCAAAAATATTACTTATTTGATCATTAGAACAACCTAATTCATTTAAAATGATTTCTTTTTCTTTTATATCATTTTTAGATAAATCTCCTATTTCAGGAAATTGTTCTAACATTTCATCGATATCACTATCACCAAGTCCTATATTATATAATTCCATCATTTTAAACCACCAAGTCCTTCTTTTTCTTTTTTCTTCTTTTCTTTATATTCTGCATAATTATATTTTTTTAACAAATCTACTTTACTTATACCATATCTTTCTTCAAACTCAACATGTGATCTAAATAGATTTCTATAATGATCCATATTAATAGTTATTCCTCTTTCTTTAAAAAACATATATCTTGCATAAGAAACTTCTACACTTTGCATAAATTGTTTAGGTTCTTTTAATAATAATTCATGCATACCTATAGAATCATAGAATTCGACTAAATCTTTTATTTTTCCAGTTGACTTAGTTAGTATAGTTGGATATATAGTTACTACATTCATAACTTCTTCTTTTGTATAACCTAAGTTAACAATACCATCTATTTTATCTATAACAGTCTGAGTAGTACAACCAAATGTAGTTGGGGATTCTACAAGAATCTTTCTAACTTGTTCATCGCTAAATCCAATATCAATTATACCTTTCTTTTTTTCTTTTAAAGTATCAATGGTTTGTCCAAA
>JAEEGJ010015723.1_pt1 | contig 17574 bp, 11 predicted proteins | sample 8958761 | NCBI WGS metagenome assembly JAEEGJ01 (sample SAMN16246546, study PRJNA631951) | gut metagenome | biome: gut microbiome; feature: rumen; material: RS-attached | host: Bos | place: Iran: Karaj | collected 2018-10 | reverse complement strand
CTTCTCCTCCGGTACGATGGCCCAGAAGTTCGGATCGGCCATTTCCGGCGCCCTGGTGGCCCTCCTCCTCGGCATCGCGGGCTTCGTTTCCGGCACGGACGCCACCGGCCAGACGGTCGTTACCATCACGAACGAACCGGCCGTCCAGCGGATGATCTGGATGCTGTTCTCCCTGTTCCCGGCGGCGATCGCCCTGCTGATCGTCGTGCTGATGCGGTTCTATCCGATCAAGAAATAAACAACGTCATTCCCGGCCGACCGGCCAGTCGTCCGTTCTGAACATGGGGAGGGGGAGTCCGTCGTCCGTGACGACGTTCGCCCCCTCCGGCCAGTTGTGGAAGGCGTAGCGGACGGCGACGGGGTTGGGAACGTCCGGGGAGGAAACCAGGATGTCGTTGGTATTCCAGTCGATTTCCGCAGTGGCGGGGTGCCAGACCCGATCCGCCCCTGCGATCTCGAAACCGCGCAAGTCCAGTTTCCGTTCGGCCCCATGGACCCGGAATCCGTCACCGGCGGCCGGACCCCGGTCGAACCGGAGCCGGACGGCAGCCTGTTCGACGGCCATCTCCCGATACCGGGGCGTAACAGGAAGTCCCTGAATGCCATAGTCCCGGGCCAGCGCCAGGAAGGCGAGCCGTTCGCCCACCTCCTTCTTGTACGGGGGATGGATGCAGTCGCGATGGCCGATGTCCGTCGTGGCGGCTACTCCGGAATGGGGAAGGAGCTCCGGAATCCGATACTGCTGTTCCACCAGCAGGGGAAGGCCGGCTCCTTGGGGATCATCGTAGCTGTAGGGGGCGATCTGAACCAGATAATAGGGCATGTCCGGATTGTTCCAGAGCTGGCGCCATTCATGGACCATGGAAACCGTGATGGCCGCATAATCCGCGGAATTGACCAGGTTCGCCTCTCCTTGGTACCAGATGAATCCGCGTGCGGCATAATGGCGCAGCGGATAGATCATCCCGTTGAAAAGCTGCCCGGTCCGGACCTCCTCCCAATACAGGCTTTTGGAGAGGGGGAGGTTGATGCCGGGCGTGGATTCAAGGGCTTTCGTGCTGAGCCAGGCTTCAATGGGGGTCCCGCCCCAGTCCGTGGCAATCAGCCCGATGGGAATCCCCGGAAGGAATTCGGAGAGCGTTTTCCCAAAATAATAGGCCGTCGCGCTGAAGCCGTGCACATGGGCGGGGGTGCTGGTCTTCCATTCGCCCGTGCAGTCTTCCTGGGGCTCGGAAGCATTGTTCCGGGCAACCGTAAACATCCGGATGAGCGGGGTGGACCCGACCTCCCGGATGGTCTGCAGGGCTCCCTCGACCCGTTGATGGTCCCATCCGCCGACGGGCATTTCCATGTTGGACTGGCCGCAGCAGATCCAGACTTCTCCGATCAGTACGTTGTCCAGGCGCAGTTTTTCGCCGTCACTGATGCTGATGCTGTAGGGCCCTCCGGCATCGGGTGTGTCCACCAGTACGCTCCAGTTCCCTGTCTGATCGGGCCGCGTACTGTATTTCCGGCCATCCCAGGAGGTCTCCACTTTTACGGTCGATGCCCGGTCGGTCGACCCCCAGATCAGGACCCGGGTATTCCTTTGAAGGACCATGCCGTCTCCCAGCAGGCTGGGAAGTGTCACCTTGGCTCCTGCCATAGGCCCGAAAGCCAGCAGGAGAGCGAAAATGAAGGAGAGTCTTTTCATTCTTTGGCGAAAATGGCGAAAGATTGGGAAGGCATGGTAAATGCTGGATGGTCGGAGGCAGGAACAGCCTGCTTTTCGAGATGGTCGCTGTAGAACTGGAGGCTATAACCGTCGCAGGTCGCGGGAACGTGCAAGACCACTTCCTGCGCCTGTTCTCCGAAGTTCACCAGGGCTACGGCATAGGTCCCATCGGGTTTTCTGGCCGCGGTCGCAGCCATCCCTTCCGGCAATCCCTGCAGCCGCAGGATCTGGCTTCCGGCCGGGAAATGCCGGCACATTAGGCTCCAGGTATGATACCAGGGACGGACCTCTTCCTGGGAGGCGTCCCCGAATACCTTGCCGCCCAGGATGTTCCACATGCCCCACAGCTTGATGTCCTCGGTCTTTCCGGAATCGCCGTTGGAATGCATGGAATCATCCAGCATCCAGGCGGCCGCTCCAGAGAAGCCGGCGTTCATCACGCTCATCAGGAGGAGGGGCATGTCCAAGGCGTAAAAAGAGTCGTAGACCAGCATGTTGCAGTCGGAGCCCTTGGTGAAGGGATGCCCTTCCACCCGCTTCCAGTACTCCTGGGCGAGGACGGAATCGGCGGGATCGGAAAAATACTTGAACCCGGCCTCTCCTAAGATAATGGGTTTGTCTGTTAGGGACTTCATCCCTTTCAGGGTCTCTTCGAATTCCCCGCTGCGCACATAGCGCTGCCCGGGATAGGCATGCATGTCGTAGAGGCCTACTTCCGGGACTTCTTCGACCGTCGCCTTCAGCCAGCCGGCCGCGTCATAGGGCGAAGCCGGATTTCGGTAATCGATGACGGCGTCCGGACCGGCGATGTCCACCTTCTCTTTCAGGACGGGATACTTGTCCATCTCGGCCTGGAAGCGCCGGACCATCTCCCGCCAGAACCCGAAGTCTCCGTCGGTGGAGGCCCAGTTTCCGTCCGGCTCGTTGAAGATGACGAAATGGCGGATGCAGTCGAATCCGTTGTCCGCCACGAGCCAGTTGAGGTGCTTCACCGACGCTTCTACCCATTCCCGGGACCCTTTCATCTCCCAGGTGGGCGGGTTGTACTCTCCGTATACCACCATGATCCCGCGGCTCTGGCAATAGGACAGCAGCTTCAGGAGGTTCTCGGCGTTCCTTCCGTCCTCGAATCCTTTCCCCGTGAAATAGGTGAACGGGCTGTTGATCATGCAGCGGACATATTGGGGCTGCATGTAGTCCAGGCGGGCATACAGGGTAGCCCATTCCGATTCGGAAAGGGGGCATCCCCAGGAGATCGCTTCATCGTAAGGATCCCATTCGACGCCGTTTCCCAGATAGTTTGGATTGATGACTTCTTCGGTGACAGTCAGTTCGACCCGTTTCTCACAGGCCGTGGCCAACCAGGCGAGGCTGATGGCCGAAAGGAGAAGGATGGCGCTTATTTTCATTGTACGGTTACATTGGCCGCAGGAACGTACATGCGGGGAAGGTCCTTGCAGAAAAAGGTATCGGAACGGCTATACAGTGTCTTGAAGCTCTCCACGGAGACATGGCCCGGGAAAACGGAGAAGTAGTGGGAGCCCTGTTCCATCGGGTCGTATTTGTTCCGCCAGGTCACGAGCAGGCTCATCTTGCGTCCTGCCATGGGGGCGGCGATATTCTCAATCCAGTAATCGGGATTCTTGAATCCTTCGACGCCGGTTTCCGTGACGCCGGCCGGCTTCTTCCGGTCGATGGAAAGCTTGGACAGCACCTTGAGGTTGTTGACAAAGACGGTGTTGTTGATGCCCTGGTAGCAGTCCATGCCGATAAAGTCCACGTAGTCGTCCCCCGGCCAGCGGTACAGGAAATCGCTTTCCACCTTTTTGGAGTCCATCTGCGGGGAGATGGCATAGATGAAACTGTGCACGCCGGCGGATTTCAGGTAATCGACGAAGTACCGCCACAGCGCGATGAACTGCTGTTCGCTGGTACAACGGCTGCCCCACCAACTCCAGGTCTGGGTATGCTCATGGAAGGGCCTGATCAGAATCGGAATGTTCTTTCCGTCGCTTCCCTTAAGACCCTTGGCGAGGGTGGCCAGGCGGTCCAGCCAGCCGTTGAATTTTTTCTGCGTTTCGCTGCCGTCCTTCAGGATCTGGGCAACCACGTCCGTGCTGGTGTTGTCCCAGGCGTCCCCGCCGGTAAGCGGGTTGTTGAGGTGCAGGCAGGCCGTAATCACCATGCCCCGGTCATAGGCTTCCTTCATGCATTTGAGGCGCAGGTTGTTCTCCTCGCCTTCCGATGAGACGCGGTCGTCCATGAAGGTGGACAGGTCCAGGCTGTAAACGCCCGGATAATCCCCGCAGACGGCCTTCGTGTCGGATCCCCCTTCGGTGCCATACCATTTCCGGCCATACATCAGGTCGTCGTGGTGGCCGAACATCCAGCCTTTCTCCCGGATGGCCCACAGGTTGGCGTACAGGGCCTTGGTCTCGGCCGTGGCGTTGGCATCGGCGAGATGCAGGACCACGGTTTCTTCCTGCGGATTTTCCGGTTCAGGATTGTTCTTTTCGCCGCACGCGCACAGCAGCGGTGCGGCCAGGAGGAGGGGAAGGAATACGGTTTTCATCATTCTACAATTACGTTATCGGCCATTTTATACATGTCGGGCAGGTCTTCTGCAAAAAACGTGTCAGGGCGGGCGTACAGCTGCCGGAAGGATTCTTCCGAAGGATGTCCGGGGAAGACCGAATAATAGACTTTTCCCTGCTGCATGGGATCATATTTGTTGCTCCAGGTGACGAGCATCGACATTTTCCGTCCCGCCATGGGCGCGGCGATGTTCTCGGTCCAGTAGTCGGGATTCTGGAATCCTTCGATGCCGATTTCCGTGACGCCGGCGGGCTTCGATTTGGACTCGGACACATTCCGGAGGAGCTTCAGGTTGTTCAGGAACACCGTGTTGTTGATCCCGAGGTAGCAGTCCATGCCCATGAAGTCCACATAGTCGTCGCCGGGCCAGCGGAAAAGGAAATCGCTCTCACTGGCCTTGACGTTCATGGCCGGGGAGATCGCATAGATGAACGAGTGCACCCCCCGGCTTTTCATCCCGTCCACGAGATAACGCCACAAGGCGATGTATTCCGCGCCGGTGGTGCAGGAACTGCCCCACCAGCTCCATTCGTGCCCGTGTTCGTGGAACGGACGCAGGATCATGGGAATCTGCACGCCGTCACTGCCTTTCAGGCTTTTGGCGAGATTGGCCAGATTGTCCAGCCAGGAATCGAACAGCTGCTGGGTTTCGCTTCCTTTTTTCAGGATTTCGGCGGCTACCTGATGGCTGGAGTTGTCCCAGGAGTCGCCGCCCGTGAGGGGATTGTTCAAGTGCATGCAGGCCATGACGACCATGCCGCGGTCATACGCTTCCTGGATGGTCCGGAGTTTCACCGGATTCTCGTCCAGGGTCTGAAGAGGAACTTTGCGCCCGTCCATGAAGGAGGCGACATCCACCGCATAGACGGCCGGATAGTCTCCGCAGACGTCTTTCGTGTCCGATCCGCCTTCCGTGTACTGCCACTTCCGCCCGTTCAGCAGGTCGTTCTGGTGTCCGAACATCCATCCCTTCTCCCGGATGGCCCACAGGTTGGAATAGAGGGCTTTGGTGGCGGGGGTGGCGTCCGGGTCGGCCAGTCTCAACCGGACGGGCGGGTCTGGCTCTTCGGAACTTGCAGGCTCGTCCCCCCTGCACGAAGTGCAGAAGGGGACGGCTGCAAGCAGTAGCATGAATAGGAAGTGTTTGCTCATTATTCGGAGGGAACCTGCTTTTCAAATACCATCACATACAGGAGCGGACTGTTCACGAAACGGTCGTAATCCGTCCACTCGTACGTGTGGTCTTTGGAAGGAGCATCGGCCAGCGGCAGCGCCAGGGCCATGCAGCCATCGGCCACCACCAGGGCGCTCTTGCCCAGGAACTCATAGCTGCCGGGAAGCAGGATGGGCACGTTGTAGGTGACCAGGTTGCTGATCTTGATGGTGACGGTGCCGCAAGGGGACTGGTCGGTGACGTCATCGGGATTGAATACATACGTGGTTTCCGTATGAGGCAGCCAACCGTACCACTTGGAGCAGTCGATGGAAACGGCCACCCCGGCTTTCTTTCCTACGTACATGTAGTCCCAGTAAGCGCCGTCTTCACCGGGTCCGTAAAGGACCTTGCCGCTCAGGCCTCCTTCTTCGGAGGGAGTGAAGGTGAGGATGTTGTCTTTCTCCTTGACATAGTTCCCGTTCCAGCACCAGGACTTGGCCGTCGTCTGGTCCTTGGTGATCGCGCCTTCGGCGCCGCCGTACACCCACTGCTCCTTGACCTTCCAGTCACCGGGCAGGTCGAACACAGGCGCGGGTGCCGGAGGCTCGACGCTGTTCTTCCCTTCGGTCCCTTCCGTCTTGGAAGCGGAGGGAATCTCGTCGACAGGCGTCACCAGCACGAAGAAGATCCTCGGCCGCTTGACGAACTTGTCATAGTCGGAGTAGATGTTGGTCCAGTCGTCCACGCCGCTCAGGTTGAAGCCGAAAGCGTTGTTTTCCACGGTGAGGGTCTTGCCTTCGTACACCGTATAGTCACCGGGATCGAGGAACTGGCCTTTGGTCACCGTTCCCTTGGCATCGATGAAGGAGATCGTGTTTTCCGAATAGTTGCGGATCCAGGTGCTTTCTCCCACAGGGATCTGGCGGTAGAACTTGTGCAGGTCGATGTCCGTATCGCCTTCCTTGTTCATCGCGGCCAGGAACAGGCAGTTCCAGTGCTTGCCGTCGACGCCGCCGTAGTGGTAGCACTTACCGGTGGAATTGCCGTCGGCCATCACTTCTTCGAAGGTGAATTCCAGATAGTCGTCGTATTCGGCGGCAGGGCCGAATCCGGTGTCGGCATACCAGCACCAGGATTTGGTTACAGGGTCCATCAGGGCACCACCACCCCATTCGGGACCCGTTCCGCCCCAGACCCGGGAACCGGAGATGGCGTATTTCCCGATCAGCGTTTCCGTGAACTCGGTCATGTCGATGGTGTAGGTGCGGGTTTTCCCCGTTTCAGAGGTGACCGTGATGGTCGGGGCCGCCCCGGTGAAGTCCAGGGTTTCCCCCCGGGCTACGCTGGAGGTGGCATGATAGGAAAGATCCAGGGTTTCGATCTTCACCTTGGAGAAATCATCGATCAGGTTGCCGACCAGCTGGAGCGTGACGGTGCCGGTGGTCTCGTCGACCTCCTTCACGGTCGCCAGGCCGGCCTGTCCCGCAAACTTGATGTCCAGGATCTTGTGGTCATTGTTCCAGCTACCTTCGCTGACCGTCGCCCACGGATCCTTGGCGCAGGCGCTCAGCAGGGCAACGGTGCCTAAGGCTATGAAGAAAAAGTTGCGTTTCATGGTTACTTGATATTGGGGTTAAGGTCGGTCTCGATGGAGGGAATGGGATAGAAGAGAATATCCGCCTCGTTGGTGATACCCTGCTCCTGGACGGCCTTCACGGTGTGCAGGTTGCCGGTACGGCGCAGGTCGTAAGTGATGTTGCCCTCAAAGGCAAGCTCATAGATGCGTTCCTTGATTACCGCCTGCCGGAAGGCCTCGGTGGAAAGCCCGGGCGTCAGTTCTCCCAGACCTGCGCGGGTCCGGATATGGTTCACCAGCTCGTAGGCCTTCTCGGTCGGGCCGGCCGCTTCCGCATAGGTCAGCGCAATGTCCGAGAAGCGGAGCAGATAAGGCTTCGTGGACGTCTTGTCGCCATTGAACTGCGGGTCGATGAACTTGCGGCAGAACGGGTAGGAAAGTCCGCCTCCCGGATAGGATGCCGCGACGGAACCGTCGGCCTTGTACACCTCTTTCACGATGAGCTGGTCCTTGCGGAGGTCCCCCGTCTCGAACGAGTTGTAGAAGTCGATGTTGGTCTGGTACTCCGACCATCCGTCGTGCGTGGGGATGAGCGTCCCCTGGTCGCCCTGCTTGAGGTAGACGGTACCTCCGGAAATGTAGGGGATGTACATCTTGGAAATCTTGGAGTACTGGCCTTCGTTCTCACCGGAGCGGTCCATGTTCATGATGAAGATGTGCTCGGGGCCGTCGGGATGGTCCACATCATAGATGTGCAGCAGGTCGTCGTCAAAATGATAGGTGGTCTGCGAAGGGTTGTCCACCACGGCTCCGGCATATTGGGCGGCCTTTGCATAGTAGTCGTCCACACTGAAGGACATGTCCGAATACTGCGGAACACCGTAGGCCTTGGCCGAAGCCAGATACAGGTAGCTCTTGGCGAGCAGGCCCTGGGCCGCCGCCTTGTCTACGCGTCCCGGTTCGGGTTTAGGGTAATAAGGCAGGAGCTCAACGGCTTTCTCCAGGTCGTCGAAGACATATTTCCACATCTCATCCAGCGACGCGGGAAGGCCGGCCTGCGTGTCGGCAAGCGTTGTCACGACATCCAGGTGGATTGGGACACGGCCGAAGTTCCTGGCCAGGTTGAAGTAGGAATAGGCCCGCATGAAGTAGGCTTCGCCCGTGAACCGGTTGCGGAGGTTCTGGTCGATGCTCATGCCGGGGACATGCTTGATGACCGCGTTGGCCCGGTTGATGGTGATGTAGGAGAACTTGAAGAAATTGCCCAGGGTGACGTTGCTTCTGAAGTTGTTCTGGCTCCAGGCGTCCAGGTCCTTGGTGGACGGCGTGGCGTCTCCCTTGGGGTTCAGTTCATCCGTATTCATGCCGCCCAGGAAAACGATGGCGCGGGAATACTCGATGTAGTTGATGGCGTCGTAGATGAACAGGGTGGAAGATTCCGCATCGGCTTCCGTCGTGTAGAAATTCTTGTCCGAATAGAAGCCGTAGGGTTTCTCCTCGAGTGTGCAGCCGGTAAAGAGCAGTGCTGCGAAAACGAATGCTGATATCTTGTTATTCATGGCTGCGGGAGATTAAAAGTTAAAGTCAATTCCGAAGGTCCACTTTCTGAGGCGGGGATATCCACCGCTGTAAATACCCAGTGCACTCACTTCCGGGTCATAGCCCGTGAACTTGGTGAAGGTGTAGAGATTGTCGATGTTCAGACTGAAGCGGATGCTATCCATGAAGCGCAGGCTCTTGCGGAGCGGGAGCGTGTAGCCCAGGGATACGGTCTGGATGCGGATGAAGGAACCATTCTCGACCCACCAGTCGGAGAACTTGACCTGCCGGTCGTCCCGGAGCTTGGGATAGTCGTTGGTCCGGTTGTCCGTGGTCCAGCGGAGCGGGTTGTTGGAGGGCTGTCCGAAACGCTGGAGGTTGATCACGTCATTCCCGAACACGCCGTTGAAGAAGATGCTGAAATCCAGGTTCTTGTAGGCCACGTCGAAACTCAGCGAAGCCAGGAGGTCGGGGTTGGGGTCGCCGATAATGCAGCGGTCGTTCTCGTCCACGATCTCGGCGTTGTCGCCGTTGTATTCGTTCACATACTTGAACTCGCCGGGTTCGGCATCGTCTCCGGTCAGGCCGGCCGTGAGGCCGTCTTCCAGGCTCTGGACGATTCCGTTCACTTTGTAACCGTAGAACACGTACATCGGCTGGCCGATGGCCAGGATGTTGGTGTACCCGCGGAACTGCGGCTGGCTGTTCCCATAGTACTCGTACTGCATGCCGGTGCGCGCGTCGGTCATCAGGCCGGCTTCAATGGCATTTCCGAGGCTCAGGACCTTGTTGCGGTTGTGGGTGACGATCATCGTGGCGCCGACCTTCCAGTCCTTGTTGGAGAACAGGATGCCCTGCAAGGTGGCTTCGATGCCCCTGTTCTGGATGACACCGTCATTCACCCACATCCGGTCATAACCGGAGGACGGGGCGATGTTGCGCTCCCGCAGGAGGCCGTCCGTCACTTTGTTATACCAGTCGACCGTGAGATTCAGCCGGTTCCCGAACATGCTCAGGTCCAGGCCGAAGTCCAGCTGGGAAGTGGTTTCCCACTTGAGGTCGGTATTGGCGATACCGCTCCAGACGGCGTAGATGCCCCCTTCTCCGGTGTAGCCGGACTGATAACCCGGGCCGATGGCCGTCTGCCAGGCGCCGTTATAATAGTATTTGTGCTGGCCGAAGCGGCTCAAGGTTTGGTAAGGAGAGATGCCCTGGTTACCGGAGATGCCGTATGAGGCGCGGAACTTCAAGACATCCAGCTGGCGCACATCCTTCAGGAAACTCTCGTTGTGGGCGTTCCAGCTGACGGCGCCGGAGGGGAAGAAGGCCCATTTGTTTCCGGAACCGAACTTGGAGGAACCATCGGCACGGGCCGTGAAGGTGAAGAGATAGCGATCGTCATAACCGTAGTTCAGACGCATCAGGCCGGACACGAGCGTGCTCTCGGACAGGCCGTTGGAAATCCGGTAATGCTCGGGATCGCCGGCTTGGAGGTTCTCGTTGCCCAAGGTCTCGTTGACGAATCCGACGCCGGTCAGGCTGGACGAACGGGAACGGTAGTGCTCGTAGGAATAACCGAGCATCGTGGTCAGGTGGTGTTTCTTGGCGAAGATCTTGTCGAAGGTGCCGTATACGTCGGCCACCATGTTGTCGTCTTTCCAGTTGTTGATCTGGCCGTAGCCATTGTTGAAGGCGCCCGTCTCGGAGTAGACGTCCGGATTGTAGATGTCCTGGATGCTCTCGCCGTGCTTGTAGTTGAACTGGCCGGTCAGGGTGAAGGCCGGGAACATCTTCCATTCCAGTCCGGCATTGGCGATCACGTCGGTCCCTTCGGTCTTGTTGGTGGAAAGCTCTTTCAGCGCGATCGGGTGGTAGTAGTCGCTGGCGCTGTACAGCCAGTAATTGCCTTCTTCATCGTAGACGGGGAAGATGGGATTCCGGTTGTAGGAGCGTCCGGGATTGTAATTCCGGTTGTTGTGGGTGATGTTCGCCCCCATCTTCAGGATGAAGTTCTGGAAGACTTTGTGGTCCACGGAGAACTTGCCGCCGAACTTGTCATACCAGTCGTCCACGAAGACGCCGTTGTTTCGGAAGTAGTTGGCGCTGGCGATGAACTGGGTCTTCTCGTTGGAGCTGCGCACCTGTACGGTCGTGTTGTTGGAGACCGGAAGCTTGCGCAGGACGAGGTCCTCCCAGCGAGTGTTGGTGGTCCATGTGGTCTGCAGTTCCTCGATGGACGGATAATAGATACCGTTGGCATTCACGGCGCCCACGTACTGCGGAACGAGACCGGCGTTCACCTTCGCCTCGTTCTGGGTGATGGCCATGAGGACGGGATCATACCACAGGTTGAGCTTGGAGGTCATCTGCGAGAGGGTGGTCTGCTGACGCACGCTGATGCTGGTCTGCCCCGAAGCCGCCTTGTTGGTCGTGATGAGGATGACGCCGTTGGCGCCGCGGGATCCGTAGATGGCCGAGGCGGAGGCATCCTTCAGGACTTCCATGGACACGATGTCCTGCGGATTGATCTGGGAGAGATTGCCGGCATCGCCGAAGGGGAAGCCATCGACGACCAGGAGCGGCGCATTGGAACCGTTCACGGAGGAATTACCCCGGACCCGGACCGTGGAGGCTGCGCCCGGTTCCTGGGAGTTGTTGGTCACCTGGACGCCGGCCACGCGTCCCTGCATGAGGGACTCGATGGAATGGGAAGGCTTGACAATGAGCTCTTCGGGGTCGAGGGACGCCACGGAGCCTGTCAGGTCGCTCTTCTTCATGCGGCCATAACCGATGGCGACGGTCTCTTCCAGCATGAAGGAGGATTCGTTGAGGACGACGTCCACGACAGACCTGCCGTTGACAGGAAGCGTCGCGTCTTCGTAGCCAAGGCAGCTCACCGAGAGGGTCGCATTGGCAGCCACGCCGTTAATGGACCAGGAGCCATCCTCGCCACTGACCGCATACTTGTTCGTACCGGTGACGAGTACCGCAGCGCCGGCAACAGGTTTGCCGTTCTGGTCGCTGACCGTTCCGGACACCCTGCCTGCAGTCTGCGCATGTGCGGAGACTGCCGCAAGGATCAGGATCGATGCGACTGCTAGGAGAAAACATGTAATTCTCTTTTTCATGTTGTTAATTATTGGTTGGTCAAAAAGTCAAGCAAATCATCGAGAGGGCAGGTCGCAACGCCCACATACCGGTCGGCGCCGCCATAATAGACATAGAGGGTTCCGTCTTTCACGACATTTCCGGTCGGGAAGACGCATCCCGGATAGAACCCCTCCCGTTCAAAGGGGAGTTCCGGCTCCAGGATGGGTTCCGGGGTGCGGGCCAGCACTTTCAGGGGATTGTCCCGGTCCAGCAGCATGGCCCAGACAGTGTAGTCTGCATGGCCGCCGTCGGCCACCCCGTGATAGAGGACCAGATAGCCGCGGTCCGTCAGGATGGGCGGCGTGCTGCCGCCGATCTTCTCCTCCTTGGTGCCGGGGCGGCCCTGGATGAGAAGATGGTCTTCCGCGCTCTCCCAGTTCAGCAGGTCGTCCGAGAACTTGAGCCAGATGGAAGGGAACTTCGTGGCGTCGGTATGTTTGGGCCGGTGCAGCATGGCGAACTTCCCGCCGATTTTCTGCGGGAACAGGATGACGTCCCGGTCGTCCTGGACGGCGGAGGTGATGCGGCCCAGGCGCCTGAAGTGGTGGAAGTCCCGGGTGCAGGCCAGGCCCGTGTTGCCCAGGTTCTCCCTCCAGGCGAGCGGGGCGAATCCGTCCGCGTCCGGCTTTCTGACCACGTCGTGAGGGAAGGTCCAGTACCGGCCGGGGGGCATGGGCCTGTACGCATAGGTAATGTAGAAGGTGTCGCCGAACTTGACGATGCGCGCATCTTCCACGCAGCCGCTGTCCGGCCCGTCTGCGCTGGGGCCGAAGACCGGCTCGTCGCTGGCGCGCTCGAAATGGAATCCGTCGGTGCTGGTGGCCAGCCCGAACCGGATCACATGATCCTCGTCGTCGCCTGCCGCCCGGTACAGCATGTAGAATACGCCGTTGTCCAGGATGACGCCCGGGTTGCATACGACCAGATTCTCCCACGGATGGGTGGGATGAGGTGAGAGAATGGGGTTTCCCCCGTAACGGAGCAGTTTCATTATCTGAAAATGAATAATAGGATTGCACTCAAAACAAGCAGGCCGCCGGCCATCACGCGGTAGTTCTTCCACCACTTCTCTCCCCGGAGTTCCTGCGTTTCCGCCTTGAAATCAGCGCGGCTGAAAGTCGTGTTCTCCAGTTTTTCCGCGGCGGGCCGTTCCGTGGCGATACTCACCAGGTAAATGACCAGCATGCTGAAAACTAGCAGGATGGGGACGATGAAGAGGAAATGCATATCTCCAAAGATGTCATGGCGCCAGAACAAGAGCACCAGGGCGAGGGCGAGTCCGGACAGGAGGCCGGCGAAGGCTCCGCGCGCATTGGTCCGCTTGACGAAGACGCCCATCAGGAAGGTGGCTACGATGGGAGGGGAGATGTAGGACAGCATTTCCTGGTAGTACTTGAGCAGGGAGCCGAATCTCTCGATATTGGGGGCCCAGAGCGTCGCGATGACGATGATGACCAGCGCCGAGATCTTCCCGACCCGGACCAGTTTTTTCTGGTCGGCCTTCTTGTCGACCTTGGCATAGAAGTCCATGGTGAAAAGGGTGGAGGCGGAATTGAGGATAGCGCTGAGGGTGGAGGTGAGGGCGGCGAGCATGGCCGACAGCATCAGGCCGAGCACCCCGGCCGGCATGAACTTCAGGACCATGGTCGGGTAGATCATGTCGGGATTGTCGACCCCGGGGAAGAAGTGCCGGGCCATGACGCCGGGAATGTTGAAGATGAACAGGGTGCAAAGGGTCAGGAATCCGGCCAGCATGACGCCGATCCGTCCCTGGTTCACACTCTTGGCGCTGAGGACCCGCTGGACCAGCGTCTGGTTGTTGGCCCAGAAATAGATGCCCAGCACCGGCATGCCCACCAGCAGCCCCAGCCACGGGGTGGAGGAGTCGTTGAGCGGGCGGATGAGCCGGGCTGCGATGTCTCCGTTCTCCATCAGGCCGGCGAAGTATTCACCGCCGCCTTTGACAAAGCAGATGACCATCATGACGATGGACCCGACTAGGAGCACCACCGCCTGGATGAGGTCCGTATTGATGGCGGCGGATAGGCCGCCCGGAATGGTATAGGAGGCCGCGATGACCGCGAAGATCAGCACGAACACCCAAAGTTCCACTTCCGGGAAGAGCAGCTTCAGAATGAGCGCTGCGGAATAGAGGGCGCCGGCCGCATCGAGGAAGATGTTGCCGATGATGCTGATGGCGGAAAAATAATACCGTGAGCGGCTGTCGAAACGCCTTTCCAAAAACTCCGGGATCGTGAAGATCTTGGATTTGATATATAAAGGAAGGAGAAAGACGGCGAAGAAGATCAGGACCCAGACGCCCGTCAGATTATAATTGAAGACGGCGATACCTGTCGCATAGGCATCTCCCGTCTGCCCGATGAGGGTGGTGCTGGAGATACTGGCCGCAAACAGGGAAAGGCCGATGATGAACCAGGGGGTTCCCCTGCCGGCCAGAAAATACGAGCCAGCGTTGGCGCTCTTGCCGTTTCTCAGTCCCCACCAGATGATGAAGACCAGGTAAATGACAATAATAATGATATCAAGGATGCCTATTCCGGTGGATTCCATGGTAATTCCAATTGGTTTAGTGCAAAGATATCGCATATTGTCTTTCCTTTTTTACACAATGCAGTAAAAGGTTGATACTATTTTGAATTTTTCTTATTTTTGTCATCATGATAGACATTCGTCAGGAAATAACTCCCGTGGAGAGCGACGACCTGTTCATCGTTCTTGACCACTGGGACGCCAAGTTTGACTACCCGATCCATTGCCACGCCGAGTATGAGATCAACCTGGTGCTCCATTCCGACGGAACCCACATCATCGGCACACGGCAAGAGCCGTTTACGGGGATGGACATGGTGATTATCGCCCCTTTTGTCCCGCATGTCTGGAAAGGGCGCGAGGAAGGGAACCGGGTGGTCACCATCCAGTTTTCCGGGAAGATGCTGGAGTTTCCCATGATGCGCCTGCGGCAGTTCCGGGGAATCGAGCATCTGCTAGAGCGGGTCGTGCCGGCTGCAAAATATCATCTTTCCGAAAACGATCCCCTGGTGAAGGACGCCTTGTCCCTGGCGCAGGCAAAGGGCTTCGATGCCACGCTGGCTTTCCTTCGTCTGCTGAACGCGATGTCGGAGCGGGAGTTCTCGGTACTCGGCGATTTTGACTCCGGAATCCGGACATCCCGTTCGCGGAGGATTGCCAAGGTGATGGATTATTCGCAGAAGCATGTCGGCGAGACCATCCGTCTCTCGGACGTCTCGTCCCTCGTCGATATGTCGGACTCGGCCTTCTCGCATTTCTTCAAGAAACACACGAACCTTTCCTACATCACGTATCTGAACGGGCTGCGCATTTCCAAGGCCTGCCGGGAACTGGAGTCGACCGCGATGAGCGTGAGCGAGATCTGCTGGGACTGCGGTTTCAACAACAAGTCCAATTTCAACCGGCTGTTCCTGCAGGCCAAGGGCATGACCCCGACGGCCTACCGGAATTATATCTCCAAGATTTTGGTATAGCCGTTCCTGGCTATTAACATGGTTTACCAGCATATGAAACGTATCCTCCTTTTCCTGGCGCTGCTGCTGCCCGTGACGCTCAGCGCCGAAGACCTCCGGGTCGCGCACATTTTCTCCGACCACATGGTGCTCCAGCGGGAGTCCACGGTCCCGGTCTGGGGCTGGGGCGATCCCGGCAAGACCGTGACGGTGACCCCTTCCTGGTATGGCGCCGCCCCCGTGACGGCGAAGGTGGCCAAGGACGGCACCTGGCGCGTGAATGTCGATACCGGCGAGGCCGGCGGCCCCTATGTCCTGACCGTCAAGTCCGGGAAGGAAAGCCTCCACTTCGTCGATGTCATGCTGGGCGAGGTCTGGATCTGCGCCGGCCAGTCCAACATGGAAATGCCCGTTTCCGGCTTCGGCTTCCAGGAAGTCGCCGGCGCCCGTGACGCCATCATCAAGGCGGCCACGTACGCCGGCAAGGTCCGGATCATCGACATCAAGACCCCCCGGTGCCAGGAACCCATCGACGATATCGAGGCGGCGTGGAAACGCGCTTCTGCGGCGTCCTGCGCCGGCACGTCCGCGGTGGGCTGGTTCTTCGCCACGGCCCTTGCCGACAACCTGGACGTCCCCGTGGGCATCATCGTGAATCCCTGGGGCGGCAGCCGGATCGAGGCGTGGATGACCAACGAGGCCATCGACGCGGCGGGCATCACCGCCGAGGAGCGGGCCGCCATCGACGCCGTCGAGGAGAAGCTGGACCGCTGGCCGGAGACGCCGGAACTCATCTGGAACGGCCGCATGGCTCCCATCGCGGGCTACGGCGCCCGCGGTTTCATCTGGTACCAGGGCTGCTCCAACATCGGCCAGGAATGCTATGACAAGCTGCAGACGTCCATGGTGAAGCTCTGGCGCGACAGCTGGGGCCGGGGCGACATGCCGTTCATCTTCGCGCTCCTGGCGCCCTACGACCACGGCAATGCCGAAGGCCGCTGGCGGGCGCATTTCCTGGAGATCCAGCTCCGCAGCCTGAAGACGATCCCGAACAGCTTCGCCGTCTCGACCGAGACCCTCGGCAACGAGGTGACGGTCCATCCCGCGCAGAAGAAGGAAGTGGGCGACATGATGGCCCTCCGCGCCCTGCAGTCCGTGTATGGGCAGAACCTGGGCTTCGACATCGAGCTTCCGGAGCTGAAGACCGTCGATTACCTGGAGGACGGGCGCGTGAAGGTGACGCTCACGCACGTATGGTCCAACCTCCAGTCCATCTCCCACCGGAAGATCGTGGGCTTCGAACTCGCAGGCGAGGACCGGGTGTTCCACCTCGCGGACGCCGAGGTCGACTTCGACGGCGGCACCATCTACGTGCAATGCGCCGACGTCCCCAAGCCCATCGCCGTCCGGTACAGTTTCCGCAACTGGATGGGCGCCAACCTGGAAAAGACACCGGGCATCCCGATCCCGCCCTTCCGGACCGACGACTGGTCCTGGTGATCCGCCTTATGCCAGCGCCCCTGCCAATTTGTCAGCAGGGGCGCTTTTGGCACAATGTTCGATGAAAGTGGATTGCCGCCCGCGGTGGGCGGCGTGAAACGGAAATTTAAATCGAACAATATCATGGGTAAAATTATCGGCATCGACCTTGGAACCACGAACTCGTGCGTGGCCGTGATGGAAGGCAACCAGCCTACCGTCATCATCAATAACGAGGGACAGCGCACCACCCCGTCCGTCGTCGCTTTCACCGACGGCGGCGAGCGCAAGATCGGCAACCCGGCCAAGCGCCAGGCGATCACCAATCCGAACAACACCATCTTCTCCATCAAGCGGTTCATGGGCGAACCCTACGATGTGGTGACGAAGGAAATCGAGCGGATGCCCTACAAGGTGGTCCGTGGCGAGAACAACACCACCCGCGTGGAAATCAACGGCAAGCTCTACACGCCGCAGGAGATCTCCGCGATGATCCTCCAGAAGATGAAGAAGACCGCGGAGGAATATCTCCGCCAGGATGTCACCGAGGCGGTCATCACCGTCCCTGCGTACTTCTCCGACTCCCAGCGCCAGGCCACCAAGGAGGCCGGCCGCATCGCGGGTCTCGACGTGAAGCGTATCATCAACGAGCCGACGGCCGCGGCCCTCGCCTATGGCCTGGACAAGAAGGACAAGGACATGAAGGTGGCGGTCTACGACCTCGGCGGCGGTACTTTCGATATCTCCATCCTGCAGCTCGGCGGCGGCGTCTTCGAGGTGCTCTCCACCAACGGTGACACCCACCTGGGCGGCGACGACTTCGACCAGGTCATCATCGACTGGCTCGCCGGCGAGTTCGCCG